>Ga0210069_1000155_pt1 | contig 13106 bp, 10 predicted proteins | sample RushSE_TuleB_D2_FD_185568 | JGI IMG/M metagenome (GOLD analysis project Ga0210069, IMG submission 185568) | Wetland microbial communities from San Francisco Bay, California, USA, that impact long-term carbon sequestration - RushSE_TuleB_D2... | ecosystem: Environmental > Aquatic > Marine >... | reverse complement strand
CCTTGGGCATTCACACTCCGAGCGTGCTACGGTCATGATCAAGGATCTGATTTCCAATAGCGAATCTCAAGATGATACGCTGTGTTTAAAAATGAGTGATGAAGTATTTAACGCCATGACCGAACTGAGGCAATTTCTGTATGAAAATGTCTATCGCTCCCCCCAGGTTCATAACGAATTTATCAAAGCCAAGCGAATTCTGACCGAACTTTACACCTTTTTTCTCGATAACGAAACATTGCTTAAGAAAGAACTTGCCGCTATGGAAATGTCGAGGTGTAATCACAGCAGTCAGTCCAGGGATAGATGCGTTTGTGATTTTATCGCCAGCTTAACGGACCGGCGCGCACTCGATTTGTATTCAACCATCTTTTTCCCTTCGCCCCTGGTATAAAAGTTGTTTGAATGATGGGTATGCAATCCGTTATTCCATATCAGTTATCCCGAATCCAGCCTCATGCCACGGCACCTTTTATAGAACGTCTAAAAAGGATATTTGAATCCATGGATCAAAAATACCAGGAGGCCGCCGAATATTATGGTTTCAACTGCAAGGGTTGTGAAGACAGCTGCTGTTTAACCCGTTTCTATCATCATACCTTGCTGGAATACCTTTATATATATGAGGGTTTTAAAACGCTGGATCAAAAACAACAAAATAAAGTAAAGCGTGATGCTGCGGAGGTCTGCCGCCAAACCGATCTGGCAGACAATAACGGACATTCCGTGCGTCTGATGTGCCCGTTAAATTGGGATGGTTTGTGTCTGATATATGCCTACCGTCCCATGATATGCAGACTTTTCGGCATTCCCCATGAACTTCAACAGCCCGGCATGGAGGTCAAAAATCACCCGGGTTGCGAAGCTTTTTCAGAACAGTGCATGGGAAAGCGTTATTTTACGTTTGATCGCACTCCCTTTTTTATTGAAATGGCCAATTTGGAATTGGCGCTGAAACGGACGGTCGGGATCAGACAAAAGATTAAATTGACGGTTGCACAGATGATAAAAACGTTTGGTGATGGTTGATGGGTGGTCGTCAATTGGTAAATTGGATATTTGAAGAAGTATGAAATACGTAGATACAGACAATCTCGATGCATTGCCCGGGAGAAGGCTTGCGCCGGATGACACTTTTTCGTTTCAGTGCCATCCCAATATATCCTGTTTTAATCGATGCTGTCGAAACCTCAATCTATTTTTATACCCGTACGATGTTATCCGTTTGAAAAACCGTCTAAATCTTACTTCCGACCGGTTTCTGGACGAACATGTGGATATTGTTTTGCGAAAATCGAACTTCTTTCCCGAAGTGCTCCTTCGAATGGCCGAAGACGAAGAGCGAACCTGCCCCTTTTTAAGCGACGCCGGATGCACGGTTTATCCCGACCGGCCGGACACCTGCCGGACCTTTCCGTTGGAACAAGGTATCTTTTACGATGCCGAATGTAACACATCAAACGTTATCCATTTTTTCAGGCCCCCGGATTTTTGCATGGGGCAGCACGAGAAAAAACTGTGGACACCCCAGTCATGGGCACAGGATCAAGAAGCTGTTGTCTATAATAAAATGACCGCCCGATGGTCGGAATTAAAGCGGTTGTTCCAATCGGACCCTTGGGGTTCCCAGGGTCCTGAGGGACCCAAAGCAAAAATGGCCTTCATGGCCACGTACAATATGGACCAGTTTCGAGAATTTTTGTTTAAAAGCAGCTTCTTAAAGCGGTACAAAGTAAAATCCAAGGTATTAAAGCAAGTCCGATCCGATGATGTGGAATTGATGGCGTTCGGCTTTGAGTGGGTGAAATTTTACGTTTGGGGAATTAAAAGCAAATATTTCAGGCCCAGATAGCGAGCTCAATTCGTACCTTTTTTCCTCATAAAGTTTTATCTGATGTCACCTGGGTAGTGCTGGTTCAAATGAATTTCGATGAAGATGACCCATTCTTATATATCTCCCCAAAATGCCAGATAAACTTTGACATCGCGGCATCCCCATCTTCCCCCCGAAACTATTGTGTTAACAAACATGGAGTCGGCGGACCCTGAATCGATAGCAACTGGACTATTGCCGAATCGGAATTATGTTAGATGGATAAGCAGCAACGGAGGTGTATTATGAAATCCATTTACATATTATTCGCACTTTTTGCGATAGTTTTTATAGGATATCAACAAGTTAGGAGTATAGATGCCATGGAGAAGACAATGAAGGACACCCCCGATAATACGGCATCCGCCGTGTTTGCAGGCGGCTGTTTCTGGTGCACGGAATCGGATTTTGAGAAGGTCAAAGGCGTGATCGAGGTCGTTTCAGGCTATACCGGAGGCCATGTCAAAAATCCCACTTACCAGCAGGTCTCCGGGGGCGGTACCGGTCACGTAGAGACGGTGAAAGTGACCTACGACCCAAAAAAAGTCAGCTATGAAAAACTGCTGGATGTATTCTGGCGGCATGTAGACCCCACGGATCCGGGTGGACAGTTCGTGGATCGAGGCGCCCAGTACCGGAGTGTAATTTTTTATGCCTGTGAGACTGAAAAACGCCTGGCCGAGGAATCCAGGGAGCGTCTGGCGGCATCGGGTCGATTTGGTCAACCCATCGTTACCGATATTCTTCCCCTGGGAGAATTCTACCCGGCTGAAAAATACCACCAGGATTATTATAAAAAGAACCCGATTCGGTATCACTGGTACCGCTCCGGATCAGGCCGGGATCAGTTCTTAAAAAAGACCTGGGCAGACGAGAAGGCTGACATGAAAAAAGACGCCAGGAATTCCGACATGACGGGTGTATCCGGCGTCATGATGACTGATACGCCTGCGGGCACGTCTCATAGCGGGAGGATGTATACCCGGCCTGCCGATAAAGAACTGAAAACACGCCTGAGCCCCATGCAGTACAAGGTTACGCAACAAAACGGTACGGAGCCGCCGTTTAACAATGCTTACTGGAACAATCACGAGGCAGGCATCTATGTGGACATCGTCAGCGACGAGCCGCTCTTTGGTTCTTTGGATAAGTTCGAGTCGGGTACGGGTTGGCCCAGCTTTACACGGCCCCTGGAGCCTGGTAACATCGTGGAAAAGAAAGACCGGACCCTGTGGATGGTGCGCACCGAGGTGCGAAGCCGCCATGGCGACAGTCATCTGGGCCATGTGTTCAATGACGGCCCGGATCCTACCGGATTGCGTTATTGTATCAACAGCGCAGCTTTGCGCTTTATTCCGGCAAAGGACCTGGAAAAGGAGGGATACGGCAAATATCGAAATCTGTTTAAGGCTTCCTCATGAAACCATATGAAAGGAGACCAGGTAGGATGAAAGAGTATCAATGTTTATTTGGCATTTGTGAAATAATTCAGGGGCTGAAGGGTATCAAAGTACACCGTCTGGCAGGGGGGACACCTTGTCGCCGCCGAGCACATAGCCGCCGTCGAGCCTTATCACGCTGCCGGTCATAAACGGGGCATCTTTAATGACAAATAGCGCTGACTTTACAACATCTGGGATGGTTCCGGTGCGCATCAGCAAGGTATGATCGATAATGGCAGCTTTTTGTTCATCACCGAGCAAGTCCCAGCCCCGGGTTCTTTCGCCATGCCGGGTTTCAACAAATCCGAGCATAATTTCATTGACCCGAACCTCCGGTGCCCCTATACGCGCCCACGTTTCGGTCAAGAGCGAAATGCCGCGGTTTGCCGATGCATAGCCTTCATTGAATATGAAGCTGGCAGGTCCGGAACGTCCCACAATTGAAGCAATGGAAGAAAGGTTTATGACGATACCGTCTTTGGAAGCTTTGAGATGTGGCAGGGCAAATTCGAAGATCCACCTTTTGGCACGAAGGGTCGTGGCCATTTCAAGGTCCCACTGTTCTTGATCGTACGCTCCGTGAACCACCGGCCATCCACCCCGCTCGATGTTGTTGATTAAAATGTCGAGTCGGCCGAAGCGATCCACGACTTTTTTGACAAGCCCTGGAATTTCGTCGGTCTGAAGCAGGTCCGTTTGGATGATCAGATGGTCCTGACCGGTTCGGGCAAAGTCTTGATGCAATTCTTCCAGATGTTCTTCCCAGTCAAAATAATTTAAAGCGACACACGCCCCTTCTTGGGCAAGGGCAAGCCCGATTCCTTTTCCGATGCCTTTTATGGCGCCGAGAACCAGGGCGACTTTGTTTTTGATTTCCATGGCTTTTACCCCATTTTTTTTGTCAGGATTAACGGGATAGAGGTGATGTTATAATAAATGAAGTACTGCTAATCCTCCTCAATGTGACCGAGTAGGATTCTTTTGATCCATTTATGGCCCATTTTTAACAGTTGGACATCATCATCTTTAAGGACGTCCAAGGTCTTTGTGTCGAGGTCCCATTCCTCCAGGATATTGTTATCAAATATGTGGGATCTGAATGTGTCAATGTCATAAAGTGCCATGTGAAACGCATGTTTTGACTGCATATCCATCAGGCCTGAAATTCGGCGATTTTTAAGGCTGATGATCTCCATCAACAGATCGTTCATCTCATTGTAAACAGCGATATCCTGATCTTTGATCCATTCACGGACGGTCCACGACCGTTTCTGCTTAAAACCCAGGCAATGCGGTTCTTTTAAAAGTATGTACTGTTCCGTAATATCACCGGTTTCTCGGGATCGTGAGGCAATCCGCATCAGTGGATAGGTTCGGCAGGATGACGGACGATCGTTGTATACACTGCATCCCGATGGTGTCACAAACGGACAGGCACGTCCTTTGGAATAGTCTGTTTTGAGGGTGATTATCGGGAGGCCGGTTTCACGGCCGGTCTGTTGGCTGGTATAGCGCTCAAGAAAAAGACTCGATGACATACCGAACTGATGTTTTAGGCGCAGTATGTCGTAAGGGGTGAGAAACTGGTTCAGGTCTTTGCAGCATTCATTGAAACAGGGGACATCCCGGGAGCATGAAAACGTAAACCGATCATTCATCGAAAGCGGGGTCATGTTGTCTTCCATTAAATATTTTCCTTATTACGCAAGTTTCTGCCATTTTAATTCTGCCGGAGGTTTATCAAATAAAAACCAATATCCGCCAGAGGATGTCTAATGTGCCGTGCCGATGACGTGTAACAAATGACCAATGACCAATCCGGCTAGCCATGTCAACATAAAAATACATAGCCTGAAACAACAGTGCATAGCGTCCTTTAACCGTTCTAAATGGTAAAATTTGGCCTTACAACCGCTAAAACACTGTATGGCATTCATATCCTGAATGATTTATACAACATGAACCATATTAAGCACAATATATAGTGCATATTAAGTCGGATTAGCCCAAATATAGGCCCAAGTAAATTTTTAAAGCGATGCTTTTAAATTTATAATTTAGTTTTCCCAAAAGTTCTTGACAAGAATAATGTTAATTGTTATCTAAGGCCTTTGATTTTCATATCTTTGCTATGTCATTGATTTTATAATGAATCATTCATCCGGTCAACCCAACTTTGATTTTGAATCACTTTATCAAGTGATTTCGTTGATAAATATTGAATTTTTAATTACTCAAAAAAACGGCCTTTATGGGTCAAGATGATGAAGGGAGGTGCAGAAAGCTTACAAATTGTACCACAAATGATAGTGAATAGGATGAAATACTGAAATTTTTCAAAACAGAATTAGGAGGTAATTAAATGCCAAGTTTCGTAATTGCTGAAAAATGCGATGGCTGCAAGGGCGGCGACAAGACCGCCTGCATGTACATTTGCCCCAATGACCTGATGGTTTTGGACCCCAATGCAATGAAGGCTTACAATCAGGAGCCGGATCAGTGCTGGGAATGTTTTTCATGCGTAAAGATATGCCCCACCCAGGCGATCGAGGTGAGAGGTTACGCCGACTTTGTACCGCTGGGAAGCAGTATTATACCCATGCTGGGGACCGAGGATGTCATGTGGACCTGTAAGTTCAGAAATGGCACCATCAAACGCTTTAAATTCCCCATCCGGACGACTCCGGAAGGTGGCGCCAATGCGTATCCGAGTCTTCAGGGAAAAGACCTGGACAGCGAATTGCTTTCCACTGAAGAGGCGGACGGCAGACAGCTACCGAAACCGATCGCGACGGTTTAACGCAGATACAGGTTTTCAAAGATCCAGTACATTGACAACACTATGATAATATATTTTTAAGGAGGATGTAATATGGCAATACCGAATAAACCTTTGGGAGAAATCAAAGCCGTCAGGGATCCTGAAGTCGAAGAGCGTGAGGTTGACATCCTGATCGTAGGCGGAGGCATGGCAGCCTGCGGGACTGCGTTCGAGATCAAGAAATGGGCCGGCGACAAAAAGATCCTTCTGGTTGACAAAGCGGCTCTCGAAAGGAGCGGCGCTGTTGCCCAGGGTCTCTCAGCCATCAACACCTACATTGGTGAGAATACACCGGATGACTATGTTCGTATGGTCCGCAACGACCTGATGGGGATCGTCCGTGAAGACCTTATCTTTGATCTGGGATGCCACGTCGATGACTCGGTTTACCTGTTTGAAGAATGGGGCCTTCCTATCTGGAAAATGTCCGAAGAAGGAAAGAAACTGGACGGTAAAAAGGGCCAGAAAATGGGTACGCTGAAAGGCGGGGCAAAACCGGTACGGACCGGTAAATGGCAGATCATGATCAACGGCGAATCTTATAAAAGAATCGTTGCTGAAGCCGCCAAACTCGCCCTGGGTGATGAAAACATTCTGGAGCGTGTCTTTATCGTCAGACTGCTTTTGGATGCCAACGAAGAGAACCGGATCGCCGGTGCAGTCGGATTTTCCGTGCGTGAGAACAAAGTTTACATTATCAAGTGCAATACCTGTATGGTGGCCTGCGGTGGTGCGGTCAACATCTATCAACCCAGAAGCGTGGGCGAAGGTAAAGGCCGGGCATGGTACCCGATTTGGAATGCAGGCTCCACCTACACCATGTGTATGGAAGTGGGCGCCGAGCTATCCATGATGGAAAACCGTTTCACCCCGTCCCGATACAAAGACGGTTACGGCCCCGTGGGTGCATGGTTCCTTTTGTTCAAAGCCAAAACACTTAACGGCCTGGGTGAAGGATACGTGGGCAGTGATGCCGCAAAAGCCGAACTTCAGAAATACGCGCCTTACGGCACGGCCGCCATTACGCCGACCTGTCTGCGAAACCACCTGATGCTCTTCGAAATGAAGGAAGGCCGCGGTCCCATTATGATGGATACGATTACAGCCTTAAAAGAACTGGGTGGAAAGATAGACAAGAAGGAGTTCAAGGCGCTTGAATCGGAAGCCTGGGAAAACTTTCTCGATATGACCTGCGGACAGGCCAACCTCTGGTGCGGCACCAATACCGAGCCGGACAAGAAGAATTCCGAGGTTATGCCCACAGAACCGTATCTGCTGGGGTCACATTCCGGATGCTGCGGACTCTGGACCTCCGGCCCGGATTTCGACTGGGTGCCCGATGCGTACAAAATTCGATACAAAGGCAAGGTGTATAACCGGATGACCACGGTTAACGGGCTGTTTACCTCCGGCGACGGTGTGGGCTGCTCAGGTCATAAATTCTCCTCCGGTTCCCATGCCGAAGGCCGGATTGCCGCCAAGGCCATGGCCAAATTCGTCCGGGACAACGCCGACTTTAAACCGGCATTGAAACAATCGGCACAGGAACTCGTCGACATCGTCTACAAACCGGTGAGAACCTTCCTGGACAATTGTGCTTACACCACGGCCATCGATATCAATCCCAATTATCTCAAACCTGCGGGAATGACGTATCGTCTCATGAAGGCCACTCACGAGTATGGCGCCGGAACGGCGACATATTATATGACCACCAACAAGAATCTCGAGATCGTGATGGATATGCTCCAGATGATGCGCGAAGACTGCGAAAAGCTGGCCGCCGGTGACCTCCACGAACTGATGCGCTGCTGGGAAATCTTCCACCGCATCTGGACGGTCGAGTCTCACCTGCGTCACATCCAGTTCCGCAAAGAGACCCGCTATCCCGGCTTCTATTATCAGGCCGATTATCCGGGTCAGGATGATGCAAACTGGTTCTGCTTTGTCAACTCCAAGTATGATCCAAAAGCAAATACCTGGGATATATTCAAGAAAGAATATATCAAGATCATCCCGGACTAAGATGGATATGAAATAGCATCATATACACACCTCCAGGCGCCTTATTTCTCAGGTGCCTGGAGGTTTTTATTAATTTAAAATCGTTTTTTAAACCCCTGAACTTCAGAACTCTGACACGCCGGAATTGACAATATACCGGATTTTTAAAGTTTTCCACATGGTTAATTTTGGGGTAATGGAATGTTGGGGTATTGGAATAATAACGGATCCTGGTCCTTTCCATTACTCCGCCGTGCCATCACGCCATCGGGAATTTTCGCCCCATCATTCTAAATCACATGTGTGACACCGTAGCATTCTTAACAAGGCGTCAGGATTTCTGAACGTATCGTTTACGGAGGGATAGCATGACAGAAAGCAAAGCAGCCCCTTCAAATGGGAGCATTTTGGTTGTTGGAGGAGGGATAAGCGGGTTGACGACGGCCCTCGAAGCTGCCGAAGTAGGGTACGAGGTGTTTTTGGTGGAAAAAAATCCTTACCTTGGCGGAAGGGTGGCACAGTTGAATAAATATTTCCCAAAGCTATGCCCTCCGAGCTGTGGACTGGAAATCAATTTTCGAAGAATCAAGGACAATCCGAAAATAAAAGTGTTGACACTGGCCGAAGTAGAAAAGGTAGACGGTGCACCGGGCAGCTATGATGTCATGGTTAAACTGAATCCGAGATATGTCAACGAGAATTGCACCTGTTGCGGCGATTGTGCCGCGGCCTGTGAAACAGAAATTTCCAGTGATTTCGATTTTGGAATGAAAAGAATAAAGGGCGCTTATCTGCCCTTTGAAATGGCCTTTCCGGCCCGATATTTGCTTTCTCCTCAGATTATCGGGACTGAGGATGCCAAACGGTGCAAGGAAGCGTGCAAGTATGATGCCGTTGATTTGGACATGGCGCCGAAGTCCATGAACCTGAAAGTGGGCGCCGTTGTCTGGGCTACCGGTTGGGAACCTTATGATGCATCGAAAATTGAAAATTTAGGTTTCGGACAGTATCCGAACATTATTACCAACATGATGATGGAAAGGCTGGCCTCACCCAACGGCCCCACTAAAGGAAAAATCACACGGCCTTCGGACGGCAAGGAACCCGAAAGTATCGCCTTTGTTCAATGCGCCGGATCAAGGGATGAAAACTATCTCCCCTATTGTTCCTATATTTGCTGCATGGCGTCATTGAAGCAGACCACCTACATCAGGGAACAGTATCCCGACTCGAAAGTCTACATCTTTTATATTGATGTTCGCGCACCGGGGCAACGTTATGAAAAGTTTTACCAAAAGATTAAAGAAGACGAGAATGTCATTTTAATCAAAGGCAAGGTTGCCGAGGTGACCGAAGACCCGAACACAGGAAATATCACCGTTGTGGCAGAGAATGCCGTTACCGGAGAAAAGGTCAAACAGACGGTTGAAATGGTGGTTCTTGCCACAGGGATGCAACCGACAACCGCTACGGCCAAACTGCCGGCCGACCTGAAATATAATGAAGACGGCTTTATCATTAATGATTTTGAAAAAGGCGGGATGTTTGCGGCGGGATGCGCCAACAAACCGGCGGATGTGGTTTCCTCGAACCAGAATGCGACCGGTATGGCCCTTAAAGCGATTCAAACCCTGGTGAAGAGGTAGGAGGTTATCCATGGATAAAAAATATGGTGTATATATTTGCGCAGGCTGCGGCATCGGGGATTCCCTTAACATAGAGGCGCTGTGCGAGATCCCTGAGGAAGAAGGCCTTCCGGTTAAAACGCATCCTTTTCTGTGCGGAAAGGACGGAATTGAACTCATCAAAAAAGATATCGCCGATAAAGGCATCAACACGATGGTGATTGCCGCCTGTTCGCGTCGCGTAAACTTCGATGTATTTCAATTTGATGGATGTATTGTTGATCGGGTGGATTTAAGAGAGCAGGTTGTCTGGTCGCATCCCAGGTCGGAATTCCCGGCGCTGACTGAGGATCAGATCGATGACGGCGTCCATTTTGACCGTGTTCAATTGCTGGCTCAGGATTATCTGAAAATGGGGATGGCCAAAATTAAGAAGATCAATCTGCCGGAACCCTACAAAGTGGAAACCTTAAGCAGAAAAATTTTGGTCATCGGCGGCGGCATTACCGGAATTTCGGCGGCCATTGATGCAGCCAAGGTCGGCTATGACGTCACCCTCGTCGAAAAAGAATCCGCCCTCGGCGGATATGCGGCCAAAGTTCGCAAACAGCTGCCGGATCAATACCCTTATGAAAATCTTATGCCACCGGCTGTGGAAGATAAAATCAGAGAAATCGAGACCTATAATAACATTACCGTTAGAACGAACACAATGGTTGCCCGTCTGGCCGGTGAGCCCGGCAATTTTACCGTAACGCTTAAAAAGCCCGGTGAAAAGATCGAGTTTGACGTTCCGTATCCGCTTCCTGAAGAGATGAAGTTTGATGAAAACGGGAAGGAGCTTGACGTTGAAGCCCAGCATAAGCGCTACCTGGAGTACAACGAAGGCAAGGTTGATATTTTGAAGTTCGATCCCAACGGTGAAAAATTCGGTGCCGTGGTCCTTGCCGCGGGTTGGCGTCCGTATAAACCCGAGGGGGATGAATTTTCCCATTTAGGATACGGCGAATTGCCGGATGTCGTCACCAATCACCAGTTTGAAGAAATGGCGGCAAAGGGAAAAATCACAACCTCGGCCGGTAAGGAGGCCAAGTCGGTAGTGTTTGTCCAGTCTCCGGGAAAAGGAGAGGACGATGCCGATTTCAAATATTGCGGTTCGGTAACCAGCATGGTGGCGCTCAAGCAGGCCAAATATGTACGGGAAGATTATGCCGACGGCAAAGCGTATATCTTCTACCAGCATATGCGGACCCCGGGTCTTTTGGAGAATTTTTACAAAAGCATCCAGCAGGATGAAGGTATCTTTCTGACCAAAGGCGAGGTGATCAGCGTTTCCAAAAACGGTGACGGCATGATTGTTGAAGCCGACAATACCCTCCTGGGGGAAAAGGTGAAGGTCAAGGCGGATATGGTGGTGCTCGCTACCGGTATGGTCCCGGTTACCGTGGACGACCCGGTGGTGAACATGGCGTATCGTCAGGGACCGGCGTTTCGCGACATCGATCTATTTGAAGGATATTGCGACTCCAATTATATCTGCTTTCCCTATGAAACCCAGAGAACCGGCATATATGCGGCCGGCGCCATTCGACGCAGCATGACCATGGAAGAATCGGTTGAAGATGCATCCGGTGCCGCCCTAAAGGCCATTCAGTGCATCGAATCGGTCAATCGAGGGGTTGCCGTACACCCGCGTTCCGGTGATATGACATACCCGGATTTCTTTTTCCAGAGATGTACTCAATGCAAGCGATGTACCGCAGAATGCCCGTTCGGGGCTCTGGATGACGATGAAAAAGGAACGCCCAAACCGAATCCGGCTCGCTGCCGGCGCTGCGGTACCTGCATGGGCGCCTGCCCTGAGCGAATTATCGGATTCGCCGATTACAACATCGACAGCATCGGTTCCATGGTCAAGGCCATCGGAGTTCCTTCCGAAGATGATTATGAAGAGCCGCCCTTTAGAATTCTCGGGCTGGTTTGTGAAAACGATGCCCTGCCGGCCCTTGACATTGCCGGATTGAATCGGTTGACCTATTCAGCCGATGTTCGATTTATTCCGGTGCGCTGTCTGGGCTCCATGAACGTGATCTGGATCAAGGACGCGCTGGCCCAGGGCATGGACGGTGTTTTCCTTCTGGGGTGCAAGCACGGAGATGACTATCAGTGTCACTTTATCAAAGGGAGCGAACTTGCAGAGATCCGAATCAAAAAGATCGGTGACGCGCTTTCGAGCCTCGCCCTTGAGGATGAGCGGGTGGCCCAGTTCCAGATTGCCATCGACGAGTATGACAAGATTCCGAAAATGATCAACGAGTTTGTGGAAACCGTGGAAGGACTTGGCCCAAACCCGTTTAAAGGATTTTAGGGATTGATGATTGTAGATTGATGTCACTGGATATCACTCCGCCGTCAATCGACAATATTCGATATAACAGGAGGTTCTCACATGACGGACAAATACTTACTTGAGCCTGATGTTTCTTTTATCAAAGAACTCGGCAGGCTCGGGGGCGACACGCTGAAAAAATGCTTCCAGTGTGCAACCTGTTCGGTGGCCTGCCCCATTTCACCGGACACGAAACCTTTCCCTCGAAAGGAGATGATAGCGGCATCCTGGGGGTTGAAGGACAGACTTGTCGCCAATCTGGATATCTGGCTGTGTCACCATTGCGGAGATTGCACGACCATGTGCCCGCGCGGTGCAAAACCGGGTGAAGTTCTGGGAGCTGTTCGTTCTTATGCCATTTCGGATTATGCGGTCCCCAAAGCGTTGGGGAAAGCGGTCAATGACCCCAAAAAACTCCCCATTCTTATGGGAGTTCCCGTGGTCATTTTTATTGTTCTTGGGCTTGTCACAGGGCTTCTCGATTTTTCACCACCTTTGGGGGAAAACGGGATCGCCCATCATCTGTTTTTTTCCACCTGGCTGGTGGACATGATTTTTATTCCATTGGCGATCTGGGTGGTTGTGATTTTTGCTTTGGGCTTGAAACGGTTTGTCAGTGACATTCACGAAAATGCGGTTCTGGAAGGAAAGACGCAGAAAAAAGAGCTTGAGCTCGGCGGATTCCTCAAAGCGTTGTGGAAAATATTGCCGACCATACTCAAACATGACAAGTTTTCAGAATGTACCGAAAACAAAGACCGTTCCACAGCCCATCTCATGGTCTTCTGGTCCTTTGTCGCTCTCTTCGTGGTCACCAACATCTTCTTTGTTGCACTATATGTTTTTCAGCAGCATGGGCCTTATTCGCAATTGAATCCGGTCAAGTGGCTGGCAAATGCCGCGGGTGTGGCTCTGGTCATCGGCAGTGCTTTGATGATCAAGAACCGTTTGG
>Ga0210069_1000154_pt1 | contig 13112 bp, 9 predicted proteins | sample RushSE_TuleB_D2_FD_185568 | JGI IMG/M metagenome (GOLD analysis project Ga0210069, IMG submission 185568) | Wetland microbial communities from San Francisco Bay, California, USA, that impact long-term carbon sequestration - RushSE_TuleB_D2... | ecosystem: Environmental > Aquatic > Marine >... | reverse complement strand
ATGATAAAAGCATTAAAGGCTGCCGGTACTTATCGTGGACTTGCAGAATAATTATTCAAGCGTTACCCCACACTTAATACCTGACATCTGTGTAAGGCTATTTTGTAAGGGCCGGTTGTCTATACTAATTGGTTCATATATTATTGGTATGATTTTCCAAATCTCACAGGTTGACAAATAGTTCTGTCATAGATATTAAACTCCAATATGATTGTTCATAGATTATTATCACGATGAATGCTTGGAGACCCACTATGAAAAGGATTCGGAAAGTCATTTTTATATCCATTTTAACAATTATACTCTTCATACCCCATTATGCCGGATCAGATCGAGGAGTCGCTGTTAGACCCATATCACCTGCAGGATCTGAAGTTGTTGGTAATCAATGGCTTTTTGTAATTGGGATTGACACATACATTAAATGGCCTACATTGAAAACAGCTGTAAATGATGCAAAGGCCGTAAAAGAAGTTCTCCTTTCACGTTACCACTTTGAAAAAGAGTATCTAATAGAGCTATATGATGAACAGGCAACAAGGAAAAACATAATTAGTAAACTTCGGTATTTGGCGAATAATATTCGAGAAGAGGATTCACTTGTCATTTTCTATGCAGGCCACGGACATCTGGATTCTATAACTAAAAGAGGTTCCTGGATCCCTGTTGAAAGTGGAACACAAGATGCGTCTGCATGGATTTCAAATAACGATATCAAAGATTACCTGAAAATAGATGCCATCAAGGCAAAACATATCCTGCTTATCTCAGATTCATGTTTTGCCGGGGATTTTTTTCGTGGCGATAGAGGTATTGTACCCAATATTACTGAAGCTATAATAAAAAAAGCATATCAATTATCATCCAGACAGGCGATTACATCCGGTGGTCTCGAGCCGGTATCCGATGCCGGATTTGGTAAAAACAGTATATTCTCATATTTTCTCATCAAAACTCTAAAAGAAAACCAGAAACCATTTCTCGTGCCATCCGAGATGTTTCTGGATGTCAAGGCAGGTGTAGCTGAAAACGCTGATCAGTTTCCCTTATTAGGATCACTTAAAGACACAGGAGGTCAGCAGGGCGGTGAAATAGTATTTTTTTTAAGACAAGATTCGCGGCTAAGGGATTTATCTTCTGAGGCTTTACAAAAAACAAAGGAACTCGAACGGTTAAGGCAGATGGAAACAGAAGCCATGGAAGTAAAAAAGAAAGAAGAAGTTGAAATTTTAAACCGTGAAAGGGAAGTTGCTGAATTAGACGCGAAAATAGTAAAAATGAAAAGGAGACTGGGCACTGATGCTGAGAATGCAGATGACAGCTTGGATAGAATGCTTGCAATGGTTCGCCAGAAAGATGCGCAAGAGAAACACCTTGAAGATTTGAAACGGAAGCGGCAGGCTGAAGAAGCAAAACGTTTAGCCGAGATAGAGGAACTTAAAGAAAAAAAAAGACATGAGTTGCTTGCAACGCTTGAAAAAAATATCAGCAAATATAATTTGATTGTTTCGTTGCCTTTTGGGAATTCGATGAAAGAAAGCGCCTGGAAAAGCCTTTTAGCCAAATATCCGTCCGCAGGGAATTTACAGGTTGGTGATACGGATGGGTTGAAGTTCAAAATAGCTTATGAGGGTATTGAAAATTCCATCGGCATGAAGTTCGTCAGGATTCCTCCAGCCACATTCATGATAGGAAGTCCGCCCGATGAACCCGGACATACTTTTAATGAGATACAACATCAGGTGACATTGACCAAGGAGTTTTACATGCAAACCACAGAAGTAACTCAGGGCCAGTGGAAAAAAGTGATGGAGAGAAACCCTTCCCAGTTCAATAAGTGCGGTGATGATTGTCCGGTTGAAAAGGTGTCTTGGAATGATGTCCAAGATTTTATTCATAGGCTCAATCAGCAAGAAGGCAGCGGCATTTACAGACTGCCGACTGAAGCGGAATGGGAGTATGCGGCTCGGGCAGGGACAACAACGCCCTTTGTTTTTGGCCGATGTTTATCCACTGGTCAGGCCAATTTTGATGGAAATTATCCTTTTCCTGAATGCCCCAAAGGAGAATTTAGAAAAAAACCGGTTCCTGTTGGAAGTTTTTCACCCAATAATTGGGGTTTGTATGACATGCACGGCAATGTCTGGGAGTGGTGCATGGACTGGTACGGAAATTACGGGGCCAGCCCCGTCACGGATCCCATGGGACCGGAATCCGGAACCATGCGGATACGCCGTGGCGGCAGCTGGTTCGGATACGGACACTCATGCCGGTCGTCCAACCGGTCCTCCGGACATCCGGCGACCCGGTATCAAACCACAGGCTTCAGGCTGGTTAGGGAGATACCGTAATTTGTGAAGTTTCTTTTCCGAAAAACAGGAGTCAGGAATCAGGAATTAGAAAATAGACAACCGCAAATGGATGCTAATGGGCGTAAATATTATTGTCCTAATTTGTGTTCTTTCGTGTTCATTTATGGTTCCATTTTTCCTCTTTCCTCCTTCCTATTTCCTCTTTCGGGTTTAAAGGACATCGATGCTTAGATCTGTCGGCAAATGGCTGGGTGTTTATGAAGACGAAATCCGTTTGTTTCTGTGGACCTTTTTTCTTTATTTTCTTTTGACCAGCGCCAGCGTCATCCTTAACAATTATGCTGAAACCGCTTTTCTAAAGCGCTACGGTGTCGAATACCTTCCCATTGTGTATATGCTCAATGCTGTTGCCCTGTTTTTAATTATGGGGGCGATGACGGGACTCATGGTCAGATTCCCCGGGGCACGAATATTATCCCTGCTTTTTGTGTTTTGTGGCGTTTCAGTGGCAGGGATTCGCTTCCTGATCCCATTTAACATCGATATCATCTATCCGGCGCTGTTTATGCTGAAAGCCCAGTATGAAGCGTTGCTTGGACTTCTGTTCTGGAACATGGCCAACGATCTTTTCAATACCAGACAGTCCAAACGATTGTTTCCGCTCATTACGGCCGGCGGTGTTGTCGGCACAATAATCGGAAGTTTCGGTACGCCGTTTCTAGCCAAGGCCATCACACTCGATAACCTCCTGCTGTTTTATCTGGGAACCACGCTGGTAGGCGCCGTGGTTGTCGAAGGAATGGGAAAAGGCTATCCCACACTTCTACCGGGTGGTAAAAAAAGGAAAAAAGGCGAATCGCGCAGCAACCTCATTACGGAATTTAAAAACATCCTTCCTTTAATGAAGGAATCTTCTCTGGTTAAATTTTTAATTTTATTGACTTTTCTCCCAAACATCATCATTCCCATAATGAATTACCAGTTCAATTTTGCAGTCGATGCACAGTTTGCCACCGAATCGGGTTTGATCAAATTCTTCGGCTATTTCAGAGGCTGGCTAAATATCGTCAGCCTCATACTGCTTTTATTTGTCGGCCGGTTATACGGTCGTTGGGGGTTGCCGGTGGCATTGATGTTTCACCCTGCCAATTATGTTTTGGCGTTTCTTTCGTTTTTATTCAGATTCGATGTTTTTTCTGCCGTCTATGCCCGAATGTCCACCATGATTTTGAGGACGACCATTAACAATCCCGCAAGAGACATTCTCGTGGGCATGGTGCCTGAATCCTTTCGCGCGGTTTTAAGACCCTTTCTCAGAAGCACGGTGGTGAGGGTCGGACTGCTTCTGGGATCCGGGATAATTTTAATTTCCGAAAATTTATTCCATCCCAGATACCTGTCCCTCATTGCCGTCCCGTTTGCAGCCGCATGGCTGGTATCCGTCTTTGTTTTAAAAAAAGAATATTCTAAAATTCTTCTCGACCTTGTATCAAAAGACATTTTAGATTTGAAATCCTTGGGAAAAAAGGACATGGATCGACTATTCACCGGGAGTGGGGTAGCGTCCCGGTTGATCCAGGCGTTTCTTGAATCCAAAGGGGACCGCTCCTTGTGGTATGCCCGACTGATCAAATCGCTGGGAGCAAAAGACTTCGACCGGCATCTTTTAACCGTCATAAAACGTCAAAAGGACAGTGCCCGGCCGGATCTTATAGAACTGCTGTCTTCCGAGGCAGGAAAAGAAGCCGCCTCCCTGCTGTGCGATCTGATAAAAACTGGAAAAAATCCGGATATCGTTGTTCCTGCCCTGGGAGCTGCTAACCGGCTCGACCCGGAATTTTGTACAATATTTGACTATGCATCTCTTTTGCACAGCCATCATCCGGAAATAAAGGCCAACGCGCTGATCGGACTTTACCGCAGGGACCCGGGGAAATACAGCTCGACCATTATGACATGGCTCCACTCGGAAACGTTGGAAGAAAGAATGGCCGGCATCATTGCCGCAGGAAATTCCGGAGACATATCCTTTGCCGATCATCTTAAAAAAATTCTGCCCTGTGAAGAAAACAGACCGGTTTTGCCCTTTATTTTTCATGGGCTGCACTCACTTGGAACGAAAGAATTGAGCGATCTGGCGCTTCCCTTTCTTTCAGATCCATCGGATGAAATTCGTGAAGCGGCACTATCGGTCATCGAAATCGAAAATGATGAAATTTTAAAAAACGTCATTTCAGAGATGGGCGATTCATCGGAAAATATTTCTCGACTGGCCCAAAAAAAGATTGAAACATCCCCTTATCATAATATTCAGTTGTTGGTTGAGTCGCTGGGCATGCCCAATGGAAAGATCAGAAAGGGCATATTCAATTTGCTCGAATCTTTAAACATAAAAGACCTGGATCTTTTCCGGTTCGCTCGAAATCAAATCAAAGAGGGCTATCAGTACCTGTCGGATGCCTTAAGTCTCGAAACCTTTCCGGAAACAGTTTCGCGTAACCTTCTCATGGATCATCTGAATCAGAAGAAAATGCTTCGAATCGAAAATGTGTTTCGTGTTATGGCGATTCAGGACACCTCCGGACAAATGAAAATCATTTACCGGGGGATTTTTTCTTCGGATTCCCGAAAACGTGCAAACGCAGTGGAAGCCCTGGAAAACAAAATGGACAAACTCTTGTTTAAAGAAATGATTCCCCTGATGGAAAGTTCTTCTCCCCATGAAGCGCTGTCCACCGGGAAAAAGCGTTTTACGCTTATCGGCATCGATTCCGGTGAAAAAGAATTTATATCCCTGCTCCTGTCGGCTAAAGACTGGGTAACGGTGGCATTAACGCTGGATCTTCTTCAAAACACGGAATATGTCCAAATTGTCAAAAATAAGATTTTGGAATTTACCACGTCCGACAATGAATACATCCGCCGGACGGCGCAGAAAATTATCGAGGAATAAAAAGCTGGCTTAGGAGGACGGCATGACGGATGAAAAAACCATTTCCGAAAAGATTATGCTTTTGAAAGGTATTGAAATATTTCAGGGCTTGTCCGTCAGCGAACTTGCCGCCATCGCGTCTGTTGTCGAAGAGGTCGATTATCCCGCCGGCAAAATCATCATTAAAGAAGGCACTTCCGGAGAAACTTTGTATCTGATGATAAATGGCGAAGTGTCGGTCATCAAGGATTTGGGTGGAATCAATGAGGTTGAGATGGATCGAATGACAACCGGCAATTATTTCGGTGAAATGGCCCTTTTTGAAGATGCGGTTCGCTCGGCAAGTATCCGAACGGAAAAACCGTCCGCCTTTATGGTCCTTCACAAGCAGGAATTCAAAGAAATCGTCCGGGAATATCCCCAGATTGCACTGGAAATCTGCAAGGTCCTTATTGGGCGCATCCGCCATCTTCACCAAAAAATAGAGTCGCGTGATTTTTGCCTGTAATATGTTTTTTGAACCTCGTAGTTTTGTAACTGTTTAGATTTTTCAAACAAATCCGTTTTTAGAAAGCTTCAGGTGTGCTTAAATTTTTACTGGAAGCTGTTTGAGCGGATTACGGCTCGTTATGAAAAAACCATTCCGGATTGGTTTGAATGCGATCACGCGGCCTTAAAATCAAAACCATTCTCAGAAGCCAAAACCAGTTTTTTCATTAAGAGCCGTTATTTGCGAGTTCTTTCAGAAAAAATTTAAGCACACCTGGAGCGATTCATTTTCAAAAGGCTAAACTCTTACGTGGTTTTTTGTGTTTTGGTGGTTGATTTTTTCCAATAAAATTTACAATATTTATAAATAAGATGAAAACAGGAATATCTGACAATACAAGATGAAAAGGTCAGAAAAATGAAAATAGCCTTTATGATGGACAAATTAGAGTCCATTAATCCCGTGTGGGAAACCACCAGCCATCTGATGTACGAGTGTAACCAGCGGGGACATACCGTTTATTTTCTCGAAGACCATGATATTTATATCCGTGGGGGGGAAATTGTCGCCAGGATGCGTAATATCACCGTAGCGCCGGAACTTCCCATGAAAAAATACTGGCGATCCGCAATAAAATGCCTCAAAAAAGACGAACTCATATTTGAAACCGTGACCGAACTCGATGTTCTGTTTTTAAGAAAAAATCCCCCCCTCAATTATCAGGCCATGGAATTCCTTTCTCCCGTCAGTGACCGGGTCTTTATGATCAATTCCACCATCGGTCAAATTATCGGGAACAGCAAACTTTATGCATTGAATTTTCCGGACATAATTCCTGTAACGCACGTATCAAGGGATCCGAAAAGACTGAAAAAAATCATTGATGACTTCGGCGGTGCCATGGTGATCAAACCCTTGCAAAGATTCGGCGGTGAAGGGGTTATCAAAGTCAGTACAAAGGACCAGGAAAATCTGAATTCTTTGATCAATTATTATGTAAAGGGGTATAAAAATTATCCGGAGCGTGAACCGATTATGGTGCAGGAATTTCTGGAAATCGTAAAAAAAGAAGGGGATATCAGGATCATGCTTTTAAATGGAGAAATTCTGGGCGCCATGCGGCGAATACCCCAGAAAGGAGACTTCAGAACCAATGTTCACGTCGGTGCAGAGGTAACCAGACATAAAGTGACAGATCAGGATAAAGAAATCTGCCGGATCATCAAAGACCGATTGATCAAAGACGGTCTATATTTTGTCGGTATTGACGTGATCGGAGACAAGTTGGTCGAAATCAACTGTGTCAGCCCTGGCGGAATCCCGCGCATCAATCGCCTGGACAATGTAAAACTTGAAGCCGATGTGATTGATTTTGTGGAAAAAAAAGCCAAAGAAATGAAAGGATCGCACCATTAATTTGAATACACAAAAATATAACCGTCCGTTTTCAAACCTCCGATTCTTGTTTTTTATAAACATTTTAACCATTTTTTTAGTATCGATATCGTGCAGTAAAGAACCGAATCATCATTTCCTTAAAATCGGGCTGGCGGAAGAACCCAAAACCTTGAATATCTGGCTGGCCAGCGATGCCAACTCAAAAAAAATATTGTCCCTGATTTATCAACCGCTTTATCTGCACGATCCGGACACCCTTGCACTGATCCCCTGGCTGGCAGCCGACAAGCCGGAATTTCATGCGGAATCGACTTCATACACCGTCCGGCTCAAACCGGCAAAGTGGTCGGACGGATCGGATGTCACATCGGAAGATGTCCGCTTTACCGCAGATCTCATAAAGGAATTCAGAGTTCCCCGGTACTTTTCCGACTGGCAATTTATAAAAAAAATTGAAACACCTGACAAGCACACCGCCGTATTCTACTTGAGTCACCCGAAAGCCATATTTTTGGATAGAACCCTGACGACACTCATCGTGCAGAAAAAGGAATGGTTCCATGTAGCGGAAACGGCCAAAACGCAAAAACAACCCCTGAGATTTCTGCTCAATTACAAATTGGACCAACCCATGGGATGCGGCCCTTTTGTTTTAAAAGAATGGCAAAAGGGGACGTATCTCCATTTAAGGAAAAACGCACATTTCTTCGGCACCAACATGGATATCAATCGATATAATCTCGGCCCTTATATCGATGACATCATTTTTAAAATATACGGGACCTCCGACGTTGCCATACTGGCACTGAAAAAAGGAAGCATCGACATGTTCTGGTGGGGAATCCAGCCGGGATACCTTAAAGACCTCCAGGAAAACAGCAACATTCAAGTATTTTTCAATAAAAAAAGTGCCGTACATTTCATGGGTTTCAATGTTCGGAAATCACCATTCAGTGATCCGGATTTCAGGCGGGCGTCGGCTTTTCTGATCGATAAAGATTTTATTGTTTCCAGAATTCTCCAGGGGTACGGAACCCGGATGAACTCCATGGTTCCCTCGGGAAATAAATACTGGTACTGCCCGGATCTTCCCCAATACGGGAACGATATGACCCGTGAGGCACGCATTAAAAAAGCCTGTGAAATCCTTTGCAAAGCCGGATATACCTGGAACGTGCCGCCCCTTGCTGAAAACGGAAATGTCATGCCCGGCAAAGGAATTCGGTTACCCGACGGTCGATTGATGGAAAATTTTACCATTCTTACCCCTCCGGCCGATTACGACCCGCACCGTGCCATGAGCGGTATGATGATTCAGGGATGGTTCAGGGACCTGGGCATTCCAGCATTTTCCAAACCCATGGCCTTCGGCTCTTTACTTGAACAGGTCAAGGGGTATCACGATTTTGACGCCTTTATTCTGGGGTATGGAAGGTTGTCCCTGGATCCGGACTATTTGAGAAATTTCTTTCATTCAGACAATGATAAACATCGAGGGTGGAACATAAGCGGTTACAGAAATCCCGATTTCGACCGCATCGCAACCGAATCTTCAAACGAGATGAACCGGGAGGCCCGAAGGAAAATGATCTGGCAGATGCAGGAAATAATTATGGAAGATGTCCCATACATTCCCCTTTACAATCCCCTTCTTATTGAGGCCGTCCGAAAAGACAAATTCAGCGGGTGGGTGAATATGGTGGATGGCATCGGGAATATCTGGTCCTTTTGCCAAGTGAGGCCTATCCGGAATTAGCCTAAAAAAATATGATATCACGAAAACACGAAATTACGAAAACACGAAAAAAGGTAATATTAATGAGAGATGGCAATATTGAATATGATACGGCCCTTACGGGAAAGCATGATTTTGAAGAATTAAGTAAAAAAATTATTGGCGCAGCGATTGAAGTTCATAGGGAATTAGGACCTGGATTCTTAGAAAGTATCTATGAAGAAGCATTGAAAGTTGAATTTACGGAACATAGACTTCATTATGATGCTCAAATAGAAATACTGATAAAGTATCTTGATGTAGTAGTCGGTATTCATCGTCTTGATTTGCTTGTTGAAAAACAGATTATTGTAGAATTGAAGGCAGTAAAAGAGCTTACAGATGTCCATTTTGCACAACTGCGTTCCTACCTCAAAGCAACTGGCTTAAAAGTAGGGTTATTGTTCAACTTTGCAAATCCCACGTTAGAAATAAAGAGGATAGTTAATTAATTGTTTTAATTTCGTGTTTTCGTGCTTTCGTGATAAAAATATAAAAAAAATTGATGAATTTGTCAGTACTAATGTAAAACGATATTACGATTATGGAAACCCGAAAATTCATCTTTAAAAGGCTCATCGAGATATTCATTATCTTCTTTGTCATTTTGACGCTGCTCTTTATGCTGTTCCGCCTGAGCCCCGGCGACCCGATTACCCGGATCGTGGACCCAAACATGACCCCGGAAGACGCGGAACATCTCATTGCCCAGCTGGGACTGAACCGGCCCATATGGACCCAATATGTCTATTATCTTAAAAACTTCATGACCGGGAATCTGGGCATTTCCTTTCATTACGGTCAGCCCGTGACCTCTATTATTTGGAACCGTCTTTTCAATACAGTCATCCTGTTCACCACCGCCATCATTCTCTCCGCTTTCGCCGGTGTATTCCTGGGAAAAATTGCATCCTGGCATAAAGGGGAAAAAACCGACATCTGGTTGACCCTCGGCGCCCTGGTTTGCCACACCCTTTTTCTTCCATGGGTGGCACTGATTTTAATCTGGTTATTTGCATATAAAATCGGAGGGTTCCCTTTAAACGGCATGATTTCTGCGGAGATATGGACAGACCCTTCATCAAGCTATTGGATAAAATTTCTGGATGTGGCCCATCACATGGTTTTACCGCTTCTCACCCTCTTTTTGATTCATTTTGGCAGTTATCTTCTCATCATGCGAAGCAGTATGCTGGACACACTCAGAGAAGATTATATTTTAACGGCAAGGGCCAAAGGATTGACGGAAAAAGTCATCCGCAATCGTCATGCAGCACCCAATGCCGCACTTCCGGTTGTGACCAGCGTGGGACTCAGCCTGGCTTTTTCAATCAGCGGCGGCGCATTGACGGAAACGGTTTTCAGCTGGCCCGGAATCGGCCGAGAACTGGTTTTTTCCGTCAGCAACAATGATTACCCCCTGGCACAGGGCGCTTTTTTGTTGATTGCATTGGTTGTTTTGCTGTCAAACCTTCTGGTCGACGTCTTTTATGCATACCTGGACCCGAGGATTCGATATTGAATGAAAGAACCTGACAGAGACAAAAAATATGCAGCAAGATCCATCTTTTCGGATCGCTTTCTGGAAAACTGGACCGTCTTCAGTGAAAACCTTTTGGGGAAAATCGGCCTGACCCTCCTGGTGATCTTTGCCGTTATGGCCTCGGCCAGCTTTTTCACCCCCCTGATCGATCCCATGTACCATCCCATGACCGGTGTGGACCCTGACATCTCCTATTCCGCGGGTCCGAGCATTCGCCACTGGTTGGGAACCGATTTCATCGGACGCGATATCCTGTGCCAGCTTTTGGCCGGCGCCCGGATTGCATTTATGGTGGGAATTTCGGCAGCGTTCATGAGTATTTTTCTGGGGACGGTTATCGGCATGATCGCCGGCTATTCGGGAAAAGTGGTCGATACACTCCTCATGCGTCTGGCGGACATGATCATGGTGATGCCGACCCTTTTGGTGGTGCTGATTCTGTCTTCTTTGTTCGGGCAGCTCAATATCTGGATCATCGTGCTTTTGATCGCCCTGTTCCGGTGGCCCGGTGTCTCCCGCGTCATTCGCGCACAGACACTCTCTCTCAAACAACGGCCCTTTATCGAAGCCGCCAAGGTGGCGGGCGCTTCTCATTTTCGAATTATCTTCCGGCATATCCTGCCAAATGTCCTCCCCTTGTCACTTTTGTACATGACGTTTCGCGTCACATCGGCCATCATTATCGAGGCGGCGCTGGCGTTTCTGGGTTTCGGGGACCCCGGAACCGTGAGTTGGGGAATGATGCTCCAGTGGGTATGGAAAACCGGACATATGTTTCAGGCACCCTACTGGTTGCTCCCTCCGGGTATCTGTATTTCACTGTTGACGCTTGCATTTTACATGCTGGGTCGTGCAATGGAGGAGGTGCTGGATCCCCGGCTCAGAAAAGAAGTGGGAGGAGAATAGGATGCCCCTTTTGTCCGTTGACAACCTTAGCATCGGGTATCAAACCCGGAAAGGATTTCTTAATTCAGTGGAAGGCGTCTCCTTTTCCGTTGAACAGGGAAAATCTCTGGGATTTGTCGGTGAATCCGGCTGTGGAAAGACCACCATCGGCATGGCATTGATGCGCCTGCTTCCTGACAACGCTTCCATAAAAAACGGACGAATTCTATTCAACGGAACGGATCTGTTGAAAATTTCCGAAGAAGAGATGCGGCGAATCCGATGGAAAAAAATTGCCATGATCTTTCAGGCGGCCATGAATGCCCTGAATCCAGTCCACCGGGTCGGCGAACAGATCATGGAAGCCATTCTGACGCACGATCCCGCTATATCCAGGGCATCGGCCACAAATCAGGTTGAAAATCTCTTCCAGATGGTGGGTATTCCGAAAGATCGAATGAGAGACTTTCCCCACAACTACAGTGGCGGCATGAAACAGCGTGCAATCATTGCCATGGCACTGGCCTGCAATCCCGCATTGCTCATTGCGGATGAACCCACCACCGCCCTGGATGTCATCGTGCAGTCCCAGATTCTGAACGCCATAAAAGAACTCCGGAAAGCGTTTGGGATCAGCCTCATATTTATATCGCACGATATTGCCGTGGTGGCGGATGTTTGTGATGACATCAACATCATGTTCGCCGGCCAGGTGATCGAATCCGGAAAACGGGAAGAGGTTTTTACTTCTCCCGTGCACCCTTACACCAAAGAGCTTCTGGGTTCCTATCTCACACTGGACGAGAAAACGGCCCCGGATCTGCCGTATTCGGGCGAAACGGTGAATCTCATTCATCCACCGTCAGGATGCCGATTTTCTGAACGCTGCCCGGTTGCAGACTCAACCTGCCGCCAAACACAACCCGAATGGGTGGAAATTTCGCCGACGCACAAGGTACATTGCAACGTTGGGCTAGATGTTGATGAAACCGAGGCAATAAAATGAAACCCCCTGATAATATCATCATCGAACTGGAACAGATTTCCAAAATTTTTCGAACGAAAACCGCTTTATTTAAAAGGGATTACAAAGAGGTCCTTGCACTCAAAAACGTATCCTTCAAGATTTTCAGGGGAGAATTTTTCGGTCTTGTCGGACAAAGCGGAAGCGGCAAAACAACCATCGGCCGGCTCATCACCAAACTGGAGACCCCTGATCACGGCCGGTTATGTCTCGAAGGAAAAGATATCACGACCATCAAGGGAAAGGCCTATAAAGAATTTCGGCGGAAAGTTCAGATGATCTTTCAGGACCCCTACCAGTCGGTCAACCCCTATCTTTCAGTCTCTGACACCATTTCCGAACCGCTGATCATTCACAGAATCGGCAATAAAAACAACCGGAAGGACAAGGTTCGCCGGATCATGACATCCGTCGGCCTTTCCCCGCCGGATGACTTCCTCCATCGATACCCGTACCAGTTGAGCGGCGGTCAGCGGCAACGGGTTTCCATTGCCAGGGCCATGATATTGGAGCCGGCATTTGTGGTTGCAGATGAACCCACATCGATGCTCGATGCCACCATTTCCATTCAAATTTTTAATATATTATCTCAAATCAGGAAAAAATTTGACGTGACCTTTCTGTTTATTACCCACAGCCTTGCCGCCGCCCGGTATTTGTGTGATCGGATCGCCGTCATATACAACGGCGAACTGGTGGAGATCGGGCCGGCTGAGGATATCATCCAAAATCCCCGGCACCCGTATACCCGGGC
>Ga0210069_1000151_pt1 | contig 13307 bp, 10 predicted proteins | sample RushSE_TuleB_D2_FD_185568 | JGI IMG/M metagenome (GOLD analysis project Ga0210069, IMG submission 185568) | Wetland microbial communities from San Francisco Bay, California, USA, that impact long-term carbon sequestration - RushSE_TuleB_D2... | ecosystem: Environmental > Aquatic > Marine >... | reverse complement strand
AGTCGCGGTGGGCCGGCGTTTGCGTCGGAACGGCTGCATCGCTAAAGGCCAGCAGCGGCTGCTCGCACACCACCGTGCCGGTGATGATGGTGCGCCGCACGCCGTCGGCGTCCTCCAGGCGGATCGCGCCGGTCGGGCACACCTGCGTGCAGGCGCCGCAGCCGATGCACAACTTGGCCGCGCGCTCGAAGTCGAAGTAGGCGAGCCGGCCGGCGGTGGTATCGCCCATGCGCAGCGCCTCGATGCCCATCTCGCTGCACGCGACCATGCACATGCCGCAGCCGATGCAGACATCGCAGCGCAGGCAGCGGCGGACCTCGTCCTGCGCCATCGTGTCGGTGAGGCCTTCCTCGATGCGCACGTAGTTGCCTGCGCCGAGCACCTCCTCCACACTCTTCTCGGGCATCGAGGCGCGCCGGCGATGGCTGCGATCGTGGGCTTCGACCACCAGCGGAATCACCTCGGCACGGCGCACCGGCCTGCCGGTCATGGCGTCCATCGGCACCCCCCGCAGCCAGGCGTCGATCGACGCTGCGGCGATCTTGCCGGCGCGGATCGCCTCCACCGCGGTGCGCGGGCCCTGCTGCCCATCGCCGCCGGCGAAGATGCCCGGCACATTGGTCATCAGCGTCTTTCGGTCGGCAGCGATGAAGCCGCGCACGGTCTCAACGCCGCTGCCTTCCAGCAGTGCCAGGTCGGTGCCCTGGCCGGTGGCCAGGATGACGTGGTCCACCTCCAGTGCCAGCAGGCGGGCGGCGTCGAACTTCGGGTCGAACTTGCCGGTCTCGTCCTTGACGCGTTCGCAGAACTGGAAGACGGCCTCGCCTTCCTCCTCGAAGCGCAGCGGGCCCCAGCCCGGGCGCAACTGCACGCCCTCGGCGACGGCGCCTTCGATATCGTGCGAGCCGGCCGGCATGTCGCGTCGCTTTTCCAGCGACACCAGGTCGACGCTCTTTGCGCCTTGGCGCAACGCCGTCATCGCCACGTCGATGGCGACGGCTCCGCCGCCGATGACCACCACCCGCGGCCCGACCCGCACCGCCTCGCCACTGCGCACCGCGCGCAGGAAGTCGATGCCGCCGAGCACGAACGGGTAGTGCGCGCCGGGGATCGGCAGCAGCCGGGAGGTCTGCGTGCCCGGGCCCACAAAGACGGCGTCGTAGCGCTTGCGGAAGTCGTCGAGCCGGTCGACCTTGGCGCCGGTGTGGATCGGAATACCCAGCACCCGGATCTGCTCGAGCTCCTGGTCGAGCAGATCGGGCGGCAGGCGGTAGGCCGGAATGCCATAGCGCAGCATCCCGCCGGCGTGTTCCTGCGCCTCGAAGATCTCGACCTGGTGGCCGTAAGTGCGCAGGTAATACGCAGCCGTGAGGCCCGCCGGGCCGGAGCCGATGATGCCGATCCGCTTGCCGGTGTCGGGCGCGAGATCGGGCTTCGGATAGCCGCCGTTGGCCAGGCAGTGTTCGGCCGCCTTGGCCTTCAGCGGCCGGATGAAGACGGCGCCGTCGTGGCTGCCGCGCACGCAGGCCGATTCGCACGGCGCGGGACAGATCAGGCCGCAGGTCAGCGGCAGCGGGTTGTCGCGGCGGATGACCTCGATCGTAGAACGGTAGTCCCCATTGCCGAGGTGAGCCATGAAACTCGGAATGTCGATGTTGGCCGGGCAGGTGCTGTGGCAAGGCGCGGCATTGCGCTCCAGGCACAGCCCCTCGGGGCAGGACTCGCGCCGCACATGCTGTTCCCACTGCGCGCGGAAGTGGCGCAGCGAGCTGCCCAGCGGCCAGGCGGCTGCGAGGCCCTGGATGGCCAGATCGAGCGCCAGCTCGTCGAGCGCGGCGAGGTGACCGGCGTCGCCGCGTCCTAGCGTGATCTCGGTGGTCAGGCGCGCCACCCGCGCCAGCAAGCCACGCACCTTCGCCGACTCGCCTTCGGCCAGTTGCCAGTGGCGATAGAGCGCACGCCGGGTCTGCTTGACGACGCACACTCCAGCGGCCATCAGCATCAGGGTCGACGGTGACGGGATGATGCCCGTCGCCGCAAGAGCCAGCGGGTCGCACGACAGGTCCGCCTTGGACAGCGGCAGGAAACCCCCCAGTCCGTCGTCGAAGACCAGCACGGGATCCTCGCCGTCGACCTCGACACCCCCGCCCCAGCCGTCGATCAATCGCCGCAGGTTTCCGGACCGGGCGAACTCGACCAGGCCGCGCTGCGCCAGGCCGCGCCCCAGCGTCAGCAGCGATGCGTCCAGATCCGCGATCTGCGCGCCCGATGCGGCAGCAAAGAGGCGCGCAATGCGGCACCACGTTTGCGGTGTGTGCACCAGGCGGGAGGCGTCACCCGCAGGCGCGTCGGCCCAGCAGCCGGGCTTGCAGTTGCGTTGCACGTCGATGCGCCGCTTGGCCACCTGGATATTGGCCAGCGACCGGATGGCATCGGCAGCGTTGAGGAACGCCGCTTCTTGGCCGATCAGTTCAGCCGGCAGGCGCAGTTCGATGGTCATGCTGTCGCGCAGCCCGGCGGCAATGAGCACGCCTTCGGCGAGCAGCCAGGGCGCGCGCTGCAGCACCGCGGCGGAGCCGAGCGCGCGCGGGTCGAACGAAGTCGCATCGATCACCAGTACCGACGGCCCTTGGCCGCGGAGGAAGCGGCGCCAGGCCAGGTGGATCGGTTCGCCCGCAGCGCCCCATTCGCCCAGCCCGGATTGCTGGACACGCTGCAGCCGCTGCATTGGCGTCATCGCCTGCGCGCGGGCGAGGCCCGGCAGCGCCGCGGCCAGGGTCGCGGCCGGCGCCACGGCGCCCGACAGCGCGGCCGCATCGGCGTCGAGCCAGTTCGGCAGCATCGCTTGCTGGAGTTCGCTCATGGCCGTTCCTTCACTCGCTGCGCGCGGGTTCGGCGAGCAGGTAGTGCGCATAGCGCTCGCGGCGCGGGTCGGGCACTTCGTTGGCTAGGCCGAACGACAGGCAGCCGGTGACACACTTGGTCACGCAGGCGGGTTGCAGCCCGGCATCGACGCGGTCCATGCAGTAGTCGCACTTGACGACCTTGTTGGTGGCCGGGTCCCACTGCGGCGTGCCCCAGGGGCAGGCGGTGATGCAGCTCTTGCAGCCCACGCACAGGGCGGCCTGGATGTGGACGATGCCATCCTTCTCGCGCTTGGTCATGGCGCCGGTCGGGCAGGCCTTGACGCACCAGGCCTCTTCGCAATGGAAGCAGGGCATGAAGGTGTGGCGCACGCGCGGCACGCCGTCGACATCGATGGGGCCGGTGCTGATGATCTTGCACGGCGACGGCCCGGAGCCGAGGTTCTTGTTGCTTTTGCAGTGCACTTCGCAGGCCTGGCAGCCGATGCAGTTGGCCGCGTCGTGGCGCAGGGCGTAGATGCTCATGCTGTTGCTCCTTGCTGGGCCGCGGGCCGGACACGGACGACGGTCTCGGTGAGCGCATTGCCCGCACCGGCGGGGTCGAATTCGTACAGCTTGCCGTGCTGCAGGCGCTGGTCGGCCACGCCGACGCCGAGCGCTCGTGTGGCCAGCGGCACCGTCGCGCCATAGCCGTGCAACATGAACACCGCCTCGCGGTGGATCCACTTCGTGATGTAGGCGCGCAAGCGTCCGACATAGCTGCCGCCGCCGCTGATCTCGACCCAGTCGCCGTCGCCGATGCCCAGTGGCGCCGCCCGCTCGGGGTGGATCCACAGCCGCTGTTCGGGCGCGGCCTCGCGCAGCAGCGGGTTGTTCAGCGACTGCCCGTGCGCCAGCACCGGTGACCGCCCGAAGAGCAGCCTGAACTGGTCGCCGGTTGGCGCGGTGTGCGGCTGATAGGGCGGCAGGAAGGGCAGCCCGGCCTTCGCCATCAGCGCGCTGTCGATCTCGATCTTGCCCGACGGGGTGAAGAACTTCAGTTCGTCGCGCGTGCCCAGACGTGGCGCTTCCGCCAGACGCACGATGCCGGCTTCGCGCATGTCGGCCACAGTGACGCCGGTGCCTTCGAGCTGCCAACTCCAGATTTCCTCGATGGTCTCGAAGTCGAGTGCTTCCATCTTGCCCATGCGGCGCAGGATCTCGCGGAAGATCCACCACGCCGGTCGGCTGTCGAAGCGCGGCGCGATCGCCTGGTCGCGCATCACGAACACCGGCACCGGCCCGGGCAACTGCGCCAGGATGTTGGCGCGTTCAAGGTACGTGGACTCGGGCAGGATGACGTCCGAGTACCAGCCCGTCTCCGAATAGCGCACGTCGATGGAGACCAGCAACTCGAGCTTGTCGAGCGCACGCTTGAGCGCCTCGGCGTCGGGCATGGCAGTGAGCGGGTCGTGCCGATAGGCGAAGTAGGCGCCGATGCCATAGGGCTGCGCCGTCTCCATCGCCGCGAAGAGTTGGTGCAGCGCGCCGATCGCCGGGTCCCAGGTCGGGTGCGTGGTGCCGGCGCCGTCGATCCGCGGCTCGGTGACCGCCGGCGGGCGGTCGAGCAGCGGCTTCAGGCCCTTGCGGCCGTAGAACACAGGCCGCTTGCCGATGATGAAGCCGCCCGGCACCTCGAGATTGCCCATCAGCGCATTCAGGATCAGCGCCGTGCGGCTGACGTGGAATGACTGCTTGTGGCGCGCGGTCATCCAGCCGGGGTTGAAGATCACCCCCGGCCTCTGGCCGGCGATCTCCTGCACGAATTCGCGGATCTGGGCCGCAGGCACGCCGGTGTGCGGTTCCTGCCACTCGGGCGTCGTGTCCTTCACCGCGTCGCGCAGCACATCCATGCCGCTGACGAAACGCTCGACGAAGCTTTTGTCGTAGGCCTCCTGCTTCAGCACTTCGTGGATGATCGCCAGGTTCAGCGCATAGTCGCTGTTCGGCCGCACCTGCCAGAAGCGCGTGGACTTGGCCGCGGTGGCGCTGGCGCGCGGGTCGATAGTGGTGCAGCGCATGCCGCGCGACATCGCTGCGGTGAAGGCCTTGACCTCCTTGACCATCAGCGACTCGACGAGGTTGCGGCCATACAGCACCAGGTGCTTGGTGCGCTCGAAGTCGGGCACCAGCGCGGCGTGGCTGAAGCCATAGGTCGCACGCGCCGCGTGGTGCACGTTGCCGCCGCAGGTGACGTCGTGGTTGAAATAGTTGGGCGAGCCCATCGCCTTGACGAAGGTGCGCGCCAGGTCGTTGAAGGCGCCGCCGCGGTCGGACAGCGCGATGCCGCGCTCGCCATGCTGCTCGACGGTGGCCTTCAGCTTCTCGGCGATATGGTCCAGCGCCTCGTCCCACGAGGCGCGCCGCCACTGCCCGCTGCCACGCGGCCCGCTGCGGATCAGCGGCGTCTGCGGGCGCTGGTCGTCGTGTTCGAAGGCGATGCCGGCCGCACCCTTGGCGCACAGGCTGGCGCCGATGGCCTTGTCGTGCGTATTGCCCTGCAGCCAGGTGACGCGACCGTTCTCGACCGTGACTTCCATCGGGCAACGTACCGCGCACATGCCGCACATGCTGTAGACGGTGCGTTTGCCCGGGGCGCTCACCGCTTTGACGTTCGGTGCCATGATGGTGCTCATTGCGATCTCCTTCGTTCTCGCCAGCGCTAAAGCGCCATTTGCGGCACCTGCGGCGGCACCACGAACTCTGCTTCGGTTGCGTCGATGACTTGCTGCACCGACACGCCCGGCGCGGTTTCCATCAAGGTCGCCGTCCCGTCAGGGAAGGCGATCACGGCCAGTTCGGTCACCAGCAGGTCGATCGGCCGCGCCGAGGTCAGCGGCATCTTGGTTGCGAGGCAGCTACTCGGCCACCCACCCGCCGTCGATTGGCAATGAAGCACCAGTGATCTGGGCCGCCGCGTCAGAGCACAGGAAAACGCACAGCCCGCCGATCTGCTCGGGCGTCGCGAACTCGTGCGAGGGCTGTTTCTCGACCAGCAGCTCCAGCTTCGCCTGCTCGACCGGGATGCCCTCTTGCTTGGCGCGGTCGTCGATCTGCTTCTGCACCAGCGGCGTCAGCACCCAGCCGGGACAAATCGCGTTGCAGGTGATGCCGGTCGTGGCCGTCTCCAGCGCCACCACCTTGGTCAGCCCGATCACGCCGTGCTTGGCGGCGACGTACGCTGCCTTGTGAGCGGAGGCGACTAGCCCGTGCACCGAGGAGATGTTGACGATGCGGCCCCAGTTGCGGCTCCGCATTCCCGGCAGTACCGCCTTGATCAAGTGGAAGTTCGACGAGAGATTGATCGCGATGATCGCGTCCCACTTCGCCTCTGGGAATTCGTCGACCGCTGCCGTGTGCTGAATGCCGGCGTTGTTGACGAGGATGTCGACGGCGCCGAATGCCTTGATCGCCGCGGCGACCATCTCGCGTACCGCCGCCGGGTCGGAGATGTCGGCGTCGCTGTAGGCCACCTTCACACCAAGCTCCGCGGCCCGCTTCGCGCTCAGCGTCTCGATCTCCTCCTTGTCGCCGAAACCGTTGAGCATCACGTTGGCCCCACACTCGGCCAAGGCGCGTGCGATGCCCAGGCCGATGCCGCTGGTCGAACCGGTGACGATGGCTGTCTTGCCTTTGAGTGTCATTTGTTTTTCCTTTCGGTTGCGAGATAGTCGTAAACGACGGTGCCCAGGTTCAGGGTCAGGTCGCAAAGGATGTGGGTGGCGGAAAGCACTTCCAGCACCGGCAGGTCAGCCACCGGTGCGAGCGCGTGGTGGAACAACTCCAGCGCCGCCGGGCCGGTCCAGGCGCCGTGGACGGTGACGTCGCCGCAGCGGTAACGCACGATCTCGCAGATGCGCGGCGTGCCGTCGACGTGCGGGATGATCTTCAGCAGGTAGCACGGCGCCTCGACTGACTCGCGCACCTTGTCGATGTCCAGTGCCCGATGCTTGTAGCCCATCGTCGCAACGGCCACCGGCACCGGGCCGAAGCGCAGCACCCCGCCGAGCGTGTCTTTCTCGACCTTCAGGATGGGCGAGGCCAGCTTCTTGGGAAAGCCCCACAGCTCGCGCCCGCCGGCGATCGGCGGGTCGCAGTCGAGATACATCGCGTGGACGTAGCCGCCCTTCTCGCCGCGGAAGCTCACCGGAATGATCTGGCCGCTCTCGGTGTAGTCGCCGAACCCGGTCGAGTCGGGCATGCGGATGAACTCGTACTTCACCACCGGCTCGGTGAACTCCAGCGGCGCCGGGATCACCGCCTTCAACTTCTCCGGGTCGGTGCGGTAGGCGATGATTAAGAACTCGCGGTTGACGAACCGATACGGGCCGGGCGGATACGCCGGGCTCGTCAGCGGCATCGCGAAGGCGCGCTTCCTGACTTCGTTTTCGTTCATGGACGGGTCCTTTCGTTGAATGGAGGCTAGAGATCGAAGACGCGCACGCCGTTGCCCAGGTCGCTGACGGTGCAGGCTTCCGGGTGCTGAATCACCTTCTGCACGTCGTCATGACCGGCCTGCCAGAGTTGTTCCACAGTCGCGCGCGAGAACTCGTAGTCCTTGAAGTCGGACGACTTCGTGTTGCAGCGATTGACCAGATGCACCAGCGACACCGGGCCGCGCCGGCTGATTTCTTCGAGCTTTCTCACCTGCGGGTCGGCGCGCAGTTTTGCCGGCAGCTTGGCGATGACGTCGGCCAGCGTGCTGCGCATTTCCTCGATGGCACGGACCTGGTCGTACGAGAAGCGCGTCTTGCTCTGGAACGAGATGTCCTTCACACGCTCCTGCACCTGAGCGAGGTTTTGCGGCAGTTCGCCCAGGCCGCTGAACAGGTCGACCCCCACGATCAGCGCGTTCAGGCGGAAATCCTTCGCCACGTACTGCAGCGGCGTGTTGGACATGATGCCGCCGTCGAAGTAGAACTCGCCGTCGATTTCCACCGGCGGGAAGCCGGGCGGCAGCGCACCACTGGCCATGACGTGGCTGGCGGTGATCTTGTGCGTGTTGGTGTCGAAATAGACCGATTCGCCGGTGCGCGCGTTGACCGCGCCGAGCGACAGCCGGATGTCTCCGCCGTTGATGCGGTCGAAGTCGACCAGCTTCTCCAGCGTCGCCCGCAAGGGCTCGGTGTCGTAGAAGCTCAGTGCAGCCAATGTCCCTTCCGGCGCGAAGAACGGCGGCGGGACGCGCGGCGCGAAGAAGCCGGGGATGCCGAAGACCACCGCCGAGGCGGCGGCCATCTTGTTCATTGTCGGGCGCGCAAAGTCCATCGTGGCCGGCAGGACGAACGGTGCCTGGGCCGAGACCAGATTCCAGAACTCGCGCAGCCGGGCGACCCGCTGTTCCGGCGGGTTGCCGACGATCAATGCCGCGTTGATCGCGCCGATCGAAATGCCGACGACCCAGTCCGGCGAAAATCCGACTTTGGCGATGCCCTCGTAAACACCTCCGTGGTACGCACCCAGGGCGCCTCCGCCTTGGAGCAACAGAATGCGATGGTCGTGTGCTGCGAAGCCGGCCACTTCACGAACGGCGTTCGGGGCAGGGGTCGCGCGGGGACGGGCGGTGCGGGTGCTCATTGGAGTCCTCACTCTGTTGAACTGTCACCGGGCCCGCAGCAACAGCGCTTGCTTGAAAGCCAGGGCCGGTCTTTTCTTGCACGGACTTCGAATCGTCATGTTGGCCTCGTTTCGGCGGCCGGAACTTCGGCGCCTCGGCCGCGGACGACATCGACCGCGCTCAGCAGATCGGTAGCGATCGCCCGCTTGAGCACGAAGGCATCGGCGCCAGCCTCCATCGCAGCCCGGCGCACGCTCTGCTCGTCGTGGACGCTCAGGACGATCACCTTGAGCTTGGGACAACGCTGCCGCAGCGCCGGCAACCAGCCCAATCCGGCGCCCCCGGCGAGCGAAAGATCCACCACCGCCACGTCGGGCTGAATCCGCTCCGCGCCATCGAGTAGCGACGCCTCGTCGGCGACCATGACCACTGTTCCGAATGCTGTCTCAAGCAGCCCACGCACCCCTTCCGCGAGTCCGTGGTGGCGGTCCGCGAGCAGAACGCAACTGAGACGCTTCCCGGGCATTGCGGCATCTCCATTTCCACGACTGTGCTTGCCGTGATGCCTTTCGGCACCCGGTTTAGAGCCTAGGTTAGTCGGGATACGGAGGGCGGTGACCTCGGGAAACTACGAGGCTGGTCGCTAGGAAACTACGAGGTTTCCGGCCTGGCCACGCGTCCGAGCGTCAAAGCTCGACGAGACCGCTCTTGATCGCGAAGCGAATCCTGATCGGCACCCAAGAAGATAGGGCCGGCGAGCGAGTTAGTTTGCGGCAGAATCTTCGCAGCTTGAGCGGGAGATTAGGCCGTGAAACGGAAGCGCTTTGCAGTCGAACAGATCGTCGCGGCACTTGACGCATGCGCGCCCGCACCGTCGATGGCCGATCATCTGCCAATCGTCATCAGCGCGACGAGGACCGGTCCCCAGGCCGTCAGCAGAATGTTGCCGATGGCGTAGGGTACGGTGTAACCGAGCGCGGGAACGGTGCTCTGTGCTTCGTCCTGCACGGCGCGCAGCGCGGCCGTGATCGTCCCGGCGCCAGCGCAGGCACCAAGGACAATGAGCGGGTTCATCTTCATGACATAGCGTCCAAACAGAATCGCTATCGTGTGAGGCAGAAGGGCCGACACCAGGCCCACCGCGACCAGGCTGAGGCCGGTCTTCTGCAGCCCCGCAACGAAGCTTGGGCCGGCACTGAGGCCGACTACGCCGATGAAGATGCACAGTCCGACGGTATCGAAGATCCAGATCGCCGGTTCGGGGATGCGGCCGAAGAACGGATACACCGACCGCAGCCAGCCGAACACGAGCCCCATGATCAGCGCGCCGCCGCTGGCGGTCAGCGTCAGCGGGATCCCTGCGACCGTGACCGAGAGCAGGCCGACGAAGCCCCCGAGCACGATCCCGGCGCCCACGAAGACCATGTCGGTGGCCGTGGTCGAGCGATCGGGATATCCCAACTCCTCCGCGGCGCGCTCGACCTGGGGCTTGGGGCCGACCAGGCGCAGCACGTCGCCGCCGTCGATACGAGTCATGCTGCCGATGGGGATTTCCTGCCCGGCCCGCGTGAGCGTGCGCAGGAACACCCCGCGCGCGGACTCGAGTCGCGCCAGTTCCGGCAGCGTCTTGCCGACGATCGACCGGTGCGTGACCACCACGTCCAGCGCTTCGATCGGGATGTCGAGCAGCGCCTTGTCGTCCACCTCGGGACCGATCCGGGACCCGCGCTCGACGTGCACTTCCTGCCGGGCGATGACGGCGACCACGTCGTCCGCAAGAATCATCGAGGCGGGCGTGACCTCGACAATGCTGCCGCCCCGGCGGATCCGCATGATGAAGACACGGGCATCCTGCGGCAGCGCTTCGAGTTGCGCCACGGTCTTGTTCGTCAGCTCCGCGTTCGCGACGCGGTACGCGCGGATGTCGAAGTAGCGGGTCCCCGAGACGACACCGAGTCCCAGCTTGGCGGCGCCCGCGATCTCGGCCTGCATCCGCTCGCCTTCCTCACGCAGGTTGATCCGCATCAGCCTGGGGCCGATGGTCGGAAGGAACCACACCAGACTGGCGGTGCCGATCAGGTAGGTCACGGCATAGGCGACCGGAATGTTGTTCAGCAGCGCGGTCTTCTCGGCTTCCGGCAGCGCCAGGCGCTGGATCGCCTCGCCGGCGGTGCCGATCACGGTGGACTCCGAGAACGCCCCTGCCAGCAGGCCCGCGGCGGTTCCGACGTCGTAGCCGAGCAGCTTCGCGAGCCCGAACGCCGTGAGCAGACACGTCACGCACAGCACGACGGTGAGCGCCACTTGGGGGATGGCGTCGCGCTTGAGCCCGCGGAAGAACTGCGGGCCCACCTTGTAGCCGGTCGTGAACAGGAAGAGCGCGAAGAAGATCTGCTTCACGATCGCCGGAACCTTGATGTCGAGCTGCCCGATCAGCACTCCGGCCAGCAGCGTCCCGACCACGATCCCGAGGCTGAAACTGCCGAACTTGACGCGCCCGATCAGGAAGCCGATCGCGAGCGTGAGGAAGACCGCCAACTCTGGATTGTTCCGCAGCGCCTGTACGAAGAAGTCCATGCTTTACTCCAGGAACGGTGGCTTCGAGGCCGCAACGATTGCCGTTTTTCCAAGCACGGGCATGGTCGACGCATCTTTCCAGCAGCGACCGCCGTCAGCGAGTGACGAAGTACACCCACGGCGACCCGATCAGCAGGAACACCGCCATGAAGGCGAGCGTGGTGAAGAACCCCAGCTTGTAGAGCTCGCGCTGCGTGAGATAGCCGCTCGCCGCGAAGATGATGTTCTGGCTCCCGCCCTGCGGCGTGATCACCGAGAAATAGCTGCTGGCGAACAGCAGGCCGAAGCCCATCAGCGGCGCGGGCACCCCACCGCGAATGCCGACGTCGAGAAAGACGCCGAGCAGCGCCAGCACCTGCGAGGTCTGGCTCACGAAAAGGTAGTGGATGCCGACGTACAGCACGATCAGGGTGACGTAGGTGGCCGGCCACGACAGGCCGCCCAGGTGCGAGGCGAGGCGCTCGCCCACATAGCCCATGAAGCCGAGTTCGTTCAGTTGCCCGCTCATGGCGAAAAGAACCGCGAGCCAGAGGAAGGTCGCCAGCGTGTCGCCGCGAATGTCGATGTCCTCGACCTTGAGCACGCCTGCGACCAGCAGCACGCCGAAGCCCATGAACGCGATGCTGGTGACATTGAGATTCAGCGCACCGGCGAACACCCAGCCGGTGACCATCACCGCAAAAGTCGCGGCCGTGATCCGCTCGTCGCGCGACATCTTGCCCATGCCGGCGAGTTCCTTGCGCGCCGCCGCGGGGGCCTCGGGCGTCGCCCCGACGCGCGGCGGAAAGAGCTTCGCGACGAGCAGCGGCAGCATCCCGATGGCAATGAGCGCTGGCACGCAGGAGGCAAGGATCCAGGACCCGAATCCGATCTCGAGCCCGAATTTCTGCGCGATCTGCACGCCGACCGGGTTGGCGGAAGTGGCCGTCATCCAGAGGGCCGAAGAGACGGCGAGGCTCGCCATCCCGCAAAACATCAGGTAGCCGCCCAGCCGCCGTCCCTCGGGGTCGTCGGGATTGGAGCCCGCGCCCTTTGCCACCGACAGCACGATCGGGAACAGCACGCCGCCGCGCGCCGTGTTGCTGGGGAACGCCGGCGCGATGGCCGCATCGGTCAGCACGATGCTGTAGGCGAGACCGAGCGAGGAGCCGCCGAAGCGGCTCACCATGAAGAGGCTGATCCGCCGGCCGAGCCCCGACTTCACCACCGCCTGCGCGACGATGAAGGCAATCATCACGAGCAGCACGCTCGAATTCGCGAAACCCGAGAAGGCCTGCGTCGGTGTGATCGTCCCGGTGAGCACGACCGCCGCCACGGCGATCATCGAGGACGTCAGGAGCGGAAAGGCGCCGAGCAGCACCGCCACGATGGCCGCGGCGAAGGTCGCGAACAGGTGCCAAGCCTGCGCCGTGAGACCGGCCGGCACCGGGGCGAACCAGATGCCGATCGCGAGCGCGAACGGCGCCGCGCGCTTCAGGAGCAATCCGGGATTGGTCATGCCGGCGGACCTCCCGCGCCAGGGCCGAGCCGAACGCGGCCCTTCAGGTCCACGCTGCGCCCCTGGATCGAACCGTCCTCCGACTCGATCACGGACTGCCACGAGAATTCATAGCTGCCCGTGGCCCCCGCATACCGGCCGGTGCCGCTCAGGATCGTTCCGGTGATGCGGTTGCTTTGTGCGGTGCCCTCGCCCTTCAACTCGGTGAACACCTGATCGCCGCGCTCATCGGTCCAGACGCTTCGGCCCTGCAGTCCCGTCGCACTATCGACGAGCGCGATGACTTCCGAGCGGAACCCGACGCCGGGGCGCCCCGGCCCCGTGAGCAGCATCGTCCCTCTCAGCTCGATGATCGAGCCGCGGCGATCCGCGCCGAGGGGAATGGTGCGGCGGCTGCCGGCGGCGTTCCAAGAGCCCTCGAACTCGCGCCATTCGCCGGACGTCGCGGCGGACTTCGGCGGCTCCGGCGTCGGCCCACAGCCGGCGAACGCGAACGCGACGACGCCAGCGCAAGCAAGCGCCAGCACTCGCTCCGCGATGCGAAGTGGAAGCGGTTCCATGAAGCAGCCAAATCCTTTCCCGAGGCCGCAACTCGCCATTGCAGCTCGCGCCTCAGTAAATCAGCACGATGACCAATCCCCACAGCGTCAGCAGCGTGTTGCTGACTGCGTAGGGCACGGTGTAGCCGAGCATCGGGACGCTGCTCTTGGCGGCATCAGCAACCATGCCCGCTGAGGCGGTGCTGGTGCGACCGCCGCCACAGGCGCCCAAG
>Ga0210069_1000149_pt1 | contig 13373 bp, 9 predicted proteins | sample RushSE_TuleB_D2_FD_185568 | JGI IMG/M metagenome (GOLD analysis project Ga0210069, IMG submission 185568) | Wetland microbial communities from San Francisco Bay, California, USA, that impact long-term carbon sequestration - RushSE_TuleB_D2... | ecosystem: Environmental > Aquatic > Marine >... | reverse complement strand
CCTTGGCCGTCACCTGCCGCTGGAGCCACTCCAGGCCGTCCAGAATGTTGCCCTTGGTGGCCTGGGCATCGGTCAGCGTTTTCACCTCAACCCCGCTGTAAAGCCTCCCGTGCTGGCCGTTCCAAGCGGCGCCGAAGTCCAGGGCGTCCTTGGACGCTAAACCTAAGCGCATCTCCGGGTCTTGGTAAGCGCTCACCCCCACGGCGAGGACATAGAGCTTGGGCTTGATCTCAAAGGCTTCCTTGGCGGCGGCTCCCTTCCAGCGCAGCCGGATCGTGGCCGGCTCGCTGGCCGCATGGCGGTTTTCGGCAATCACCGACACTTCGCAATCCCTGGAGGGAATGGTGACCGAGAGCTCCCCACTCGCATTGGGTGCCTGGCCGATCCCCTCGATTGAGACCGGCCGGCCATCCACCAGCACCTTCAGGCGGGTGAGCGCCTCCTGGCTGCGCGCGGAGTATTGCACCTTTACAGAAACGGCCGACACCTCGGTCCCGTCGGCAGGCGCACCGATGGCGACCACCGGCGGAAGCTTGTCCCGCACCGAGGCCGTCTCAGCCGGCTTTCGCCCGGGCTGTTCGTTTGCCAGGCGCAGGGCCTCGGCCTCGCCCATTGTGGTGATCACCCGGTCGATCACATCCGGCCGGTAGTAGGTGGAGCGAAAGCGGGAGTTGGGAAAGAAGTCCGCGGCCTGGTCCTTGCCGTTGTTCACGTGCCAACCGATGAAATCCTCACCCCCCGGGGAGGCGTCGTAGTAGCCCGAGGGGGTCCAAAGCACCCAGCGCTTCCGGTCCGGGTGCGGGAAAAAGGCCAAAAACTCCTTGCCGTCCGAAACCCGGTACCAACGGATGGTCCCGTCGCCCAGGCCGGCCACCGCCACCCGGCCGTTGGTGTTCACCCCGTAGACCGCGCTGGGCGGTCGCATTCTCCACGTCGGCTTTCCGTCGGAATCAAAGCAGGAAAGACTAAAGCCGGAACCCAGAAGGAACCCTGTGCGGTCAGGCTTGATGGCTAGGCTGAGCGCCATATCATGCTTAATCCATTGAAGCGGTTTCCCCTTAAGCTTAGGGGCCGTCGAGTTCTTCCAGTCACTTACCTCAAGGCCTTCGGTGATCGGCGCCGGGAAGGAGGTGTTGGCCCTTATCCCTTTCCAAAGCCCGGAGGCGGGATCTGTGAGCCGCCGCTCGTTCAGCTCAAAGACCGCAGGCGCCTGGCCTCCCCGCTTGTAGGCGAACTCGATCCCCGCACCGTCCGCGGAAAGGCGAAAACCATTGTACAAGTTGCGGTAGTTGGGGATAGCCTGGGTCCCCAAAAAGGTTGTCTCGCCCCGATCGTTGAGCACACCGAAGGATCCATCACGAGCAGCGAAAGCCAGCCCTCCCTGTTTGAGCGGCAGGATGTGCATGAGCGCCAGGTCGGTCTCAACGGGCAGATTCTTGAATGCGCCCCGGCCCCCGTCGTCCCATTTGCGAACCAGGCTACCGTCCTTCGACCGGTAGCTGCCCGCCGCGAACAGGAAGTGACTGTCCGGCGACCATGCAACCGTTCTGAAATCCATAACGGTGCCGCCCTTCACTCCCGACGTACTGGGCAGGTAGGCCTGCTCCAGGGCGTTGTCCTTGACCTCCAGGACCGCCACAAGGGCGGTGTGTTCATAGCCCACAGCCAACCGTGCACCATCGGGGGAAAAAGCCAGCCCCCATATGCGCGCGCCCCCGGGCAGACGTATTTTTGAAACGGGGGAGAGGGTGCGGGGTAAGGAGGCATCCTGGTTTGTCAAACGGGACAGATCATACAGACGAATGAATCCGTCATAGCAGGCGGTAGCAATCCGGCAGCCGGCAGGATCGCTCACTACCGCTTTGATGAAGTCGCTGTAGTCCGTGTCCTCCGCAGCCACAGCGTAATCGGGCAATCTGAATATCCGCATGCCTGACCAGCTTGCCTTGCCTCCACCTTCGCCTGTGGCAGCCGCAAGAAAACGGCCGTCTGAGGTGTATGCCAGGCTTTGTACCCATCCGGACAATCCGCCAAGCCGGCGTGTGAGGGCACCGGTGGCTCGATCGAACAGGTAGACGCAAGCATCCTTTTGCTTCGGCGAGCCGGTGCGGCCCCCGCACGCCACGGTCCCAGCGTCAGGAGACAAGGCCACGGCAAAAATGTGCCCTTGCTCCCCTTCCCCAACGGGAGGCCGCAGGATGCGCAGATGCTCCCCACGCCCCGAAATATCCCATATCCGCGCCGTCTTGTCCTCGGAGCCGGTTACAAGAATCCGATTGGACGGATCGGTGGCCATACTAAAAATGCCTGCATTGTGTGTCCCCACCTCGAGCCGCAGAATGGGCTCCCTGGTCTGAGCCAAGGAGGGTATACCGGTCCCCAGGAAAAGGAACGCGAAAAACCCGAGATAAGACCAACTCCCAACCCTTGTCATGTCAACCTCCTCCCGGCTTTTCTTGGTGTATCGCCTCCCGGCGATCAACGCAGGAAAATCTTGCATGCGCGACGGCCTGCCCTTGACCCACAAGCTTTTGAAAACTAAATGAACGAACGGATGGAAGGCAAACAAGAACGTGAAACGGAAAAGTTAGGCCCGAACCGCGTAACGAAACCAGAAATCCGCTTCACGTTCGGTGAAAAGGGAGAGCAGCTAAAACTGATGTGAAGTATACATTCGCCGGGTGGTGAAAATCAAATGAAATCAGATCTACGCACCTGACGAAGAACTGACCGGAGTGCCGGCCGCAGTCGACGGCAATCGTAAAAATATCGCAATACGATATTGTAATTTTCAATGCGATATTTTACTTGACAACCCACCGCCCGCTTTTTTATAAAGAAGTCCATCGATTCGACGCCGCTTTAATCAGGAAATCGAAATCCACCTTCAGAAGGGGCCCCCAACGTGAAAAAAGTCACCGTCCACACCCTGCTCGAAAAAAAGAGAGCCAAACAACCGATCACCTGGCTTACCGCCTATGATTTCCCCATGGCCCAGTTCGAGGAAAAAGCCGGCATCGACATCATCCTGGTGGGGGACTCCATCGGCATGACAACCTTCGGTTACGACTCAACGCTTCCGGTCACCATGGACTTGTTGATTCCGCACACCCAGGCGGTCCGGAAAGGGGCCCCCAACGTCTTTCTGATCGGCGACATGCCTTACATGACCTACCAGGTCTGCGCGCAGGAGGCGGTGCGCAACGCAGGCCGCTTCATGGCCGAGTGCGGCTGCGATGCAGTCAAACTCGAAGGCGGCCGCGAAGTCCTGGACACCGTCAAGGCGCTGATCAGGGCCACGGTCCCTGTGGTGGGGCACCTGGGTCTGACCCCCCAGTCCATCGCCATGCTGGGCGGTTTCAAGGCGCAGGGCCGGGATGCGGACGCGGCCCTGCGGCTGATCGAGGACGCCCGGATGCTCGAAGAAGCCGGGGTCTGCATGATTCTGCTAGAAGCCGTGCCCCCGGAGGTCGGCAAGGTCGTCGCCGAACGGGCGGGAATCCCGATCGTCGGCATCGGCGCCGGGCCCCACGTCGACGGCCAATGCCTCATCGTCCACGACATGCTCGGCATGTTCGATGCCTTCACGCCGAAGTTTGTCAAAAAATATGCAGCCATCGGCGAACAGATCGTCAAGGCCCTGAACGTCTTCAAGGAGGACGTCAAGGCCGGCGGCTTCCCGGCGGCGGAGCATTGCTATGGGATGCCTGAGGCCGAATCACAGAAACTGCGGCAGCTGTTGAAAAATACAAAGTAAAAGCACCCCGCAGGGCCTCGGCCTGAGTGGCTGCCGGGGGCGATACCCTTCTCAACATTGGTAGGCGTGGCATGCCGGTTTCTGAAACACAGGGCGTTGCGATCAAATCGCTGCTGAAGACGCTGCGGCTTCTTAAGCTGTTTTCCCCGCAGCACGCGGTGTGGACGGCGGAAGACATGGCTTCGTCCCTGAATTACCACAAGAGCTCGGTGCAACGGATTTTGGCCACCTTAGAAAAGGAGGGGTTTTTGGCCAGGGTGGCGCCACGGCGCAGCGAATACCGGTTAGGCCCGGAGGTGCTTTTTCTGGGCAACGTCGCCGATCTGAGCCTGGATCTGCGTTCGGTTGCCCGGCCGACCATGGCGAACCTGGTGGAAAAGGTTCAAGAGACCAGTTACCTGTGCGTGGCCGATCAATACCAGTGCCTCTACATCGAGAAGATGGAGTGCTCCCAGCCGATTCGCATCATCAACCAGGTCGGCCAACGCAACCCCATGCACTGCACCGGGGTGGGGAAAGCCCTGATGAGCGGCATGACCGATGAGGACGTTGACCGGCTGATCGAAGCCCGGGGACTCAAGGCGCACACGCGCCACACGACGACCGATCCGAAGCAGCTCAAACGCGAGTTGGAAGCCGTCCGCAGCAGGGGCATCGCGCTGGACAACGAGGAGCTCGATCTCGGCGTGAAGTGCATCGCCGCACCGATCAAAGACCGCACCGGCGCGGTGGTGGCCGCCATCAGCCTTTCCGGGCCTGCCCAGCGCTTCACGCCGGCCGCCGTCCGGCGCTTCGAAAAAGAGATAAAACAGGCGTCAATCGAGATATCGAGAACTCTGGGATTCGTCCTGCCGACTTCAAACGGCGGGCCGACCCTTCGCAGAAAAGGGAGGTAGGGAGGACGCCTCGCCTGCGCCCGGACGGCCCCGCACTTCCGCTCGGCAATAGGCACTTGACAGGCGGGGGTGATCCAACTAAGTGTTAGCATTTATTGTACGGTAATATCGCAGTCCCAACTCAATCCCAATCGGCAGCAAGGAGGAATCGAAATGAAGAAAGTTCTATCGTTAGGTCTCGCAGTTCTGATGGCAGTCGTGCTGGCCGGCCCGGCCGCAGCGCAGTACAAGGCCACGATGAAACTGGCCTCCACCCAGAGCATGGACCACCCCTACATGGTCGGCGCCCAGAAGTTTGCAGACCTCATCAAGGAGCGCACCAACGGCCGCATCGAGATCAAGCTTTACCCCAGCAACCAGCTCGGCAAAGGCGAGCGTGAAATGACCGAGGGCATCCAGCAGGGCGCGATCGACCTGCTCGTGACCTCCACCGGGCCGCTGGGCGGTTTCAGCCCCTCCATCAACATTCTCGACTTCCCCTTCCTGTTCCGCGACAACGCCCACGTCGACCTGGTGCTGGACGGCCCCATCGGCCGCAAGCTGCTTGACGACTTCGAGAAGGCCAACATCAAGGCCTTGTCCTTCTGGGAAAACGGCTTCCGGCATCTGACCAACAACAAAGTGTCGGTCAAGACGGTCGAGGACGCCAAGGGGCTCAAGATCCGCACCATGGAAAACAAGGTCCACCTGGCGGCCTGGAAGGATGCCGGCCTAAACCCCACCCCGATGGCGTGGGGTGAGGTCTACACGGCCCTGCAGCAGCGGGTCATCGACGGCCAGGAGAACCCGGTGGCGGTCTACTACGCCTCCAAGTTCTGGGACGTGCAGAAGAATTTTTCGCTCACCGCACACGTCTACTCGCCGTCCCCCTTTTTGATGAGCAAGAAGACCTTCGACGCCATGCCCAAGGCGGACCAGGAGTTGTTCGTCAAGACCTCCTACGAGGTTGGCAAGTTCCAGCGCAAGACCAACCGCGATGCCGAGGAAGCGAAGCTTAAGGAGATCGCCAGCAAGGGCGTCACCGTGGTACGCGACGTGGATCGCGCAAGCTTCAAGAAGGCCATGAGCCCGGTTTACGATCAGTTCAGCAGCCAGTTCAGCAAGGCCGACATCGAAGCCATCATGAACGCAAAGTAACCCATGAGAAGCAAACAGGCGCCCTCTCGGATCAACGGAAGGGCGCCTTTTCTTTAGCTAAAAATTGCAGAGGGTCCGGCTATGCACGCACTGCAGGGGTTCAATGAAGTTATGATAAAGATCGGGAGCTGGGGGACGATTCTCTTCATGGCCGTCATCGGCATCGTCATCCCTTACGAGGTCATCGGCCGCTACGTGTTCGAAAGCATGAGCACTTGGTCCGGCGAGGTCTCGACCTATTCCCTGGCCTGGGCTTCGATGCTGGGGGGCGCTGTGGGGCTGAAGAGGGGCTACCAGGTCAAAATGGACTCCGTGGTGGATTCCGTACCGCCGGCGGTCGCCAAGGCCTTGAAGCTCATCGCCTATCTTTCGGCCCTATTTTTCTTCGGCATGATGTTCGGCTTCGGCCTGTTCCAGACCATCTACAACTGGAAGCAGACGTCGCCGGCCATCGGCCTCATCATGAGCTTCCCCTATGCTGCGCTGCCGGTGGGTTTCTTCATCATGTTTTTCCTGACGCTGGAGGAATTTCTGGCATTCCTCGGTTTGCAGTCGAAAGGAGATGCCGCATGATCGCCGTTTTCGCTTGTTCCTTCATCGGGCTCCTGTGCATCTCCGCGCCCATCACTGTGGCCCTGGGCGGCTCGGCCATGGCCTATGCCCTCATCAGCGGCAACGTCCCGATCACCACCCTGATCCAGACCACCTTCGGCGGTCTGGCCACGTTTCCGCTGCTCGCCATCCCGCTCTTCATGCTGGCCGGCAACCTCATGAACGAGGGCGGCATCACCCCGGACCTGGTGCGCTTCGCGCGCCTGCTCCTGGGGCACATCAGGGGCGGGCTGGGCCTCGCCACCATTCTGGCCTGCGCGATCTTCTCGGCGATCTCCGGGGCCGCCGTGGCCACCGCGGTCGCCATCGGCGTCGTCATGATTCCGGCCATGAAGGCGGCCGGCTACGACGAAGACGTGGGTGCTGCCATGACCAGTGTGGCCTCCTGCATGGGCCCCATCATTCCCCCCAGCATCCCGTTCATCATCTACGGGGTCGCGGCCAACGTGTCGGTCGGCGCGCTGTTTTTGGGCGGCGTGTTCCCGGGGCTTCTATTGGGTCTTTCCTTGATGTTTTACATGTACTACGTCGCCAGAAAGCGCAACTACCCCACCGACCCCAAGACCCCGACGCGGGACATCCTGGTCGCGGCCTGGAAGGCCATCCCGGCGCTTTTCATGCCCATTCTGATTATGGGCGGCATCCTGAGCGGCATGTTCACGCCCACCGAGGCGGCCGGCGTCACCGTGATCTATGCCGTGTTGGTGGGGGTCTTCGTCTACCGCAGGCTGACCTGGAGCAGCGCCCCCAAAGTGCTGCTCCAGGCGGGGCTGGAGTCCGGCATGGTCATGCTGCTGATCGCCCTCTCGGAGCCCTTCTCCTGGATCGTCGCGGCCGATCAAATCCCGCAGATTTTGATCGAATGGATCTCGCACCTGACCACGTCGCCCTACATGATCCTGCTGCTCATCAACATCTTCCTGCTGCTGCTCGGGATTCCGATCGAAACCGCACCCGGCATCGTTATCGTCACCCCGGTCTTGGCACCGATCGCGGCTACCATGGGCATCGACCCGGTGCACATCGGCATCATCATCTGCCTCAACCTTGTGCTGGGGCTGGTCACCCCGCCGGTGGGGGCGGTTTTGTTTGCGGTCTGCGGGGTCGGCAACGTCAGCATCGACCGCCTGGGCAAAGCGGTCTGGAAACCGTTTTTCGTGTCCCTGATCGTGCTGGCCCTCGTGACGTATGTGCCCTGGCTGAGCACCTGGCTCCCGAAGACCCTGCTCGGGTATTGACGCAAGGGGCGGCTCCACCCTCCGGGTTCAGCCGCCCAGCGGCAACATTCCGACAGCCCCGGACACCCACATACCCGCCAAGCCCGGGACCGATGCTTTTCGAAAGGATGAAACCATGGCAAGCCAAAAGGGTTCACGCGGACCGCTGCGCTCCTCTGAAATGACTAAAGGCGTGGACCGCGCCACGCACCGCTCCCTGCTCTACTCCATGGGCTGGCGACCGGAGCACTTGGACAAACCCCTGGTGGCGGTGGTCAACTCCTTCAACGAGCTGATGCCCGGTCATATCCATCTGAACGCCCTGTGCCAGGCGATCAAGCTCGGCATCGCCGAAGCCGGCGGGACCCCGCTCGAGTTTCCGACCATCGCCGTCTGCGACGGGCTGGCCACCGGCCACAAGGGCATGAAGATGCCCATGCCGAGCCGCGAGCTCATCGCCGACTCGATCGAGATCATGATTACGGCGCATGCCTTCGACGCCATGGTGCTGCTGACCAACTGCGACAAGGTCACCCCCGGCATGCTCATGGCCGCAGCCCGGCTGAACATCCCGGCCTTGCTGATCTCGGGAGGGCCCATGGACACGGGCTGTTTCCGCGGCAAGCGCGTCTGCTACAACGATCTCATGGAAGCCGAAGGGCTGGTGGAACGCGGGAAGATGGATGCGAAGGAACTGGCCGCCTTCGAGGAAGTGGCGGTGTGGGGTCCGGGCGCCTGTGCCATGATGGGCACCGCCAACACCATGAACATCCTGACCGAGGCCCTGGGCATGACCGTGCCCGACGGCGCCCTGACCCCGGCCACCTCCGGCGCCCGCATGGCGCTCGCCCGCCGGGCGGGACGGTTGATCATGGACCTGCACGCCAAGAACATCCTGCCCCGCGACATCCTGACCCCGGCGGCGTTTCAGAATGCGCTCGCCGTAGACATGGCCGTGGGCGGCTCCACCAACACCTGCCTGCACCTGCCGGCCATCGCCGCCGAGGCCGGGCTGGCGCTCGAGCTGGCGGAATTCTCCAAAGCGGCCGCCAAAACCCCGCACCTGGTTCTGCTCAAGCCCGCCGGACGGCATTTCCCGCTGGATTTCTTCAATGCCGGCGGGGTGCCCGGCCTGATGAAAGAACTGCTCGACACGGGGCTTTTCCATGGCGACTGCATGACCGTCACCGGCAGCACGATGGCCGCAAACCTCGCCGGCCGCTGCATTCTCGACCCCGACGTCATCCGACCGGTAAAGACCCCTTTGAGCCCGACGGGCGGACTTGCCGTGCTGCACGGCAGCCTTGCCCCCGAAGGCGCGGTGGTCAAAAAAGCCGCAGTGGCACCGGAAATGCTTCGGCACAGCGGGCCGGCGCGGGTCTTCGAGCAGGAGGAGGAAGCGCTCGCAGCCATCTTTGGGGGCAGGATCCAACCCGGCGATGTGGTGGTCATTCGCTACGAGGGCCCCAAGGGCGGGCCCGGCATGCGCGAGCAGCTGCTGCCGACCTCGGCCATCATCGGCATGGGGCTCGGCACGTCGGTGGCGCTGGTTACCGACGGCCGCTTCTCCGGCGCCACCCAAGGCGCCTGCGTCGGCCATGTGACGCCGGAAGCCTACCTGGGTGGGCCCATCGCTCTCGTCGCTGAGGGCGACCGCATATCGATCGACATCCCCGCCGGCCGCCTGGAGCTCGACGTCCCGGCCACTGAGCTCGAAAAGCGGCGTCAAAACTGGCGCCTGCCGGAACGCGTCGGGCTCGACAAGGGAACGCTCTTGGACCGCTACCGCCGCCTGGTCGGACCGGCCAGCCGGGGCTGCACGCTTTCAGAGTGATGAAAAACGGCGCCACCCAAGCAACGCCCGCCTTTCCTTGACATCTATCGCCGTTTGGCTTAGATAAACGGGTCTCTGAAACATTCTTTTGTCCACACAGGGAGCCGGGGCCCGTAGCCGCCGGCTGTGTTATGTGATGAAGAAGACCAAAATCACCGCCATCCGCAACATCGGCATCATCGCCCACATCGACGCCGGTAAAACCACGGTGACGGAGCGGACCCTGTTCTACACGGGTCGATCCCACAAACTGGGTGAAGTGCACGACGGCGAAGCCATCATGGACTGGATGCCGGATGAACAGGAACGCGGCATCACCATCACCTCGGCGGTGACCACCTGCCTCTGGAAGGACATCGAAATCCACCTCATCGACACCCCGGGCCACGTCGACTTCACCATCGAGGTCGAACGCTCCCTGCGGGTGCTGGACGGCGCCATCGGCGTCTTCAGCGCGGTGGAGGGCGTGGAGCCCCAGTCCGAAACGGTCTGGCGCCAGGCCGACAAATACCACGTCCCCAAGATCGCCTTCCTGAACAAGATGGACCGGGTCGGCGCCGATTTTTTCGGCACCGTCGAGATGATGAAGAGCCGGCTGAACGCCAACCCGCTCATCCTGCAGCTGCCCGTGGGCACGGGAGACGACTTCCGCGGCGTGATCGATCTTCTGCGGATGCAGCAGATCCGGTGGGACGAATCCTCGCTGGGAACCGCCTTTTCAACCGGCGAGATTCCGGAGGACATTGCCGAGAGCGCGGCGGAATACCGCGAGCGGCTGGTCGCGGCGGCGGCCGAGCACGACGATGCCCTGATGGAGGCCTACGTGACGGGGACCGCGATCGACGAGTCCCTGTTGATCGCCGCCGTCCGCCGCGCCACCATCCAGCTCAAGATCGTGCCGGTGTTGTGCGGGGCAGCCCTCCGCAACAAGGGCATCCAGCCGCTGCTCGACGCCGTGGCGCAGTTCCTGCCCAGCCCCGCCGACATCCCTCCGGCGCGCGGGGTGCATCCGGAGACCGGGGAGGTCATCGAGGTTCACCCCAGGGATTCCGAACCGCTGGCCGCGCTGATCTTCAAAGTCGCGATGATGGAGGGCCGCAAGCTCTGCTTCGTGCGGATCTATGGCGGACGGCTGAAGGCCGGGGCCGACCTCTACAATCCCACGCTGAAACGCAAGGAGAAGGTGGCGCGCATCCTGCTCATGCATGCCAACAAGCGTGACCGGATCGAGGAGTCCGGGGCGGGCAGCATCGTCGGCGTGGTCGGGCTCAAGGACGCCTCGACCGGCGACACCCTGTGCACAGCCGAACACCCGGTGTTGCTCGAAAAAATCGAAGCCTACGAGCCGGTCATCTCCATCGCCGTCGAGCCCAAGACCCACAGCGACCAAGAAAAGATGGATGAGGTCCTATCCAAATTCACGGCCGAAGACCCCACACTGCGGGTTCGCAAGGACGAGGACACCGGCCAGACGATCCTCTCAGGCATGGGCGAACTGCACCTGGAGATCATCACCAGCCGCATGCAGCGCGAGTTCAACACCAACGTCAATGTCGGCAGGCCCCAGGTCATGTACCGGGAGGCCATCGCCGCCCATGCCCAGGCCAGCGCCGCCTTCGACCGGGAAATCGCCGGCCAGCGTCACTTCGCCGAAGCCGTCATCGAGGTCAGCCCGCTGCCGCGCGGCACGGGCTCGACCTACGCTTCCAGGGTCCTTGAAGAAAACCTGCCCGGTTCCTTCGCCGCAGCCGCGCGCAAGGGCGCCCTGGCCGCCCTCGAAAGCGGGCCGGTCTCCGGCTACCCGGTGGTGGACGTGGCGGTCGTTCTGGTGGGCGCAACCCCCCGGGAAACCAGCAGCGAACTCGCCTTCACCGTGGCCGCCTCCATGGCGTGCAAGGAGGCCCTGTCCCGCGGCACCCCCTTTCTGCTCGAGCCCATCATGACCGCCGAGGTCCTGGTGCCCGAAGCCTTCCTGGGCGAGGTGATCGGCGACCTCAACGCCCGCAGCGGGAAAATCGAGTCGATCGATCACAAACAGGGCGTCCAGGTCGTCACCGTGACCGTGCCGCTGTCGCGCATGTTCGGTTACTCCACGGCCCTGCGTTCCGCCACGCAGGGGCGCGGGACCTTCTCGATGCACTTCACCCGATTCGACCGCCCATGAAGAAAAAAAGGCCCCTCGCGGGGCCGTTTTTTCCTCATTCAAAGGTTTGAAATCAGGGCTTCGCCCGTGCGATAGGACCGAAACCGCCATCTCCTGCAGAGCGGCCGTAGAAAGACGCCCACCGTCTCTGAAAAAACCATTATGAAATTGCAGCTTCGCCAGAAGCCGTGATTTTATCCCTCTAGCGCTTTCTTTTCGGCTTTTATCTCGTCTTCGACCTGCTTCAGCAGGCGCTCGGCGCGCTCGCGCTTCTCCGGGTCGGTGGTGTTGCGGAGGGACTGCTTGAACTGGGCGGCCGCTGTTTTGAGGTCCCTGCCCCTCAGGTGATAAAGGCCCAGGTAGTAATGGGCATCCGCAAGCGAGCCCTGCTGGCCGAGGTTCTGACCCAGGAAATAATAGGCTTCCCGGTAGTCCGGCGCTTTCTGGACGACGTCCGTGTAAAGCACGATGGCCTCGGCGCGCTGGCCCAGTTCCTGTTGAGTGCGACCGAGGTAAAACAGGGTGTCGGGGTCGGCCGGGATCATGCTGCGGGCGCTCTCCAACGTGCTCAACGCCTGGTCGAGCCGGCCGGCCAGAAAATACACCTTTCCAAGATCGCGCAGCATGTAGGGGTTGAAGGCATTGCGGGCGAGCACCTCCTTGAGCTGTGTGATCGCCTCCGCGCTGCGGTTGGCCCGGGTCAGCACCAGGCCGTAGCGATAACGCGCCAAGGTGTTGCCCGGCTCGCGCTGCAGGATCTGCTCCAGCTGGTGCAGCTCGACCGTCGCGTCGTTGTAGTCGACGATCAGGCGCGTCTGGATCCGCTCGAACTCGGCCGGGTCCGCTTTGCGGGTCGGTTTGGCCTCCGCCTTGTGGTCCTCGATCCAGGAGGTCACGTAGGCGATGCGGTCCTCGATGGCCGGGTGGGTCATCATGTAGGTGGGGACCTGGTCCTTACCGAACCATTGCTTGCCGCGAATTTTCTTAAGGACCCGCAACAGGCCTTCGGTTCCGTATCCGGCGTCGGTCAGGAATTTCAGGCCGAGCTGGTCGGCCTGCGTTTCATTTTCACGGCTGAAGGAAAGCTGCGCGGTGGCTCCCGTGGCGGCCGAGCCCATGGTCATCGCGCTCGCCGCCGCCGCGCCGCCGCCGGCCGCGCCAAGCAGCACGCCGGCCGCTATCCCTGCGATCTGGGCCCAGCCCACTTTTTTGGCGAGCTCGATCTTCTGGGAAATATGCCGGCAATACACGTGCGCGATTTCGTGGCCGAGGATGCCGGCCAGCTCGTCCTCGCTGTCCATGGCCTCTATAAGTCCGCTGTAGACAAAGATGTGGCCGGCCGGCGTGGCAAACGCATTGTACTCGGCCTGGTTAATGACGTAGAAGCGGTACCGGAAGGGTTGCTCCGGCATGACCGCCAGGATCCGCCGCCCCACTCGATTGACGTAGCTGGTAATGTAAGGGTCCTCCACCACCGGCAGCTTTTTAAAGATGATCCGCAGCATCTCGGCGGAAAGCTCCTCTTCTTCGCCGAAGGTGATCGCCCGGACCGGCGGAGGGAGGATCAACGCGACCGTCATCGTCAGCAAAAGAGCCCACACGGTCATGAAATGGTGTTGGATACGCGGCATCGATTTGTATTCCTTCAGGAAAAGCTTCCGACGCTAACAGCATCCGAGACGGCAGGCGGCATTCGGACCAGAGGGGCGCGAAGAACGGCCGGGTGAAATGGACTGCCGGGCGCTCGGGCGTGAGTCGATCGGAGCGATTGTCCTTT
>Ga0210069_1000148_pt1 | contig 13393 bp, 11 predicted proteins | sample RushSE_TuleB_D2_FD_185568 | JGI IMG/M metagenome (GOLD analysis project Ga0210069, IMG submission 185568) | Wetland microbial communities from San Francisco Bay, California, USA, that impact long-term carbon sequestration - RushSE_TuleB_D2... | ecosystem: Environmental > Aquatic > Marine >... | reverse complement strand
AAATCAAGATTTTTGGCAGCCTGTTTTCCTCAAATTTCCTGCGGACAATCCTGAACCAGAACAAAAACTTTTATCACGAAATCACGAAATTTTTAAAACACGAAAAAAACATTTATTATTTCGTCATTTCGTTTTTTTCGAGTTTTCGTGATTGGTTTTAAATTTTTGTCACAAAAAGCAACACATTGACAACCAGAGAAATAAAAAGGGGGTAAACAAATTTCTTGACTTTAATGGTGTTTTTTAATTACTTGAGTATATCTATTCAGGTTCTCTTATGAGATTAATAGGGAACCCCGTGAAATTCGGGGACGGGCCCGCCGCTGTAATCCCGCCTATTTCTATGTTTAGTTTGAAAAGGGAACCCTTTTGGCCATCGCGTGCCACTGTTCTCATATGAATGGGAAGGTCGCCAAAAGGGCGGGAAAGTCAGAAGACCTGCCTGATCAGACGTCGTAACCTCCGAGGACACGGGGTAATAAACGATCTTGAGGATAAAAAAGGGACATTCCCGGATCGAGTGAATTCGATCCGGTTTTTTTTTGAGTAAATAAATGATGAAATTCAGATCTATAACCATTGTTATCATGATAACAATTTTTCCTTTTATTTTTATCGGAGCACCATCACCTGAAGCCAAAACAGTAACCGATCAGCTTGGACGGCAGGTCAGGGTTCCGGACAAACCCCAACGGGTGATATCCCTTGCACCCAGTATCACGGAAATTATTTTTGGTATCGAACAGTCGCATCGTTTAAAAGGAGTTACAACGTACAGCGATTTTCCACCTGAAGCTGAAAAACTGCCCAAAGTCGGCTCCTATGTTCATCTTGACCTGGAGAAAATAGTGGCGCTAAAACCTGACCTTTGTATTGCGATCAAGGATGGTAACCCAAGAGTGATTGCTCAACGATTGGAGGCTCTGAATATACCTGTATATGCCGTTGATCCCAATAAGTTAGACACCGTGATGAAAACGGTTCTGGAAATCGGCGGGCTTCTGGATGCCAAAGAACAGGCGAATCGACTGGTTAAGCGCATGCAGCTCAGAATCCAAAAGGTAAAGTCTCTGGTTGCAACCACCACACAACGCCCCAGGGTCTTTTTTCAAATCGGTGTTTCACCCATCGTATCCGTCGGAACCGACACTTTTATCCATGAACTCATTGTTACCGCCGGAGGGATCAACTTGGCTGCCGGCCCAGTGCCGTATCCCCGGTTTAGTCGTGAACAGGTCCTGGCACTCTCCCCGGAAATTATACTCATCACTTCCATGACCCGAGGTGCGATATTTGAAGAAGTCAAGGCGGAATGGGAAAAATGGCCAAATTTGCCCGCAGTTCGAAACCGGCGTATTTTTATTGAAGATTCGAATTTTTTCGACCGACCTACGCCTCGGTTGGTGGACGGTCTCGAACTGTTAATACGGTTGATCCACCCGGAGCTTGTTGAAAAAAACCAGTGAATACTAAGACACCCATTCTGATTAAACGACTCATAATAACTTCCTTTCTGCTATTGCTGTTACTGGGTATTGCTATGGTTCTGGGCATCTCCATGGGATCAACCGACAGCGGAATAAAAGATGTTTTACAAAACCTGTTTCTATCAAAAACATCGGATTCCATGCTGTATACGATTATCTGGCAAATTCGCCTTCCCAGAGTACTTCTGGCAGCCCTGGTCGGCGCCGCACTTTCATTGGGAGGTTTGGTTTTTCAAGCCCTGCTTCGGAACCCTCTGGCAGAGCCGTACATTCTGGGCATTTCCGGTGGTTCGGCAATAGGGGCTATCATCGGTATTCTCATGGGATTTTCCCGATTCCCAGGGGTGAGTCTTCTGGCATTTACCGGAAGTATTGCAACGCTTCTACTGATTTTGGGCATGTCTTCCGGTCAAACCATACTGAAAAAGGATGCCCTTCTGCTTTCCGGTGTGATGGTAAATGCATTTTGTGCGGCAGTGATTATGTTTCTGGTTTCCATGACCCAGGATTCCAGACTTCATAACATCATTTTCTGGCTGATGGGAGATCTTTCTATGGGAGACATGCACCATGCCGGTATCCTTGCCGCAACACTTTTACCCTGCTTTGTTCTTGTTTTCTGGCTTTCCAACCCAATGAACCTGCTTCTCATGGGAAAGGAAATGGCCCAGACCATGGGTGTCAACATAAAGGCAGTAACGATTACACTGCTGGTGGCCACTTCATTTATGGTCAGCGCAACGGTTTCTTACTGTGGTCTTGTAGGGTTTGTCGGTTTGGTCATGCCGCACCTTCTTCGGCTTGTCCTTGGGCCGGATCACCGGGTACTGGTTCCGGCATGTGTGCTTGGCGGAGGTACGTATATGGTTTTTTGTGATTTACTTGCACGTGTGCTTCCAAAACAGGGGGAGATGCCTGCCGGTGTAATTACCGCGATGATCGGTGCGCCGCTTTTTATCTATTTGTTGAAAAGATCCAGCAGATGAATACCGCAATTACTGCAGAAAATTTGAGTCATTCATTTGGAGAAGACTTGGTTTTAAGAAATGTTTCCTTTTCGATTCCAAAGAAGGACTTTTTTATCATCATCGGACCCAACGGCTCCGGAAAAACCACTTTACTGAAGGTCATGTCCGGAATCCTGAAACCCAAAAACGGTCAAGTCAAGATTCTGAATCGCCCTATCGATCAATATCATCGAAAGGCTCTGGCTCGAACCATCGCATTCGTTCCTCAGAAAGCCCCTACCGATTTTCCCTTTAGCGTAGCCGAAGTTGTACTCATGGGACGATCGCCCTATCTTGGCATGCTGGGTCTCGAAGAAGAAAATGACTTGAAAATTGCAAAGGAAGCCATCGCCTTCACTGCAATGGAAAATTTGGCACACCGAAAACTGGACCAGCTGAGCGGTGGGGAGCAACAACGCACTTTTATTGCAAGAGCCATCTGCCAGGAACCTGACATTATCCTGCTGGATGAACCGACAGCATCTCTCGACCTTGCCTACCAGGCTAAAATAATGGACTTGATGGAAAAACTCAAAAATGAAAAAGGGATTACCGTTGTGATGGTATCTCACGATGTAAATCTTGCGGCCATGTATGCGGATCATTTGCTTTTGCTGCATAAGGGTCAGGTTCTTTGTCAGGGACTCCCGGATGAAGTACTTACCTATAAGACCCTGGAAGCGGCCTATGGATGTACGCTCCTGGTTGATGAAAGCCCTCTCGGTAGAAGCCCTCGGGTAACTTTGGTTCCCCAAAAATATATGAATATCGACAGACAAATTGAATAGATACCCCCGGGCATGCCCGGGGGTATCTATTACTATAAGAAACGTATGGGATGTATTACCGGCGACATGTTGGGCGCCATGACCGAAGTCACCGAGTCACTCCTTTTTTTGCTTGTTTCAATATCAGTTAACTGAAAAGTCGCGGTTCAGCGGTTTTTTTAAACTTTAGCTCACTTTCAACTTTTTTTATGTACCCTCCCCTGCCAAAATCTTACAAAGGTATGTTTCCATTTAAAATCGGAACCACATCATTCATTTATCCCAACAGTTATGTACAAAATGTCAAAATGCTTGCCCCATATCTGGATGAGATCGAGCTGATTTTGTTTGAAAGCAGTCCGGACAGTCGCCCGTCAAATGATGAGATAAAAACACTTTTGTCTTTGGCAAATGAATTTGATATCACTTACAACATTCACCTTCCCCTCGACATATCCCTGGGTGCGCCGGATCCTTCAAAACGCCATTTCGCCATAGAAACCATAAAACGGATCGTTGATCTTACAGCGCCCCTTTTCCCGTCCACTTATACGCTTCATCTTGCATACGATGAAACCGACATGGAAACCGAACGAATGAATAGGTGGCGGAACCGAACTTACGACAGTGTACACCAATTGATATCATCAGGAATCAACGGAAAAACGATTTCAATCGAAACCCTGAACTACCCGATCGAATGGGTTGAAGACATCCTGATCGATTTCAATCTTTCCGTGTGTGTGGATCTGGGGCATCTGATTTTATACGGGTTTGACATGAAGGCAGTTTTCAACAGGTATCATAAAAAGATTTCAATAATACATCTTCACGGAGCCGATAATCATATAGACCACCAGCCTTTGGATTTTTTGGCAAAAACGAATTTGAAGACGATCCTTGACATGTTAAAACGATATAAGGATGTCGTATCCATAGAGGTTTTTTCTTATGATCATCTAAACGCTTCACTGAAATATCTTGAAAGCGTCTGGACGAAACTTGAGTTTTAAATTCATATTTTTCATGTTTTTCCTTGACTTTCTTTTCTCTTTTCCTTTAAGGAACTGGAGGATTGTTCAGGTGCTCGTATCATCCGGTATTTTTTCATATCCCGGATGTGAGCTTAATAGGGAACCCCGTTAAAATCGGGGACGGGCCCGCCGCTGTAACCCTGCCTTTTTCCATGATTAAGTTGGAAAAAGGAACCCTTTTGGCCGTTGTGAGCCACTTTTCGCTTATGGATGGGAAGGCCGCTGAAAGGGCGGGGAAGTCAGAAGACCTGTCTGAACAAAAGGCATTATCGCCGCGGACGCAGGTGCCTTGTTAGATCTTGAGGATAAAAATGGGACATCCCCGGATCGATTCACTTCGGTCCGGGGATTTTTTTTGCCCCGGACCCCGAAACAACACTTTTTTGAGAAAGGAGGAACACACATGAAAAAACGGGCGACCATTTGGGGATGTTTCGTGGTTTTTTTCTTAACGGGGTTTTGTTGGGCTGATTCTCAAAGCCAAAAAGAAAGCATTGAAGAAGATCCTCTGCCGATTATGGAGCAAGTTGTGGTGACGGCAACACGACATGAAGAGACGACAAGAAAAATTCCTGCAAATGTTACAGTTATAACATCTCAAGAAATTGCTGAATCCGGAGCGACAAACCTTACGGACTTGTTGAAAACAAGAGCAAATTTACATGTCAGAGAACTTAATGGAAACGGCAGTCAGGCCATTGTTGATATTAGAGGTATAGGGGGAGACAATCCATATGGAAAGACGCTGATTCTTTTAGATGGAAGACGAATGAATCGGCCGGACATGTCTAGCATCAACTGGTTACAAGTGCCGCTTCAACTGATTGAAAGAGTTGAAGTTGTTCCGGGTACCAACACGGTCATGTATGGAGACTCAGCAGTTGCCGGCGTTATTAATATTATTACCAAAAAGGGAGCTGTAGAAACCCAAACAAACTTTTCCGCTATAATTGGAGAAAATGGTTCTAACGTAGAAAGAGCGGGTATCGCTGGCTCAAAGAAAAAAATCAATTATGCTTTCAATGCTGAACATCAAGGGAATGACGGTTGGCGAGACAGATCTGCCTTCAATTCTAGTGGGGCGGGCGTAAATATCGGATACGACCTCACTGACAGCTTCGGCATCTCCTTCAATGGATCGTATAACAAAACAGAATTTGAGATACCGGGCAACCTTACCAAAGCGGAAATGGATGCAGACCGAACACAAAGCCAACCTGCCAGGACTTGGTTCCCTCCAAATTGGTTCCCTTATTCCGCAAGTACTCCCGCCCACACCGATGATGAGTCTGAAAATGAATATATTAACGCCAACATGCTGTTCGAAGGCTCATTGGGAGATGCCGGAGACATTGAAGTTAATTTTCTTTATGGTAACAAGGATATCACAGCAGACATGCCATCCGGATGGGTACCTGCACAATATAATCAGTCGGATATTGACACTTTTGGCATTACGCCCCGATATATATTAAAGGCAAAACCTTTTGGACTTGGGAACAAGGTCATCGCCGGTATTGACTTTTATCATGAAAAACTGTCATTGGACCAGTTTTTGGATGAGCAGAGGAATCAGAAAGCATGGGAATCCGAAGTTACCAAAGATTCACTGGGGTTTTATCTCAAAGATGAATTTTCACCCACCGATCAGACAATTCTTGGCATCGGCTATAGAACAGAAAGGGCTGAGTATGAAGCAAAGAAAGAAGAAATTCTTGGCGGTGGATTTGGCTCAGCTTTTGATACAAAGAAAAAAACTCACAAAGAGGATGCATTCGATGTTAGTTTGACTTGGCTATTCGGCAAGCATTCGAAAATATATTCTAAATATTCAAAGTTGTACAGATTCCCTTTTGTTGATGAACAAGTCTCTTTCTATGGTTTGGCAGACGGCTTCAATGATACATTGGAACCGGAAACAGGCGATAGCTACGAAATTGGTGCCGAATTCTATCCCATAGACAATTTAAATGTTAGAGTTTCCGTGTTTCGGATAAACCTCTCCGATGAAATTATCTGGGACAACGTTTTGAATAAGAACATAAATCTGGATGAAACAACCCATAGTGGGTTTGAATTTTATGTGTCTTATCGTATCGACGAGTTAATAGACTTTTGGGGGAAATATGACTATCATAAAGCTGAATTTGATAACGGCCAGTTTGAAGGAAAAGAATTGCCCTTTGCCCCAAACCATCTTTTCTCGGCAGGATTAGATATAACATTGCCTTATGATATCCATCTATGCCCTGAGATGATATTTGTTGGTGATTCTTATCTGGGGAATGATTTTGACAATAGCTCAGAAAAACTTGACGGATACACTGTATATGATCTTTATATCAAATATAAGCCAGAATTGAAGCAGTTGAGGATTACGGCATTTTTAGGCGCAAAGAATATCTTTGATGAAGATTATGCCACCATAGGATATGAGAACGACCCGAATGACGGGGCAGCACCTGCGAACACATTTATCCCATCAGCCGGTCGTGAGTTTATCGGGGGAGTATCCTTTGATTTTTGATAAAATATACATTCCTGCAGTCTCACTTATATGGGGCTGCAGGAAATTTAAATAATAAAAAAACAGGAGAAAATATGCTGGATCTATTTATCAGCGGCGGACCGGTCATGTATCCTCTGCTGGCCTGTTCCATTATTGTGATGACCGTGATTATCGAACGAATTATCTTCTGGATCGTCATGGATAAAAACAGGAACAAGGCCCTGGTCGATGAGGTCCTTGATCTTTGCCGTACGGGAGATTGGGAGACCATAAGGTTTAAAACCAAAGGTTCAAAGGATTATATCATTAAAATTCTCGTCTCCGGAATTCTTCATCGGGATTTCTCCATGGCCAAAGCCATGGAATCTGCTGCCGCCGAAGAGATCAAAGGGATGCAAAAGTATATGGCGGTGATCGATACCATGATTACCGTAGCACCGCTGCTGGGCATCTTCGGTACCGTCATCGGAATCATTCTCTCTTTTGAAATGCTGGGTGCGACAGGAATCGAGCAACCTCAAGCTGTAACAGCAGGAATTGCACAGGCCCTGATCACTACGGCAGCAGGGCTCGGGATTGCAATTCTGTCCGTCTTTCCTTATAATTATTTTAATTCCAGAATTGAAAAGTCAGCACTGGATATCGAAAAATACGCCACCAGCCTTGAAATCGTTTATGAAAAATTGTCCAGCAACAACGGCGAACACAAAGGGATAAGAAATGAAGGTTAACTTTCAAACCAGAAAGAAAGTCCGAATTGAAATGCTCCCCCTGATCGATATTGTGTTTCTCCTCCTCGTGTTTTTTATCTATGCCATGCTTTCCATGGCAGTGCATCGCGGGCTTCCGGTTTTGCTTCCAACATCCTCGTCCGCTAAAATCGACAAGGAACTTTTACTTTCCATTACCGTAAAATCAAATGGCACGGTATTTGTGGATAAGGATCAGATTGATCTTGACGATCTCGAATCGTTTTTGAGAGCAAAAGCCATATCCGACAAAGAAATCGGCATCCTGCTTTTTGCTGATCGCAATCTTTCCTACCAGAATCTTTTCCGGGTTTTGGATCAAATCAAGACTGCGGGTATTCATCGAATTTCACTCCAGGCGGAAGTTGAGCAGCACCCATGAAACGGTTACTGACAGCCGGAGCAATTGCCCTGGCAATTCACAGTTCTTTACTATTTCAGAATTTCGGGTGGCCCAAAATCTTATTTTCCGAAAGACCAAAGCCCCAGGTTTTGAATATGACGCTGGCGTCGCTACCCATGAAGGAAACCCCCAGGCCCGACCCTCAACTGCCGAAACCCGTTTTCAAAGAATCGACCATTCTAAAAAAAACCATACGAACCGATCGCAAGCGTGTTGTCACCCCCTCTTCCCAAAAAAAGGTTCGAATTCCGAACCAAACGACAACCAGTGACATTGTTGGAAAAACATCGGAAAAACCTGAACAAACCACTGAAACCACTGAGGCCGGGTCTGAACCCGAACAGATATCGACAAAAGAATTTTCGAAAAAAACCGAACAATATGCTCAAGTCGTGTCATCTACGCATGTGATTCATGAAGCCAGGCCCATATATCGATCCAACCCCCCTCCAGAATATCCCAGAATTGCCAGGATTAGAGGCTACCAGGGTGACGTCATGCTCGATGTTTTGGTTAACAAAGAGGGAAGAGTGAACGATCTAAAAATCCATAGATCGAGCGGCCACCCGATCTTGGACAGAGCGGCAATATCCACGGTAAAACACTGGTTGTTCGAACCCGGAATGGTCGGAGAGGAAAAAGTAAACATGTGGGTCAGGGTGCCGATTCGGTTTGAATTAAAATAAAAGGAATGGGAACAAAATTACTTATGAAAAAAGCAGCGTGCTTGGCGATCCTGGGAACAGAGTCTGAAGTTGGAAGGAGTATCGTCACGACATCCCTGCGATTGAATATCACGTCATACCCAACGACTGGAAGGAGAACACCACGTGAAACTTGAAGATATCATAAAAGGAATACAGCCGGTTGAAGACCAATGGATTCAAAAATCCCGTGAACGGACCGCCCAGCTGGTCATGCCGACCCGTGCACTGGGAAGACTTCATGACATTTCCGAACGACTTTGCGGAATACAGAAGACGCTTAAGCCCAAAGTAAATCGAAAGGCTATTTTGGTTATGGCCGGAGATCACGGCGTCGCTGATGAAGGTGTCAGCGCTTTTCCGCAGGAAGTTACCGGAGCAATGGTCCGAACCTTTTTAAGGGGAGGCGCCGGAATAAGCGCCATATCCCGACACGTGGGTGCAGAAGTGTGGGTCGTGGATATGGGGATTATCCCTGAACTTGATCCGACCTCAATAGATGGCGGAGATCGATTGATGGTTCGAAAAATCGCTCCGGGAACCGCCAATTTTGTGAAAGGACCGGCCATGACCCGGGAGAAAGCCGAAAAATCCATATTAACCGGATTTCAAGTGGCCGCCGACCTCTTTAATGACGGCGTGGAATTGCTGGGAACAGGAGACATGGGGATTGCCAACACAACGCCTTCCGCAGCCATCGGATGTGTGATAACCGATAAAAGCCCTGAAGAAATGGTCGGTCGAGGAACCGGCGTTGATGATAGAGGATTTTCAATAAAGCTGGAAACGGTAAAAAAAGGAATCCAAAACAATCAACCCGATGCCAAGGATGGTCTGGGTGTATTGGCCAAGGTCGGTGGTTTCGAAATCGGCGGCATTGCCGGATGTGTTCTGGCAGGAGCTTTCCAAGGTCGTCCGGTTGTCATCGACGGATTTATTTCAACAGCCGGTGCTCTGATTGCGCATTCTCTTTGTCCTCATGTATTGGATTATATTTTTGCAGGACACTGTTCAGAAGAAACAGGCCATCGAAGCATGCTGAAATATCTTGGGATCGAAGCGGTTCTTGACCTGGGGATGCGTTTGGGTGAAGGAACCGGCGGTGCACTGGCGATGAGTATCATAGAAGGTGCGACCTGTGTTTTTAATGAAGTGCTTACCTTTGAAGAAGCCGGCGTGGCGGATAAAGAGTGAAATCCGATTCAGCCGTCGTTCCCAATTTGTCAGAAAATAGGAAATAGGAATTAGAAAAGGGGACGATCAAAAAGGTAAGAAGGTTAGAAAATCAGAAGGCCGGAGGCTTTAAGACATGCCAACCTTCTTACCTTCTCACCTTCTTAATTTTAAGCTATTTGTTTTTATTCGTGTTCATCCCCTGCCCGCCATCGCTTTCGATCAGGCGAGGCGGGCAGGATGGCTTTTCTTATCCTCTTTCCTCTTTTCTCCTTCCTAAAAGTTTTGAAGATTATTTTCCTCCTCGGCGATTAATCGCATGAGATACTGGCCGTATTCGTTTTTGTCCATATCGGCTGCAAGATTCGCCAGTTCCTCCTTATTGATATAACCGAGTTCGTATGCGATTTCTTCAATGCACGATACTTTGAATCCCTGCCTTTCCTGAATGGCCTGAACATAACTGGCAGCTTGCTGAAGCGCTTCCTGGGTTCCGGTATCCAGCCAGGCAAAACCTCTTCCCAGAAGCTCGACCTTGAGCTGCCCTCTTTTCAAATATTCCAGGTTAACATCAGTGATTTCAAGTTCTCCCCTGGCAGAGGGCTTCAGACCGGCGGCGATGTTGATTACGTCATTATCATAGACATAAAGGCCCGGTACCGCATAATTTGACTTCGGCTTTTTTGGTTTCTCTTCGATACCGATGACATTGCCATATCCATCGAACTCTACAACGCCGTAACGATTGGGATCTTTGACCAGATATCCGAAAATAAGACCACCCTTTTGGAGTTGAACCGCCCTTTTTAGAATATCGGTAAGTCTGTGTCCATAAAAAATGTTGTCCCCCAGGATCAGGCAAACCGGATCTTTTCCAATAAAAGATTTCCCGATAATAAAGGCCTGAGCCAATCCTTCGGGCCGGGGTTGCGCTTCATAAGTAAAAGAAAGCCCCAGTTTGGAACCGTCTCCAAGGAGCTTTTTAAACAAAGGCAAATCTTGAGGTGTTGAAATAAGAAGTATTTCTCTGATACCTGCCAGCATTAAAACGGACAGCGGATAATAGACCATCGGTTTATCATAGACCGGCAAAAGCTGCTTGCTCACAACGCGGGTGATCGGATACAGTCGGGTTCCTGAACCGCCGGCCAAAATTATTCCCTTCATTTGTGCCCTTCCCTCCCAACCCGGACAAACCGGTTGCAGTGTAACGGAAATCCATCTTCATTGAATCTGAAACAGAAAAACAAAAATATGTTATCACGAAATTACGAAAGTTCGAAAACACGAAAAGTATTATTTATTTCGTGCTTTCTTTTTTTCGTGTTTTCGGGATCCGGTTTTGTATTTTTTTTATAAATAAGACAGAAAAGCCCCTAATTTGACTTGACATTAACGACAACAAGCGCCTCGTCTCCGATGTTTTCCAGTGTAATCTCCTGATTCCCGGAAAGCATCACAGACTCCCCTCTATTCAAAATCATGTGCTGTGTATCCATGGTTGATTTTGCGACGCCGTCAACCACAACCAGATGTTTAACGGTTGCTGCATCGGTTTTGATCCTGCGCAATGCGCCGGGGTAGATGTCAAGTTTCACGACACTGAAATCACGATTCAATTCCAGCATGGTCAGGGTTCCCCAGGAGTGATATGATGTCTTATGTTTTTGATATTCACGCCTTCCTTTTTCCTTGAGCCTTTCAACGATAGATTTTACATCCCGGCTGGCTTCCATATCCGAAACAAAAACAGAGTCCGGCGTTTCCACAACAACCATGTTTTTTATTCTATTGGTTGCAATTAACCGTTCATATCCCATGATAAAACAATTTTCGGTCTTTTCTGAAATAACATCGCCGTCAATGACATTGCCGTTATTATCCTTAGGTATGAAGTCATAAAGAGATTTCCACGATCCGATATCGCTCCAGCCAAAGTCTGATGGCAAAACAGCCGCCTTGTCTGTTTTTTCCATAACCGCATAATCAATAGAGATGCTTGGCAGTTGTTGGTAGTTTTTTTGTGGTATGGATGTCCCTTCGATGGGAATCTGTTTCATTTTATCAAGAAGTTCGGAATGGTGAGCACTCAATTCCTGGATCATCACCGAGGCTTTGAAGGTAAACATGCCGCTGTTCCAAAAGAAATTGCCGGCCTTAACATACTGCCTGGCTGTTTCATGATCCGGCTTTTCAACAAATCTTTTTACAAGAAGTGCCCCTTCCGCTATTTCTCCAGCACCTTCAATGTATCCATAGCCTGTTTCCGGATAATGCGGTTTAATTCCAAACGTAACAATATATCCCATTTCTGCCAGTTTTATGGCAGATCCCAATCTTTCGTGAAATATATGTTCATCCCGGATAACATGATCTGCCGGAAAAACGCATAACACCGCATCACTCTCTTTTTTAAGAATCTGGAACATTGCCAAAAGAATGGCAGGAGCAGTATTACGGCCGCAGGGTTCGGCAATGATTTTTCCTGCAGAGGAAACCCCTATCTCTTTCATGTGTCTGACAATTTCGTGAACATGATCTGTCCCACAGACGATACGGACATTTTCCAGATTTAGTGTCGGCGTCAACCTTTTGATGGTGCTTTGAACGAGAGAGTCATCACCAATGAACTTAACAAGCTGCTTGGGATACAGTTCTCTGGATACCGGCCACAACCGTGTTCCTGATCCACCTGCCAGCAAAATGGAATACACATTCAATTTTTTCTTCATTTGTCTCATTGATCATTTGTTAATTGGTTTGCTCTTTCATTGTGTTGCACCTTCTAGGATATTCTCACCGACTTCCTTCTGATGCCACACCCAGGCTGTTTTAATAATAGTTTCGAGATTTTCATATTTGGGTTTCCATCCCAGCGATTTCTTAATTTTTTCAGAACTTGCGATGAGTCTTGCCGGATCGCCCGGTCTTCTTTCCGTTTCTATTACCGCTATTTTCTTGCCGGTAACTTTCTCTGCCAACTCAATAACTTCTCGAACTGAATAACCACGGTTATTACCTAAATTATATACCGCACTCTCGCCATCCGACAAAAGCACTTCCAAGGCCAGTAAATGTGCCTGGGTTAAATCGCTGACATGGATATAATCTCTGATACATGTCCCATCGGGTGTGGGGTAATCCGTGCCGTATATCCGGATATTCTCCCGTTCACCGGTAGCGACTTTTAAAACAAGAGGGATAAGGTGGGTTTCGTTGGTGTGTCTTTCTCCGACGATTCCGGATTCATCCGCACCCGATGCATTAAAATATCGAAGGCTGATATATCTCAAACCATAGGCCGAATCAGAGTCTTGAAGCATCTTTTCAACGGCAATTTTGCTCGTACCATATGGATTGGTGGGGTTACACGGATGATCTTCCCTTATTGGAACTTCCAGCGGTTCTCCGTAAACCGCTGCGGTGGAAGAAAAAATAAACCGCTTGACATCATGCCGGATCATTGCACTCAAAAGCGCAATTGTTGCGGCGAGATTGTTTCGATAGTATTTGAGCGGATTTTTCACAGATTCACCAACCAGTGCAAATGCAGCAAAATG
>Ga0210069_1000147_pt1 | contig 13423 bp, 8 predicted proteins | sample RushSE_TuleB_D2_FD_185568 | JGI IMG/M metagenome (GOLD analysis project Ga0210069, IMG submission 185568) | Wetland microbial communities from San Francisco Bay, California, USA, that impact long-term carbon sequestration - RushSE_TuleB_D2... | ecosystem: Environmental > Aquatic > Marine >... | reverse complement strand
AGCGCACCCGTCCGAGCCCGGCGACGTCCACGGTTTCGTCCCTCGCCAACACGAAGGAGGGTACGTTTTGGAAGCGGACGCTCGTGACCTGCCCTTGAACCACCCGGGCATGGGCGGTGATCAGGCCGGCCGGGCTGTCGATGCGGACGGTGGTTTCCGGTGCCTTCATCGGAAAGAGCCCGGTTTCCAGCACCACCTTGGTGATGGCGATGATCCCGTGGCCGCACATGGTGCTGTAGCCCTCGTTGTGCATGAAAAGGACCCCAATGTCGGCCCCGGGAGTGACCGGCGGGGTGACGATGCAGCCGTACATGTCGGCGTGGCCGCGCGGCTCCCACATGAGTGCTGTGCGCAGGTGGTCGAAGCGCTCCTTCACCCAACGGCGCCTGGCCAGGATGGTGCCTCCGGATAGATCCGGAAAACCGCCCGTGATAACGCGGAAGGGTTCGCCGCCGGTGTGCGCGTCGATGGCGGTGATGCGCATCCAGCCCTTCGGCGGCTTCCATTTGCGCATGGGCGCGAGGTTCAGCTTGGGCGCAGCTTTTCGAGCAGACATTGCGTCTCCTTCATTGAAGGGGTCGAGGGTTCAAGCGGGAAAAAAACAAATTCAGCTTGAACCCTCTCGGTCAAAAATAACTCGATCCGTCCCAGCAGTGTGTGCACACCTTCTCCCTGGGCAACCCGATGGCGGTCACGAGATCATCCAGCCGCTGGTACTTCAGGGTGGTCAGACGCAGCCGTCGCCGGATGCCCTCGATCATGGCCAGGTTTTGCTCGCTGCCGGCGCGGGCGTAGGCGGACAGATCCGCTGGCTCGCCGCCTTCCAGGTCGTGAATGGCCTTGCGGCCGGCAAGGTCCATGGTGGAGCGCGAGGTTGAGAAGTTGATGAACTCGCAGGGGTAGATCAGCACCGGGCAGGCCGGCCGCATGTGGACTTCACGGGCGCCGTAGTCGTGCAGGACCTGGATGGTGTCCTGGAGCTGGGTGCCGCGGACGATGGAGTCCTCGCAGAAAAGCAGCCGCTTGCCGTCGATCAGCTTGCGGATCGGGATCAGCTTCATGCGTGCGACCAGGTCGCGCATCTGCTGGTTCTGAGGCATGAAGCTGCGGGGCCAGGTGGGCGTGTATTTTACGAACGGGCGCCGGTAGGGGATGTGACGCGCGGTGGCGTAGCCGATGGCGTGCCCGATGCCCGAGTCCGGTATCCCGGCCACGTAGTCGATGTCCGAGTCATCGCGGCGAGCAAGGGCAGCGCCGCAGTTGTTGCGGGCGTCTTCCACGTTGATGCCCTCGTACTCGGAGGCCGGGTAGCCGTAATAGACCCAGAGAAAAGCGCAGATCTGCATGCGCGGCCCCGGCGGCACCTGGGTTTCAACGCCTTCGGCGGTCATGAGGACGATTTCACCGGGGCCGAGAAAGCGCTCGACTTCGAAGCCGAGGTTGGGAAAGGCGCACGTCTCCGAGCTGACTGCCAGGGCGCCGTCGCGCCGGCCGATGGCGAGCGGCGTGCGGCCCAGACGGTCCCGTGCCGCGTAAATCCCTTTCTCGGTCAGCACCAGCAGCGAGCAGGACCCCTGGACGGCCTCCTGGGCGCAGCGGATGCCGTCCTCGAAATTCTCCTGCTCGCAGATGAGCGTCGCCATCACCTCGGTGGGGTTGATGGAGCCGCCGGTGGTGTCGGAGAAATATCGCCGCCGGTCGAAGGCGCGTTGCACCAAGGCGTCGATGTTGTTGATCTTGCCCACGGTGACGATGCCGAATGTGCCGAGGTGGGAGCCAATAAAGAGCGGCTGCGGGTCGGTGTCGCTGATGACCCCGATGCCGTTGCCCCCGTGGAAGCCGGCCAGGTCGGACTCAAACTTCGTGCGGAAATAGCTGTTCTCGATGTTGTGGATGGAGCGCTCGATGCCTTTGGCGTTGCGCACCGCCATGCCGCCGTAGCGCGTGCCCAGGTGCGAGTGGTAGTCCGTGCCGTAGAACAGGTCGGACACGCAGTCTTCTTTCGATACGATTCCGAAAATGCCGCCCATGAATCCACCTCGTTGTTGAGTCTTTTGAGTCCGTCGACGTTGTTGGTTCTTCTATCTATCCTGTTGTGCCTGAAAGGGCGCAAGGCTTACGGCGCACGGTGCAGGGCTAATGAGCCGCAAACGAAAATGATTGCCTTCCACCTTGCACAGCGCGCCGTGTGCCATCCTTAGCGTATATCCGCATGATACTGCTGCAGTGATCGGACCTTGGGTGCCCCCTCCCGGCGGGCTGCGATGCCCTTGGCTGCGGCGATGGCCGCCGCTGTGGTCGTGATGTAGGGGATTTTGTGCTTGATGGCCGCGCGGCGGATGTTCAAGCTGTCGGCCGAGCCTTTCCGGCCGCTCGGCGTGTTCACGAGCAGCTGGACCTGTCCGCTCTTGATGGCGTCCACCAGATTGGGCCGGCTGACGCTGAGCTTGGAGACGGGGACGGCGTCGATGCCCTTTTCTTTCAAGAACGCGTGGGTGCCCTCGGTGGCCATGATGCGGAAGCCCAGCTCGCGGAAGCGCCGGGCGGGCTCGATGGCGGCGTTCTTGTCGCGGTCGGCGATGGTGAACAGCACGGTTCCCGCGAGCGGCAGGATCGTCTGGGTGGCTTCCTGGGCTTTGAAAAAGGCCCGGCCGAAGGAGTAGGACAGGCCCAGGACTTCGCCGGTGGAACGCATCTCCGGTCCGAGCACGGGGTCCACCTCCGGGAACATGTTGAAGGGAAAGACGGCCTCCTTGACTCCGAAATGCAGGATGCGCCGCTCCCGCAGCCCTAACTCGGCGATGCTCCGGCCCAGGATCACCTGAGCGGCCAGGCGCGCCATTGACAATCCGCAGACCTTGGAGACGATCGGCACGGTGCGCGAGGCGCGCGGGTTGGCCTCCAGCACGTAGACGGTGTTTTCATACACCGCGTACTGCATGTTCATAAGGCCCACCACCTTCAGCTCGGTTGCGATGCGCCGGGTGTACTCCCGGATGATGTCGATGTGCTTGGGGGCGAGGCTGATCGGTGGGATCACGCAAGCCGAATCCCCGGAGTGAATGCCGGCGAGCTCGATGTGCTCCATGACCGCCGGCACGAAGGCGTCGCGGCCGTCGGCAATGGCGTCGGCCTCCGCTTCGATGGCGTTGTCCAGGAATTTGTCGATCAGCACCGGTCGCTGCGGCGAGAGTTCCACCGCGGCGTTCAGGTAGCGCTCGAGCATGCCGTCGTCGTGCACAACCTCCATGCCCCGGCCGCCGAGAACATAAGAGGGGCGCACCATCAGCGGGTAGCCGATGCGTGCTGCGATGTCGCGCGCTTCGGTCCAGCTGCCGGCCATGCCCGACTCGGGCATGGGGATGCCCAGGGCCTGCATGATCTTCCGGAAACGGTCGCGGTCCTCGGCCAGGTCGATGGTGTCGGGCGTGGTGCCCAGGATCCGAACGCCGGCCTCGGCCAGCTCGCGGGCGATGTTGAGCGGTGTCTGCCCCCCGAACTGCACGATCACGCCTTCGGGCTTCTCTTTTTCGTAGATGCTGAGCACATCTTCGACGGTCAGCGGCTCAAAGTAGAGCTTGTCGGAGGTGTCGTAGTCGGTGGACACCGTCTCAGGGTTGCAGTTGACCATGATGGATTCAAAGCCGGCCTCGCGGATCGCCAAGGCGGCGTGCACGCAGCAGTAATCGAACTCGATGCCCTGGCCGATCCGGTTCGGGCCACCGCCCAGGACCATTATCTTCCTGCGGTCGCTGACGGGTACGCGGTCCGGTGCGTTGTAGGTGGAGTAGTAGTAGGCCGCGTTCTCCACGCCGCTGACCGGAACCGGCTCCCAAGCCTGCACCACGCCCAAGCGCTCGCGGTGTTCGCGGATGCCCGATTCCGGCAGGCCCAGCAGCTGTGCGAGGTACCGGTCTGAAAACCCATCCTGCTTGGCGCGGACCAGCAGCTCGTCGGGCAGCTCCCTGCCGCGGCAGGCGATGATCGCCTCCTCCAGCTCAACCAACTCTTGCATCTGCCGGATGAACCAGGTTTTGATGTGGGTGAGTTCGTGGAGCTTCTGGACGGCGGCTCCCTTGCGCAGCGCCTCGTACATGATGAACTGGCGTTCGCTGGTGGGCGCGGCCAGCAGGGTCATGAGGGTCTCGAGCGGCAGCTCGTGGAAGTTCCGGGCAAACCCCAGGCCGTAGCGGCCGGTCTCCAGGCTGCGGATGGCCTTCTGCAGGGCTTCCTTGTAATTCTTTCCGATGCTCATCACCTCGCCCACCGCCCGCATCTGGGTGCCGAGGCGGTCTTCGATGCCCTTGAACTTCTCGAACGCCCAGCGCGCGAACTTGACCACCACATACTCCCCGGACGGGGTGTATTTTTCGAGTGTCCCGTCCCGCCAGTAGGGGATCTCGTCCATGGTCAGACCGCCGGCCAGCAGCGCCGAGACCCGCGCGATGGGGAATCCCGTCGCCTTGGAGGCCAGGGCCGACGAGCGCGAGGTGCGCGGATTGATCTCGATCACTACCACCCGGCCGGTCTTCGGGTCGTGCGCGAACTGGATGTTGGTGCCGCCGATGACCTCGATGGCTTCGACGATGCGGTAGGAGTAGTCCTGGAGGCGTTTCTGGAGGTCCGGGTCGATGGTCAGCATCGGCGCAGTGCAGTAACTGTCTCCGGTGTGGACCCCCATGGCGTCCACGTTCTCGATGAAGCACACGGTGATCATTTGGTTCTTGGCATCGCGGACGACCTCCAGCTCAAGCTCCTCCCAACCCAGCACCGATTCTTCGACCAGTATCTGGTGGATCAGGCTGGCGGCAATCCCACGGCCGGCGACGATTCTGAGCTCTTCGGCGTTGTAGACCAGGCCGCCGCCGGTGCCGCCCATGGTGTAGGCCGGCCGAATCACCACGGGGTAGCCCAGCTCCGTTGCCACGCGTTCCGCGTCTTCGACGCTGGTGACGGCCTGGCTGGCCGGCATGTCGATGCCGAGCCGGTTCATGGTCTCCTTGAACGCGATGCGGTCCTCCCCGCGGTGAATGGCGTCCACGTTGACCCCAATTACCTTGACGCCGAAGCGGTCGAGCACGCCGGTGCGGTGCAGCTCCGAGGACAGGTTCAGACCGGTCTGGCCGCCCAAGTTGGGCAGAATGGCGTCGGGGCGCTCGGCGGCGATGATTTCGGTCAAAACCGCCAGGTTCAGAGGTTCGATGTAGGTGGCGTCGGCCATGCCGGGATCGGTCATGATGGTGGCCGGGTTGGAGTTGACGAGCACGATCTCGTAGCCCAGCAGGCGCAAGGCCTTGCAGGCCTGGGTCCCCGAGTAGTCGAATTCGCAGGCCTGGCCGATCACAATGGGTCCGGAGCCGATGATCAACACCTTGCGGATGTCCCTACGCTTGGGCATACTCCCTCCTTCGGGTTCAATCGCCTGCAGTGGCGCACGGCGGAACATCAAATCAGTCGGAAGGCTCTTGCTAAATTAAGTTAAACTTAAAATCAAGGGTGAAAATGCCCTTGCCTGGCCTCTTTTGCGGTGCTCTTCCGGCATCCCGACCGCCATCGACCCTTTCGTCGTCGAAGATCGGGTAACGAGTGCCGACCATAGACATCTGCGCTTGGCCGCCCGAGGGATCTGTGCTAGAAGTCGAACATCCGACGAACCTCAACACGACATCGGTTGCCACACTGATGCAGCTTCCCATCGACGCCGTTCTGGGCGAATTGAAAACAGCCTTGAGCAATGGGGCCTCCGCGGTGCTGCAGGCGCCTGCAGGCGCCGGCAAGACCACGCGGGTGCCGCTGGCCCTGGTGGGCGAACCTTGGCTGAAAGGCCGAAAGATCGTGATGCTCCAGCCGCGACGTCTGGCAGCTCGCGCCGCCGCCCTGCGCATGGCGGAGCTGATGGGCGAGCCGGTCGGCCGGACGGTGGGTTACCGGGTGCGCATGGACACGCGGATCGGGCCGGCGACGCGCATCGAGGTGGTCACCGAGGGGGTCCTGACGCGCATGCTGCAGAGCGATCCCGGCCTGAGCGGGGTCGGCTTGGTGATCTTCGATGAATTCCACGAACGGCACCTCGAGTCCGATCTCGGCCTGGCGCTGTGCCTGGACCTGCAGGGCATCCTGAACACCGACCTCCGGCTGCTGGTGATGTCCGCGACCCTGGAACCGGCACCGGTGGCCGACCTGTTGGGCGCAGCGCCGGTGATCGAGTGCGTTGGGCGGCAGTACCCGGTCGGGACCCGTTATGTAGGCCGGAACCGGGATCGTCCGCTCGAGGCGGCGGTGGTCGAAGCCGTCGTTAACGCGGCCCGCACCGAGCCGGGGAGCATTCTTGTTTTTTTGCCCGGTGCGGCTGAGATCCGCCGGGTGCTTGCGCGGTTGAGTTCCGCAAACCTGTCCGGCGAATGGCTGCTGGCGCCGCTCTTCGGCAACCTGTCCAAAGAGGAGCAGGATCAGGCCATCGCCCCGCCGCCGGCCGGCCGGCGCAAGATCGTGCTTGCCACCAACATCGCCGAGACCAGCCTGACCATCGAGGGTATCCGCGTGGTGGTGGACGGCGGTTTTATGCGCGTCCCGCGGTTTGACGTCCGCAGCGGCATGACGCGGCTTGCGACCGCGCCGGTGTCCAGGGCCTCGGCCGACCAGCGCCGCGGCAGGGCCGGCCGCACCGAGCCGGGGGTCTGCTACCGGCTCTGGGCCCAAGCATCCCACGGCATGCTGGCCGAACGCAACAGCCCGGAGATCCTCCAGGCGGATCTGGCCGGCCTGGTCCTGGAACTCGCCATGTGGGGTGTCGAGGACCCGTCACGACTCAAATGGCTCGACCCGCCGCCGGAGGCCGCATGCCTCCAGGCGCGTGCGCTTTTGAAAGACCTCGGGGCGCTGGATGAGCGCGGGCAGGCCACGGAACACGGCCGCCGCATGGCCGAACTGCCGCTGCATCCGCGTCTGGCGCACATGCTGCTCGAGGCGCAGTGCCATGGCCGGGGGGCGGCGGCCTGCGACCTCGCCGCCGTCCTGAGCGAGCGGGACTTCCTGAGATTTCCGGCCGGCGAAGCCGATTCGGACCTGGGGCTGCGCCTGGAGGCCATGGCGGGCGCGGAGGCTGGCCGGCCCGTTGCCGCGGTCCGTTTCACGGTTGACCGGCCGGCGCTTCGCCGCTGCCTGCGTGTGGCCGAAGCGCTTCGGCAGCGGGCGGGTCTTTCCAACCGACCGGCGCCGCGGCGGGAGATCGGACGCGTGCTGGCCTGGGCCTACCCGGATCGGATCGGACAGCGCCGCGTCGGCGCCACCGGCCGTTTCCTGTTGTCCAACGGCCGCGGTGCTTTTTTCCCCTCGCCCGAGCCGCTGGCGGCCGAAGATTACATCGTGGCCGCTGAACTCGACGGCGAGCGTCGAGAGGCCCGCGTTTTTCTGGCAGCGGCCTGCGATCTTCCAACAATTCTGGAAGATTTTCGTCACGCGCTCAACGCTCATGAAATCATCGAGTGGGACAAGCGCACTCGCGCCGTGAGGATGGAACGCGCCCTCCGGCTGGGCGCATTGGCGCTGGACCTTGGGCCGCTGGTGAATGCGGATCCGCAGCGCATCGCCGCGGCCTTGATCGATGGCATCCGCCAGGCCGGCATCGCGTGCCTGCCCTGGAGTTTAAGTGTTCGACGCTGGCAGGAGCGTGCGCTCTTTCTTCGAAGGGTGGTCGGCGGTGAAATCGACTGGCCGGATGTTTCCGACCCGGCCTTGAGCGACACGCTGGAGCACTGGCTGAGCCCCCATCTCGCCGGAATCACCCGGCTGGCCGGTTTGAAGGCTGTGGACCTTTTCGGGGCGCTCAGCGGTCTGCTATCCTGGCAGCAGCGCCGGCAGTTGGATGAATGGGCGCCTACCCACATCGAGGTCCCCTCCGGATCGCGCATCCGGGTGGACTACTCGGGTGAGATTCCCGTGCTGGCGGTCCGCGTCCAGGAGATGTTCGGGTGCGCGGATTCCCCGCGGGTGGCCGGCGGCCGCCAGCCGGTGCTGGTGCACCTGCTGTCACCGGCCGGGCGTCCGGTGCAGGTGACGCAGGATCTTGCCGGGTTCTGGGCCGGCAGCTACCACGACGTGAAAAAAGAGATGCGCGGACGCTATCCCAAGCACCACTGGCCGGACGATCCCCTGAACGCGACGGCGACTTGCCGTTCCAAAAGAAAGAACAGAACCGAAAAGTAGCTTCGCCAAACACCAAACACCCCAACATTCAAAAGGAGCCGTGTCGTGGACTCATCAGGAAAGACCGTCGACGGTTTTCGTTTTCTGCCCCCCAGCCTTGGGGCATGGATCCGCCGCTTCCACATCCCGGAAGAGGAATTCAAAGGCGACATTCCCTGGACGCCCATGGCCGTGCCGCTGAACCGGACCACCTTGGCGCTGGTAACCACTGCGGGCATCAGCCTCAATTCGGATCCGCCTTTCGACATGGAACGCGAAAAGCGCGAACCCACTTGGGGGGACCGCTCCTTCCGGATGATCCCGCGTGGAACCGGCGCCGGGGACGTCAGCGTCAACCACCTCCACATCAACACCAGTTACATCCTTGAGGACATCAACGTGATGCTGCCGCTTTTGCGCATGGCAGAGTTCGAGCAGGAGGGAATCATCGGGCGGCTGGCGCCGACGTCATACTCCTTCTACGGGTTTCAGTGGAAGAGCACCGAGTTCATAGAGCAGGCGATTGCGCCCATGGCTCGACGCATGCATGACGAGGGGGTTGCCGCCGCCCTGCTCACACCGGCCTGACCGTTCTGCTGCCAGTCCGTGGGACTGGCTGCGCGCTATCTTGAAGCAAAGGGTCTTTGCACGGTCGTGCTCACCCCGACCCCCGAATTCAACCGGGCGGTTGGCATTCCCCGCTCTGCCGCCATCGAGTACCCATATGGGCGGCCGGTGGGAGCAGCGGGAGATCGTGAGGGACAGCGACATGCGCTGCTCGCAGCCCTGGCGGTGTTTGAGAATGCCCGCAAGCCGGGCGAGGTGCATCATCTTCCATTCACATGGCCGGAAGATCCTAAGGACACTCACTGGCATCCCCCGGAAATGAGCCCGATTATCAAGGCTAATCTGCACGAGATCAAGGCGGCTCGAAGATAGCTTCTGATTTTAATATGTTAGGGACACGGTATTCTGAATCCGGATTAATTGGAAAAGATTCCATAGGTCTTTCTGCAGGGGATTTTTTTGCACAAACAGCATGTTTTTTGCTTGTCCGTATGATTATACCGCTTGTCATAATAATGTTCCGAAAAAGAGGATGGCGGCATACGTGGTTGTAACAAAATAACGCCCGACAATCGGAACGTTATTTTGACAACCACTATAAAAGGAGGGACGGCTCGTGAGTTCAACCCCCAAAGTGTACCTGGCATCGCCTGTGTTTCGGGAGATCGCCGACAACCCGAGGGTTTCCGTCAAGCACAAGTTCCTCATCAACAGGGTGTGGGGCAACTTGAACACCGCGGCCGAAGTGATCGTAGCGGACAGCCGGTTTCCCAGCGAGGAGGAGGTCAAGCGGGTGGTGTCCCAGAAAGAGGTGGACTTCATCGGCTGTCACATCGGGCACACTATCGGCGAGGAGATCGTCTCCATCCCCAGCGTCAAGGCCGTCAGCACCAGCAACGTCGGCTGGAACCACATCCACCTGCACCCGGGGGTGATCGTCACCAACACGCCCGGGGTCCTGGCCGGCACGATCGCCGATTACACCGTCTCGCTGATCCTGGCCAACCTTAGAAACATCACGGGCCTGAACCAGTACGTCTGGAGCGGGCAATGGAAACCGGGCGAGAGGTGGGACCTGGACCGCCACATCACCAAGAACACGGAAAACCTCACCTACGGGATCCTGGGCCTGGGTGAGATCGGGCGCGAGGTCGTGAATCGCTTGGCGCCGTGGGGTATTCACATCGCCTACCACGACATCTTCCAGAGCGCCGAGATGGAGGAGAAATACCCCAACCTCAATTACTATGAAGACGTCGAGCAGCTCTTCAAGATTGCCGACATCCTGTCGATCCACATCCCCCTGGACGAGACCACCCGCCATTTCGTCGGCGAGCACCTCCTGCGGCTCCTGCGGCCGCGCGCGCTGCTGGTGAACACGGCGCGCGGCGCCATCATCGACTTCGAGGCCCTCATCCGGCTGCTCAAGAACAAGGAGATTGCAATCCACCTGGCCTTCGACGTCTACGAGGAGGAGCCCATTCCGGCCCAGGTGCTGGATCGGTTCCGCCAGATCAACGCCGAGCGTCCCGACCTGCGGTTCATCTTCACCCCGCACAGCGCCACGGCCGACGCCGACACGCGGGCGCGCATGGCCTCTACCATGCTCTCCAACCTCAACTCCCTGGTGCGATCGACCTCCGTTCGGGACATCAAGGAACTCAACCTGATCCCGCCGCTCGCCTTCGTCAAGAAGGAGCCGCGGATGCTCGACGACTACCGGATTTTCAGGTGGTGGCAGGGGAAATGACGCGGCAGTGAATGCTTTCGGCAATGCGAAAGGCCGTGAGGGGTTACCCCCCACGGCCTTTCGCTTTTATTGATTTGAATGTTGGTGGGCATGCCGGCCCGCAAAGGGCTATGCCGCAATCTCCGGCAGGCGCACCAGCAGCACCGGCACGTTGGTGCGACGCAGCACGCTGCGGCTGACGCTGCCGACGATGGCCTCCTCCAGCCGCCCCCGCGGGTGGTAGCCCATGACGATCAGGTCCACCTTGCGGGCTTCGGCCTCCTGCAGGATGCAGTCCACGGTGTCGCCCTGGGTGACCACGATTTCATCCGAGCGCAGGTTTTTCTCGGGCAGGTCGCTCTTCGCCGCCGTGAACATCTCCCCCAGTGCCTGTCGGATCATGGAGCCTTCGCGCTTCTTGCCGATCAGAACCTGCCGGATCTCCTGCTCGTGGGATTGGCGCAGCTCCTCCCAGCGCTCGTCGCCGATGAATCCCTGCAGATTGGCGCTTTGGGTCGGGGAGACATCCTCCATCACATAGAGAATGGTGAGCGTGGCGCCGTACTGGTTGGCCAGGCCGACGGCGAAATTAAAGGCATGCTGGGTCTGCTTCGAGAGGTCCGTCGTGAAGAGAATTTTTTTGATTTGAGGAATCTGCTGACTCATTTTCCGTTTCCCCTGAAAGTTTGAATTTCAAAACCATGGCTTTAAGATCTGAGTGCCCTCTTTAAAATTATCGACTAAGCGGCTGCCGCCGCTGCCTTTTTGCGCCGCGCCAGTTGAAGGACAACGATCAGCGCCATGATGGCACCGCCGATGAGGTCCGTCGTCAGCCCCGGCTTGATCAACGTGATGGCAGCGATCGCCAATGCGATGCGCTCCCAGACCGCACAGTGGGTCAGCAGCCAGTTTTGCACCGAGGCGGCCAAGGCGATAACGCCAAAAGTACCGGTGATAACGACCATCACGATTTCAAAAGCGCTGCCTTCCAGCACCATGGCCGGCCCGAGAACGAACATGAAGGGAATGATGAAGCCGGCGATGGCAAACCGCATGCCCTGCCAGCCGACCTCCATCGTCTTGGCGTTGGCGATGGCGGCGGCGGCAAACGAGGCCAGCGCCACGGGCGGCGTGAGGGCCGAGAGGCACGCAAAATAGAAGATGAACAGATGGGCGGCGATTTCCGGGACATTCAACTGGATCAGGGCCGGCGCCAATACCGAGGCGCAGATCGCGTAGGCCGCAGTGGTGGGCATGCCCATTCCGAGAACGATGGCGATGATCATCGTGAACACCAGGGCGATGTAAAGGTTGCCGCCCGAGTAATTGAAAATGATCATGGCGAACTTCGTCCCCAGGCCGGTCTGGGTCAGGATGCCGACGATGATGCCGGCCGCGGCGCAGGTGGATGCGATTTCCATCGACCCTCGAGCGCCTTTGGACAAAATGTCAATGATCGCTTTGGGCCCCAGACGCGTCTCGCTCCGGAACCAGCTGACGACGATCAGGCAGACGATGCCGATCATCGCGGAGAGGTAGGGCGAGTACATGAGCACCATGAGGCAGATGATCATGACGATCAGCGGGATGAGCAGATAGCCCTTTTCCAGCATGATCTTGTGGAAAACCGGCAGTTCGTCTTTTCTAAGCCCCCTGAGGCCGATCGAGGCGGAATAAAAATCGATCATGAAATAGGCGGCGATGAAATAAAAAAAGGCCGGGATGACGGCCGCCAGGGCGACTTTGGGGTAGGGGACGCCCAGGATCTCCGCCATCAGGAAGGCGCCCGCGCCCATGACCGGCGGCACGATCTGGCCGCCGGTGGAGTTCATGGCTTCGATGGCGCCGGCCACCGCCCCGCGGAAGCCGCTGGCCTTCATGAGGGGGATGTTGAACACCCCGTCCACCACCACGTTGGCCACCGACGATCCGGAGGCCGTGCCGATGAGGGCGCTCGACACGATGGACACCTTCGCCGGCCCGCCTCGCGCGCGGCCGGCGATGCAGCGGGCGAAATCCACGAAGAACTTGCCGGCGCCGGAGGCATCCACGAAGGCACCGAAGAGGACGAACAGGAAGATGTAGTGCGCCGATGCCAGGACGGGCAGCCCAAAAATACCGTCCAGGCTGAAGAGGTAGGTGATCATCCGGTCCCAGTCGTAGCCTTTGTGGTAAAACAGGCCGGGCATGTAGTCGCCGAAGTGGCCGTAGAGGATAAAAAGCGCAGCGAGGATGGCAAGCGGCCATCCGGACGCCCGCCGGGCCATCTCCCACACGGCGGCGACGAACATCAGCGAGAAAACGAAGTCCCAGGTGGTAGGCACCACACCGACCCGGTAGATCCATTCGTCGAACTCGACAAACATGTAGACCACCGGAGCCACCAGCATCAGCATGAAAATGATGTCGGCAATCGGAATCCGGTCCATGCGTTTCGTCTTCCAGCCGGGAACCATGGCAAACAACAAAACACCGGCAAAAACGACATGCAGCGACCGGAAATACCACGGGTCGATGGCGCGGATGGTGAGGACGTAGATGTGGAAGACGCTCATGGCGAGGCCGATGAGGTATATGGCGATCGACATCGGGCCCCCGGGCTTGAACTCACGCCCGGCGGAGATCTCGATGTCCTTGATCTTCATCTGTTCGAGCTTTTTTTCGACTTCCTTGATGTCTACGACCAGCTCCGGGGTATCCTGTTGTTCCTCGGCCATATGCCTCTCCCGATCGTCTGCACGTTATTCGTTTTCGTAAGATTGTGCGGATGCCCGTCTTACAGACGGCGCACCCGCACATGAATTGAACATCTAAATTTGAAAAGTCACCTTGCTCGTGAAAGCCTTACTTGGCGATCAGCTTGTCTGGAATCGTAATACCTTTTTCTTTGTAGTATTTTACCGCACCGGGGTGCAGCGGAATGGGGCTGTTCACAATCGCTTC
>Ga0210069_1000146_pt1 | contig 13441 bp, 15 predicted proteins | sample RushSE_TuleB_D2_FD_185568 | JGI IMG/M metagenome (GOLD analysis project Ga0210069, IMG submission 185568) | Wetland microbial communities from San Francisco Bay, California, USA, that impact long-term carbon sequestration - RushSE_TuleB_D2... | ecosystem: Environmental > Aquatic > Marine >... | reverse complement strand
TTGCGCAACCGCCCCGCCGCGAGGTCTTCGCAGCACATTTTCAACGGGGCCGGGTGCCCGTCCGCTGGAACAACTCCTATCACTAAAATGCAGGGAATGAAAGAATGGCGGCGTGGGTCTGGTTCGGTCGGGGATGAAAATTCCGTCGTTCGAAATATAAACCGGCGCGGCCGCACGGCCGCGTGCCGTCATACCGGGATGTGATACCTGACGCCGATCCCGAAACGATGAGACGGTTCCGCACGCAGCTCCCGGCACCACTTCACCTCGCCCAGGGCTGTGGTCCGCATGTTGCAGACAGGGGCATCTTCGTTCGAGGGATCGCCCGCCTGCAGACGGATCAGAATGGTCGCTCCCGGGATGAGTGACTGCGCGCACTCTATGTAACTGCCGCCTCCGCTGAAGTTCAACAACCGGGCGTTGAAGAAATCGGCCTTGTTGAAATAGGCCCACTCAACTTCGGCATCGCAATTCTGGCGGTCTTCGGACCTTTTTTCTGAGAGCGCTCCCATGGCGTTTCCTCTCGGGATGTCTTATCTATTATTGTAAGCGACAGCCCTCCGCATGTCAATCAACCCCGGGCTTGAGCTGGAGAAGCCGGTGGGTCTTGAGCCGCCTTCGGAAGGGTGACGCAGCGGGGCGGCGCGTTCGAAAGAACGGGTTGACAGGCTGCGTCCGTCCATGTATGCAGTCAACCGACGGTTGAAGAGTCGCGCCTCAGGCCGTGATCCTGCGTGGCGCGGCTCTTGCTGATGCTCACATTTCAGCCGACATGCTGCGCTTTCCAATACGTCGTGCGCCTTCGCTGACGGCCTGATGCTTGTTTTCAACATCCTGTTTGAAAATCGCAAAAAATGTCTTGAAAAAAAAATTCTGTTCGGGAATAAAGGGAAACCCGTTTGACATGGTTGACCGCCGCCGCGGTTTTTGGTGACCCTGCCGCGCGACGGCAGCTTTCAGGATCTAAGGCATGAAAGAGAAAGATCTAAAATTCTTCAAAGAGCTTCTCAGCCGCTGGCTGGTTGAGCTGCTGACCCATGCGGACAGCACCATGAGCGGACTCAGGGAAAGCGATGAGAACCTGCCGGATCCACTGGACCGGGCGGTGTTTGACTCCGAACGCAACTTTACGTTGCGGATTCGCGATCGCGAGAACATGTTGATCAGGAAAATCCGCAAATCGTTGGAGGACATCGAAGAGGGGGTCTATGGAATCTGTGAGGAGTGCGGCGAGGATATCTCCGTCGAGCGCCTCAAGGCCAGGCCGGTGACCCATCACTGCATCCGTTGTAAAACCCGCATCGAGGCCCGAGAAAAGCTGACGGAACCCTGAAGCCTTTTTCCAATTTAACGACTCACGCACCCGGCGTTTGATGATCCCTGGTCGACAGCGATCAGTTATGGAGTGTTTGGAGATGCCATCCCCGAAACGCAATGCCGCCCTCAAATCGGTCAAACGGCAGCCCAAAGAGACGGTGGTCGAAGAATCCGACGTGGTGGTCGATCACGACAAATCCAAAGTGGAATGCCTTTGCCCGAAGTGCGGTAAAAAACATATCATGAATTTTCACTGGATCGGCCGGGGCACGCCCCGGAAATATTGCCAAAGCTGCCGAGACAGCATCTGACGTCGTGACGGCAGACAAGCTGCAACCAGAGACCCCTATTATTTTCCAGAAACCAGAAAAACTGCAATCGAACGAAAGGAGACATCGATGAACAAAGCGGATCTGATCAACGAAGTGGCCAAGGTCGTAAGCACCAAAAAGGAAGCCCAGAGTGCGGTGGACTGCGTGATCGAGTCCATTACCAAATCCCTGAAAAAAGGCGAAGACGTCACCCTGGTCGGTTTTGGTACATTCAAGGTGGTCAAGCGCAAGGCCCGCAAGGGGCGCAACCCCCAGACCGGCGCAGAAATCAAGATCAGCGCCTCCAAGGCCCCGAAGTTCACGGCAGGCAAAGGCCTCAAAGATGCGGTGAATTAAGCCGGGTGCCTGCCGGGCGGCCTCGCCCCGGTGGTGATTCCCAGCTGTGCATGGTGCAGACGACAAGGGGATGACCGGCATGCGTGCCGCCATCCCCATGTTGTTTACAAGCCTATTGAAAAACCGCGCCTGAGGCCGTGATCCGGTGTTGCGCGGCTATTGTAAATGCTCACATATCAATGAACATGCGGCGTTTTCCAAAACACCGCCCGCCCTGGCTGACGGCCTGATGCTTGTTTTTCGCCACCCTTGTTATGGCGGTCACCCGAGCGACGACCATCGGCGCTGGCGCTTGACGCTGAAACCGGTGAAAAATCCCACCAGCAGAACACCGGCTCCGGCCAGGAACCAGTAAAGGTTGTTGGGATTGAGGATATCGTTGGTCTGGTTTTCGAGTTGGCTGATTTTTTCTTGCTTTTCGGCCAGTTCAGCCTCCAGCCGGTTGTACTTCGCCTTCAGCTCCGTGACTTCGGCCGCGTCTTTCTGGAACGCCTCAAATTCGCTTCTCAGGGCGGCAAGCTCTCTCTGGCCGGCAGCAGCTGTCGCTGCCAGTTTTTCGCTGTCCGCCTTGAGTCGGCTGTTCTCTTCGACCAAGCCGGCCGCCTGGGTGGTGAGGGTCTTGTTTTTCTCCTGCACCTGGTCTAACCGGAACTTGGCCGTCGGCTGGCTCGTCAGGTAACGCGACAACACATACCCCTCGATGCCGGTCGCCGTCCGAACCAGCGACCAGTCGTCGCCGGTCTTCAGGATGTCCACCGTCTGGCCGCTTTCCACCAACCCGATGGATTTCTGGTCATTGGCGGGCCCGGACCGCACGGCTAATCGGATGATGTCGGTGATATAGGCTGTTTCGGCCGCGGCTGCTGTGACGTTCAGCAATCCAACGGCGCAGATGAACATGCACACCACGATGCGGCTCATGGACTTGCCCCTTTCCGGAAACGGTCACACTTAAAATTTGACGAATTTGCCAGGTTCGTTTATTCTGTTTGGTAGATATATCAGTTTTCGAGTTTAATCCAGGGGGAATGTCCAACCCGAATCGGTGGCCGTCCCTTTCAATTTCGACGCCCGCCCGGCGTCTTCAACAGACATCATCGCCATGATCGCTTACGACCTGCAGTGCGGCAACGGACATTCCTTCGAAGGCTGGTTCGAGGACCTGGACGCGTTTATCAGCCAGAAGAAAAGGAAGCTGATCGCCTGCCCTGTCTGCAACGACACATCCGTCGACCGGGTGCCGTCGAAATTTGCCATCAAGGCCTCCCAGGGATTCAAGCCGAAGGCGACCGAGCCGCGGGAGGCACAGCTGCTCGCCCATCTGAGCCGGGAGTTTTCAGAATTTGTCGAGAAAAATTTCGACAATGTCGGCTGCAACTTCGCCAAGGAGGCTCTGAAAATCCATTACGGCGCATCCGCGCCGCGCAACATCCGCGGCGTCAGCACCCAGGAAGAAGAAAAACTCCTCAAGCAGGAAGGCATCGAATTCATCAAGCTGCCTGTTCCCGCGCCCCCGGAACCCGAATCGTGACGTCCGGATGTTTGTTTTTCAAGATCCTGCGGGCAGCGGCGTCCCCTTCCCCAACGAATTGTTTTTGACGATCCAATCGACCGCCCGGTTGAGGTCCTGCGCGATGAAGTCCGGGAAGAGCCCCCGAGCGGAAAGCTCCTGCGCGGCCCTTTCCCCATTGCCGGTTTGAACCAGGACCTTGCTGCGCACGCCGGCATTGAGCGCACACTCGATGTCCTTGACGCTGTCTCCGATCATTGCGGCCGACGAAAAGTCAATCCCATATTTCCGCTGGGCGGCGTGCAGCAGCCCCGGCTTGGGTTTGCGGCAGGAGCAGCCGTCGGCAGGCAGGTGGGGGCAGATGAAGATATCCAGAATCCGGCCGCCGGCCGCCGCCACGGCGGCGCACAGGCGGCGGTGGATCGCATCGAGGGTTTCAAGGGTCATGAGACCGCGCGCCGGCGCCGATTGGTTGGTGATCACGATGCACGCAACCCCCCCCTCGGCCAGGCGGCGCAGCGCCTCAAGGCTCCCGGGCAGGAATTCGAACTCCTCCAGGCGCTTGATGTAGTCCGGCGAGTCGCGGTTGATGACGCCGTCACGGTCCAGGAAAACCACCTTGTGCAGCATGACGGATGTCGTCTCCCCTTCTAAAAGCGATTACCCCGGCAGGTTATATCGGTACCCCTTGAACCAATGTCGTGCGGCGCGGGGTGCTCGCCGCTCCGTCTACTCGTGAGATGCCGGAATTGGGCATAGTTGGCGGCTTGGGCAACAACTCAAACGAGGCAGCCTTTATTCGGCCACGGCGAAGGCGTCCTTGAACCCGTTTTCTTTCAGATGGGCCTCGTAGGCGATGGCTTCGTCCAGCGAGGTGCATTTTCCTACCCGCAGCCGATAGAACACGCGGCCGCTCTGCTCAAACTCGACGATGTGAGCGTTGCCGAACCGCGGGTTGAGCTCCGCGCGAAGCCTCTCGGCGTTCTCCCGGCTGGCAAAGGCTCCGACCTGGAACGTGAAATTGCCGGAGTAAACGTCTGCGGGGGTTCCGGCGAGCGTGCCGATCGCCTGGACCTCCACCGCGGCGGTGCCGGGCCCGATGACCCCGAGACGGCGCGCGGCCTCGTAAGAGAGGTCGATGATCCGGTCGCCGACAAAGGGCCCGCGGTCGTTGATGCGCACCTCGATGCTGCGCTGGTTCTGCAGGTGGCGGACACGAACCAGGGTGCCCAGGGGCAGCGTCTTGTGGGCGGCCGTCATGTCGTGCATGTCGTAGATTTCGCCGCTGGAGCTGCGCTTGCCGTGAAAATCCGGCCCGTACCACGAGGCGATTCCCTGCTGGCGGAAGCCCTTGGCATCCGGCAGCGGCTGGTACCACTGGCCCAGGGCTTTGTACGGCCGCGGTTGACCGGGTTGGGTTTGCGGCGGAGCGGTCTCGGGCCGCGGGGCGGAAGGCGGGTAATTGGAGCGCGTCGCGCAGCCTCCGGCCGACATCAGCACGGCGGCCGCTACGACCGCAGTCACTGCAGCAAGGCCTGACGGGCGAGGGCGGCGGGCATGTGTCATGGGTGTCGCTTTCGGGAGCATTACTTTTTGCGGCGGGCGCCTGCTGCGCGCCGCTTCCGCCCTTTGGTCGAGGGGCGGTCGTCCTCGAGCGCCAGGTCGAGCACGTCCATCATCCGGTCGACGAAACGAAAACGGATTTCCTTCTGTATGTTTTTAGGGATGTCCTCGATGTCCTTTCGGTTCCAGGCGGGCAAAATAACCGTCCGGATGCCGGCGCGGTGGGCCGCCAGCATTTTTTCCTTGATGCCTCCCACCGGCAGCACCTGACCCCGCAGGGTGATCTCGCCGGTCATGGCCAGGTCCTTGCGCACGGGGCGGTTGGTGAAGAGCGAGGTCAGCGCCGTCAGCATGGTGACGCCGGCCGAGGGCCCGTCCTTGGGGATGGCGCCGGCGGGTACATGGATATGGATGTCGTGGTTTTCGTAAAACGCCTCGTCGACGCCGATCGCCGCTGAATTGGCTCGGATGAAACTCAACGCGGCGGTTGCGGATTCCTTCATGACATCCCCCAGCTGACCGGTGAGAATCAGCCCCTTCTTGCCTTTCATCGCGGTGGCCTCGATGAAGAGCAGCTCGCCGCCGACGGGTGTCCAGGCAAGCCCGGTGGCCACTCCCGGGGTCGTAACCCGCGCCTTGACCTCCTCCGTGAAGCGCACCGGGCCGATGTAGCCGTGCAATTCGTTCAGCCCGACTTTCACGGTCTTGACACGGCCCTGGGCGATCTTGCTTGCGGCCCCGCGGCAGATGGAAGCGATCTCGCGCTCCAGGTTCCGCAGCCCGGCTTCGCGCGTGTAGCCGGTGATGATCTGGCGCACCGCGCTCGATGTGATCCGGATCTGTTTCGCGGAGAGCCCGTGCTCCTCGCGCTGCCGGGGGATCAGGTAGCGGTGAGCGATCTTCAGCTTCTCGTCCAGGGTGTACCCCACCAGGGTCAACACCTCCATCCGGTCCCGCAGGGCGGCCGGGATGGTGTCCAGCACGTTGGCCGTGGCGATAAAGAGCACACGAGACAGGTCGAAAGCCACGTCCAGGTAGTGATCTGAAAAAGACTTGTTCTGCTCCGGGTCCAGGACCTCCAGCAGCGCCGAAGACGGGTCGCCGCGGAAATCGCTGCCCACCTTGTCGATTTCATCCAGCATGAAGACCGGGTTGTTGGAGCCCGCGCGCCGCAAGCCCTGAATGATGCGTCCGGGAAGGGCGCCCACATAGGTCCGGCGGTGGCCGCGGATCTCGGCTTCGTCGCGCACCCCGCCCAGGGAGATCCGGTGGAACTTGCGGCCGAGAGCCCGGGCGATGGACTGTCCCAGAGACGTCTTGCCGGTCCCCGGGGGGCCCGCCAGGCAGAGGATAGGCCCCTTGGAGGACGGTTTGAGCTTGCGCACCGCCAGATACTCGATGATGCGGCGCTTGGGCTTCTCGAGCCCGAAGTGATCGTCGTCCAGTATCTTGCGGGCCCGCTGGATGTCGAGCGAGTCCGGAGTGGCGTCGTTCCAGGGCAGCGCCGTCATCCAGTCGAGGTAGGTAGAGGCCACGGTGTATTCGGCCGAGGAAGGATGCATGCGCGCCAGGCGGTCCAGCTCGCGCTCGGCCTCCTTGCGGGCTTCATCCGGGAGATTCTTGGCGGCAATCTTCCGGCGCAGCTCATCGATTTCAACCGATGCGTCGTCCTTTTCGCCGAGCTCCTCCCGGATGGCCTTCAGCTGCTGGCGCAGGTAGTATTCGCGCTGGCCCTTTTCCATGCCCCCCTTGACCTGGGTCTGGATCTTGTTGCCCAGCTCAAGGATCTCCACCTGGTGGCTCGCCAGCCGCGCGACCTCCCGCAGCCGCTCCTTGACATCCTCAAGCTCCAGGACCCTCTGCTTCTCCTCCAGGCTGGCATTGATGCTGGAGGCCACCATGTCGGCCAGGGTACCGGGCTCCTGGATCGAACGCGCCATCTGCCCGATTTCCTGCGGCAGGCCCGGGGACAGCTCCAAAATCCGAGCGAACTGGCCGACGATGTTGCCCATCAGGGCTTCGGTTTCGGTGTCCTGCTCGGCCGCATCGCTCAGGGGGGACACCTCGGCCGCCAGGAAGGACTCGTCTTCCACAAACGCCTTGATGCGAAACCGGCTCAACCCCTGCACGAGGAGCTGGGTCCGATCGTCGTTCGTTTTAGCCATTTTCAGGATCAAGGCGCCGGTGCCCACCGCGGAAAGTCTCTGCTTCAGGGTCTCCGGCTGCTGCTCTCCCCCTTTGGCCGCCACCAGGCCGAGAATCCGGTCACGGGTCATGGCTTCGTCCACCAGTTTTACCGATTCGCCCTGCATCACCATCAGGGGCAGGACCATCTTAGGGAAGAGGACGGCGTCGAACAGCGGAAGAATGGGCAGCACATCGGGCAGGCGCTCCGGTTGCTGGGGCAGGGCAGAGGGGGTTTCCGTCATGATGTCATCATCCTTCCGTCACCTTGATTTTGTGGATCTCATCCATCGGCTGCCTGGCCAAACGGATTTCCAGCATACCGTTGGCGTAGGACGCCGACACGATTTCCGGGTCGATCGGGGCCGGTAAAAAAAGAATGCGCTCGAACCTCCCGTACTGGATCTCGGCCAGCCGGTACGTGGCCTCAGGGCTGCAATAGCGGGGGTTGCGGGTAGCACGGATTCGCACCGCGCGGGTGCTGATTTCGACCTCAAGATCGTCCTTGTCGACTCCGGCCACTTCCGCCAGGACGATGATCTGCCCGGTGGTTTCGTACATGTCCATCAGCGGCTTCCAGCTCCGCTCGGCCAAGTTGAAGACCGGGCTGAAGGACCGGAACATGTCTTCAACGGCTCGTTCTACCTTGGCCCCCAAGGCCTCGATCTCATCCGCAAAACGGATTTTGATGGTGCTCATGCACGCCTCCCGACTGATTTCTTCCATGGCGCAACGGGTTATAATTGAAAAAAAATAGCACCTCGCGTGAGGTTTGTAAACCCGTGGGCGAGCGGCGCAAACCTTTTGCCCTGGCGTTTAAAATGCCCTATGATGACAATCAGGAACGAACTTGAGCAGCGTTTTTCATAAATACCATCTCGAATGCAGCCAAAGCGTCCCGCCCCCTGAGCCTTACGCCTCAGGGGGCGGCCGGGGCGAGGGGAGCGCCCCAAACCTTCCTGCGCCGGTGCCATGACTGAAAGCAGCTTCAATATCTCGGGTCAACCCTTCACCCGGGCGGCGGTGGCCTGCCAGTATTTCCTGTATTTCGGCGTCATGGGGATTTATCTGCCCTACTTCAACCTCTACTGCTATCATCTGGGGTTTTCAGGCTTCGATATCGGCGTGCTGTCGGCCCTGCGCTCGGTCGCCATGGTGGTGTTCCCGATGGCTTGGGGGGCGCTGGCCGACCGGACCAAGGGCCGGCGCCCGATCTACATCCTGTGCACCATTGCCAGCGCGGCGATCTGGGCCCTGTTCCTGACAACCGAGACATTTGGGCCCATGGCGGTGATCATCTTTTTGTACGGGGTCTTTTACGCTCCGGTCATCTCCTTTCTTGAAGCCATCTCGATGGAAACCCTGGGCCGAGAGAAGCAGTCCTATGGAAGAATCCGCCTGTGGGGGTCCATCAGCTTCATCACCATGGTGCTGGCTTTCGGCGCGTTGATCGGGCTTTTCTCGGAGCGGGTGATCATTATCTCCATCTGGATCGGATCGATCCTGCTGGCCATGGCCTCCTTCTCGGTTCCGCGGGACCGCCGCGGCGGGACACCGTTGTCCGTTCGCGGCGCAAAGGCGTTGCTGCGGCGCCGGCCGGCGGTGTTCCTCGCCTGCGCCTTCCTGATGCTGGTCAGCCACGGCGCTTACTACGGTTTTTTTTCGATCCACCTGGCAACCCTCGGCCACACCGGCACCTTCATCGGTGCTGCCTGGGCCCTGGCGTCGGCGGCTGAAATTGTCGCCATGCTTTACTCGGAGGCCATCTTTAAGCGCTTCGCGCTCGAGCGGGTCCTGACGGTCTCGTTTGCGGCAGCCGTGTTGCGCTGGTGGGTGCTGGGGGCGTCGGCCTCGGCGGCGGTGATCCTGCTGTCCCAGGTGCTGCACGCCATGACCTACGGCACGTTTCACATGGCGAGCATCCTGTACATGGACCGACTCGCGCCCGCAGGGGCCAAGAACCTGGGCCAGGCGCTGAACAACGCTCTGACCTACGGCCTCGGCCTGATGACCGGCTTTTTCATCAGCGGGTATCTGTACGGCGTGACCGGCTCCTTCGGGCTGTTCCAGGTGAGCAGTCTGATCGCCTTGGGGGGTGGGCTTCTGTTTGCGGCGTTTCAGGTCCGGGGGCGGCAGCCCGGCGAAGCGTGACGGGTTCAACGGGCGGTAGCGGAACTCCAGAAGCGGTGGTTGAACAGACCGGCGGCGGGTGTGAGACCGAAGACGGCGTCCGCGGCGATGAGCACACCGGCGTTGGTCCACGTGATCCGGTCCTCGGGCCAGGTGGTCATGTCCGGGAAGGTGAAGCCGGCCCAGTAGGAGCCGTCCTCGAAGCGCCGGTCTCTGATCCAGCTGAAAACGACCCGGGCCTGGTCGAGGTTGCCCATGCCGGCCAACGTCAGCGCCAACTCGGAGGTTTCGGCAATGGCGATCCAAGGCTGATCCGACACGCAGCGCACCCCCAGGCCCTCCACCACGAATTTTTTCCAGCCGCGCTCGATCCGTCGCCGGGCATCGGCGCCGGTCACCGCCCCCGAGAGCACCGGGTAGAACCAGTCCATCGAAAACCGCGACTTGGTCATGTTGAAGAGATGCGGCCTGGTGCGGATGGCGTCGCCGAGCTTGCAAAGCGCCGTCTGCCACTCGGGGCACTGCCGGCCGAGGACCGCGGCGAGGGCCAGCGCACATTTGATGCTCATGTAAATCGAGCTTGATCCGGTGAGCAGCGCCATGCGGTCGATGTTTCCGGCGGGGCTGATGGCCCAGTGGATTTCGCCCTGGGGCGCCTGCAGGCTGAGAGCAAAATCGATCGCCGTGGACACCATCGGCCACATCCCGGACGCAAAGCCGCGATCGTCTGTGAGCAGGAAATAGTGATAGACCCCCACGGCGACATACGCCGACATGTTGGCGTCGCGGGTCCGGTCCTGGGCGACCCCATCCAGGTATGCGCTGTACCAGCTCCCGTCCGAGAGTTGGTTCGTGGCCAGCCACTCATAAGCCTTGCGGGCCTCCGGCAGAAAGCCCGCGGTGGCCAGCCCCATGGCGGATTCAACGTGGTCCCAGGGGTCGGTCTTCTGGCCGTCGCACCAGGGAATCTCCCCGCTCGGCCGCTGGGTCCTGGCGATCAGGGCGGCGGGAGCTTCGATGTCGAGCGCTTGCTCCTGGTCGAGCCGAGGTCGTTTCAGTTCGAGTTCCATGCTCCGTTCCGCGGGGTGGCAGTCAATTTGGAACGGCCACCATACAGGGCATCGCGAGGAGACGCAATCACTTCTTCCCCTGCTTCCTATGAATTCAAAGATACCCGGAATTGCCGACTTGACTTGAGTGGCGGATATCCTGTAGACAGAAGACGTCGCTCGCATCTCCTTTTGCTGCGCCGGCGCGCGACGTATCATGGCGGCCGGCATCTTCCTGTGCACGTGGTTGCGCAGCTCCGATTCCGCACACGAGCGACCTGCAGCCTTTTTCAATCTCGAAATGCGCCGATCCGCCTTCACTCGAAGGCGTCCCATCGGGCGGCCGGAGCGCGTCTGACGCCGGCTCCGGCATGTCCTGCAACCGTTTCATCTGAAAGGAGGACTGCATGACCGAGAGCATCTACAAAGTCATCGAACTGGTCGGAACGAGCACCAAGTCGTGGGAGGATGCGGCCAAGAACGCCGTGGAAACCGCATCCAAAAGCCTCAGGGACCTGCGCGTCGCCGAAATCACCAAACTCGACATGAAGATCGAGAAGGGCAAGGCCGTGGCCTTTCGCGCGAGGGTCAGCCTGTCCTTCAAGTACAAGGCGGGCGATTAAAAACAGATTCATAACCCCATCTCAGGCCCGATGGCCGGGTTGTCCCGCGGGATGTGCCTTGCCATCGGCCTGATCCGGTCTTTTTACAACGGTTAACGCTTTTTGATAAAGTCGCTGCCGAAATCCCCCCACCCCCCTTTGCTAAAAAGGGCGGGAGGGGTTTTTTTTCTGCTCCGCCTGTCCGTGAGAAGGCAAAAATTGGAATATCAATTGCCATTGAACAGTACCCTCAGCCTGTTCACGCCCCGGCGCCCTTGCCAGCGGCCGGAAGTTGGCATATCAATTGCCGCAGAAATAAAACATGCGACGGACAGGAGGAATCGATGACCGAAAAGGCCTTCCAGGATTTTTATGCAGACGACATGAGCCACTGCTATGGATGCGGACGGCTGAACCCGGACGGGCTTCAGATCAAGAGCTTCTGGGAGGGAGAGGAAAGCGTGTGCCGGTTTCAGCCCCGGCCGTATCACACCGCGCTTCCGGGCTATGTCTACGGCGGGCTGATCGCCTCGCTCATCGACTGCCACGCGACGGGGACGGCCGCCGCCGCCAAGTACCGGGAGGAGAAGCGGGGGATGGGCACCGCGCCGCAGGTGCGCTTCGTCACGGCCTCCCTGCACGTGGACTACCTGGCGCCGACGCCGATCGACGCGGTGCTGGAGCTTCGAGGGCGCGTGAAGGAAATCAAGGGCAGGAAGGTGGTGCTTTCGGTAAGCCTTGCCGCCCGCGGGGTCGAGTGCGCCCGGGGGGAAGTGGTCACGGTCCAGGTTCCGCCGGACTGGGTAGATAAGCTCAAGGCTGAAAGCGCGAAGCTCAAAGCAAGAATTTAGAGAATCGACCCACGCCACGCTGCAATGATAGCTGAGCTCAGCGCGTCACGAATCTGAAAGACACTTTCAGCGTTCAACTTTCAGCTTTGAACTCTTCCCCAGAATGTGCGTGGCGTGGCCGAGAAAGAGCTCGGCGGCCTCGCCCTCGGTTTCAGAAAGCGTGGGGTGAGGGTGCATGCTGGCGGCCATGTCCTCGGCGAGCGCGCCCATTTCGATGGCCAGGACGCCTTCCGAGATCAGACCTTCCGTGTCGCGGCCGGTGATGCCGACGCCGAGGATCCTTCCGGATTCGGCGTCGGCGATGACCTTGGTCAACCCTTCGGCCGCGCCCATGGTGGTGGCGCGTCCGGAGAATTTCCACGGAAACCGCTGCACCTTCACCGGCCGATTCTCCCGGCGCGCCTGATCCTCGGTGATGCCGCACCAGGCGATCTGGGGGTCGGTGTAGACCACGGCCGGGATGGCGCGCACATCGAAGGCAGAGGCTTTGCCGGCGATGACCTCGGCGGCCACCTTGCCTTCGTAGCTGGCCTTGTGGGCGAGCATCATGCCGCCGACGGCATCGCCGACGGCGAAGATGCGCTCATCCGCCGTGCGCTGCTGCCCGTCCACCCGGATAAACCCCTTGGCGTCCAGCTGCACGGCCGTGTGCGCAAGCCCCAGCTCCGGGGTGGCGGGTTTTCGCCCGATGGCCACCAGCACGCGATCGAAGCGCTGCTCGGGGGCGACGCCCGCACCCTCCAGGCTTACGTCCACCCCGGTCGCATCCTCCTGCAGGCGTTTCACGCGTGTGTTCAACCAGATGTCGGAAAAAATCGTCTTCAAGCGCTGCTGCAGGGGATCGACCAGGTCCGCGTCCACACCCGGCAGGAGCCGGTCGGCCAGTTCCACGAGACTCACCCGGCTGCCGAGGGCGGCGTACACCGTGCCCAACTCGAGCCCGACATACCCTCCGCCCAGGATGAGCAGCGATGCCGGTATGTCCGCGAGCGCAAGCGCGCCGGTGGAGCTCATGACGCGGCGGCCGGCGCTGAACTCCGTGCCGGGAAAAGGGATGGGGCGGGAGCCGCTGGCGATGATGGCATGCCGGAAGCGGATGCGGCTGACCTCGGCGTCGTGCAGCCGCACGCTCTCGGAGGACTCGAACTCGGCCCGCCCGCTGAGGAGCTGAACCCCGCGGCGTTTCGTCAGGCTCATCAGGCCGCCGGCCATCTTTTCGATCACCTCCGCCTTCCAGCGCCGCAGGCCCGCCAGGTCGACCCGCGGGGGATCGAAGGCGACCCCCATGGTCTTGGCGCGGGCGGCATCGAAGATCAGCTCGGAGAGAAACAGAAATGTCTTGGAAGGGATGCACCCGGTGTAGAGACAGGCACCGCCCGGCCGCGGCGCCGTGTCCACCAGGGTCACATCCAGTCCGAGATCAGCGGCGCGGAAGGCGGCGGCATATCCGCCGGGCCCGCTGCCGATCACCAGCAGGTCCGCGTCCTGTGACAGTTCGCCCATGACCATGGTTCAACCCTCCTCTGCCGCCAGCAGGTATGCGTTTTGCGGTGCCGGATGCGCCGCG
>Ga0210069_1000144_pt1 | contig 13567 bp, 11 predicted proteins | sample RushSE_TuleB_D2_FD_185568 | JGI IMG/M metagenome (GOLD analysis project Ga0210069, IMG submission 185568) | Wetland microbial communities from San Francisco Bay, California, USA, that impact long-term carbon sequestration - RushSE_TuleB_D2... | ecosystem: Environmental > Aquatic > Marine >... | reverse complement strand
CGGACGGAAAAATTTGCTGTCCGAATAGCGGTGTGGTGACTTGTTTTACCGCAGCGATGCGTGCTTGTTGATACTCCATAATTTGAAACCGGAGAAATCAACATTGGTGAAGTTTCCGGCGATAAACCAGGAGCAGGCGCAAGCTGAGTCAAAAAACAAAAAGCCGTCTGAGGAGCCGTCAACTCCCCAAACGGCAGGTGCAAAGAGCATTTCAGCGGATTAACTCTTTGTTTTTATTGGTGGTCCCAACGGGACTCGAACCCGTGTTACCGACGTGAGAGGCCGGTGTCCTAGGCCACTAGACGATGGGACCCTTTGGCGAAATCAGGTTGGTTTAGTTACAGGATACCGCGAATCTTGTCAAATGGTATTTGTGACAAGTCCGCGTCAGGCGGCCTTTTTGCCTTTGCGGAAACCGGTCAGTAGATAAACGATGAAACCGACAAACGGGATGGAGGCCACCACCCACCAAACGGCCTTGTTTTTCCCCGTTCCGAAATCCTTTTGGGCCACATCCGTCACGGCCCAGATCGTGCCGATGAAAAACGGCACGCATATCGCCAGAAACGTCAGGATCGCTTTGAGGTCATCCATATTCAGGCTTTCAGGAGGTCGGCGACCTTCAGGATCGCGTTGACGTAGAAGGAGCTGGGGTTGTAAGCGTAAATCGCCTTCTCCTGCTGCTCGCGGCTGATGCCCGGCCGCCAGCCGTGGCGCTTGAGGTAGTTGGCGATGCTGGCAATGGCGTCGGCGTGCACCAGAAGATCGATGCGGCCGTCCTGGTCGCCGTCTTGAGCGTAGGCCAGAATGTTGGTCGGCATGAACTGGGCGTAGCCCACGGCGCCGGCATAGGAGCTGGCGATGGCCGTGGGGTCCATTCCCTCGCGCTCCGTGTAACGCAGCAGGGCCTTGAGTTCCCGGTACCCCCACTCCGCCCGTTTCTGAACGCGTTCGTTAAAGCGCTCACGGCTGATGCGCCGCTCCGGGGGGATGATGCGCCAGAAGCTTTCCTGGAAGGCCGGGTCGGTCAGGGCGGCCAGCGTGGAGAGGATGTTGAGGGCGGAGCGGCTGCCGGACACGGTGCCCAAGCGGCTTTCCACCAGCAAAATGGCGGTGATCACGCGCTTGTCGACCCCGTAGGTTTTTTCGGCCTCACCCAGGGCCGTGGTGTTCTCCTGCAGGTAGCGCTGGGCCTTCTCAATGGATTCGGGGGAGCTGAACTGATCGTAGTTCAGCTTGGCCTCGCTGTGGATGAAAAAGCGCGATACGCCGTCGGCCTCGACAAACACTTCGGGCCGGCTGTAGAGTTGAGAAACGGCCTCCGCGGAGAACCCGTCGGCGACAAGCTTTTGCCGCAGGACGGTAAAAGGGTCGGCTTTTTCCTGGGCCGGCGCGGCCGACGACCAGATGCAAAGAAAGGCCATCGCCGCAAACAGGATGTGCAGGGCCCTTCGGCGACGGCCTTTGTCGAAACTGAGCATTCGGGGTGACTCCTTCGATTGCGCTCTTCAGCGGGGATGAGTACTCAGGTGTTGCCCGGGGAGGCATCACATGCTACGTTTTGGCTATCCTACCACAAGCCTTTAGAATTTGGAATCGTGAAAAAAGCATCCAAAACCGTTTTTGCCTGCCAGTCCTGCGGTTACCAGGCGCCCAAGTGGATGGGGAAATGCCCGGACTGCGGGGGCTGGGGATCCTTTGTGGAGGAGCGCCAGGCCGTCGCGGGACCGCTTGCCGCAAAGCGCGATGCGGCCGTCGCCCCGTCGACCCCGGTGCCGATCGACTCCATCGATATCGAGAATGAAAAGCGCCTGCTCACGGCCATCCATGAGTTCGACCGGGTACTGGGCGGCGGGATCGTGGCGGGCTCCCTGATCCTGATCGGCGGCGACCCCGGCATCGGCAAGTCCACCCTCATGCTGCAGGCGCTTTACGGCCTTGCCGGCCGGGGCCACCGGGTGCTTTATGTTTCCGGCGAGGAATCCATCCGACAGATCCGACTGAGGAGCAAGCGGCTGGGCAGCGTGTCCCCCAACATCCTGGTGGTTTCCGAGGTGGAGGTGGAAGCGATCCTGGCGATGATCGATTCCATCCGGCCCGAGGTCGTGGTGATCGACTCGATTCAGACCATGTTCAGCCCCGAGCTCGGCTCGGCGCCCGGCAGCGTCAGCCAGGTGCGCGAGGCCACGGTGCGGCTGATGCTCATGGCCAAGCGCTCCGGCATCCCCGCCTTCCTCGTCGGCCACGTGACCAAAGACGGCGCCATCGCCGGGCCGAAGCTCCTGGAGCACATGGTGGACACGGTGCTCTATTTCGAAGGGGACCGCAACCACATCTTCCGGGTGCTGCGCGCCGTCAAGAACCGTTTCGGCTCCACCAACGAGATCGGCGTTTTCGAAATGAAGGACAAGGGGCTGGACGAGGTGGCCAACCCGTCGGCGGTCTTTCTGTCGGAGCGGCCGGCCGCTGCGGCCGGCTCGGTGGTGGCGGCCAGCATGGAAGGCACGCGGCCGATCCTGGTGGAGCTGCAGGCGCTCACCAGCGGCACCAGTTTCGGCACGCCGCGGCGCACCATTCTGGGCCTGGATGCGAACCGGGTGGCGCTGCTGGCGGCGGTCATGGAAAAAAAGGTCGGCATGCACCTCATGGGCTACGACATTTTCATGAACGTCGCCGGCGGGGTGAGAGTGGTGGAGCCGGCCGTGGACCTGGCGATCGTGGGGGCCATCGCCTCGAGCTTCCTCGACAAGCCCGTGCCCGACCGGACCGTGGTGATGGGCGAGGTCGGCCTCACCGGAGAGGTGCGCGCCATCGGCCAGGCGGAGCAGCGCATCCTCGAAGCGCGCAAAATGGGCTTCAACCGGTGCATCCTGCCCCATGGGAACCTGAAACGGCTGCCGGCGATGGAGGGCATCGACATCGCCGGAGTTCGATCGGTTTCCGAAGCCGTTGAAACCCTGTTCTGACGGCTTCACAGGAAGCCGCGTCTGAGGATCCGGGTTTTCCCTTGGAGCACCCACCATCTATCGCTGCGGAGCGGCGTCCAGCCGTGAGATCAGTGCTCCAGAGCGATCGCGGCGGGATGCCGCTCCCACAAAATAAGAGCAGCAGTTCGCGACTCCCGAATTTGACTTCAATAAGCCTGCCGTTGTATATAATAACATTTTTTGAATCAGCTGCTACGCTGGGCAGGCAAGGGGTCCGTTGAATTTATGAGGCATTCGGGAGCCAAGGCCAACCGCTGGGAAGACCACTACACGCGACTGGCCCGCAAGGAGCGGTACCCGGCCCGATCGGTCTACAAGCTTCAGGAAATCCAGAAACGTTTTGCCGTCGTAAGGATGGGAAGCGGCGTTCTCGATCTGGGCTGCGCGCCGGGCTCCTGGCTGATGTACGCGGCCGACCTCGTGGGCCCGTCCGGCCGCGTGGCAGGGGTCGACCTGACGCCCGTGACCGTCAGCTTGCCGGCTCACGTCAGCGTGCACACCGTGGATGTCTTTGAACTGGTCGAGGACCCCGTTGCCTTTTTTGGAGGGGAGTTCGATGCGGTGCTGAGCGACATGGCGCCGGCGACCACCGGCAGCCGGGGCGTGGATGCCGCGCGCTCCCACAACCTGTGCGAGGCTGCGCTCGCCATCGCCCGAAAGGTGCTGTGCCCCGGCGGCGCGTTCGTCTGCAAAATTTTCCAGGGCGAGGATTTCAAACCGTTCTCCGAGGCCGTCAAAGCCGGCTTCTCGGAATCCAAGATTTTCAAACCTCAGAGCTGCCGCAAGGCGAGCAAGGAAATATACCTCATCGGGAAGGGAAGGAAATAGGAGGACCCAATGTCAGGTCATAATAAATGGGCGAGCATCAAGCACAAGAAAGGTGCAAACGATGCGAAACGCGGCAAGATCTTCACCAAGCTGATCAAGGAAATCACGGTGGCCGCCCGCATGGGCGGCGGCGATCCGGACGGCAACCCGCGGCTGCGCGCAGCGGTCCTGGCCGCCAGGGCCGAGAACATGCCCAAGGACAACATCGAACGCGGCATTAAGAAGGGCACCGGCGAGTTGGAAGGGGTGAGCTACGAGGAGAGCCTTTACGAGGGCTACGGGCCCGGCGGAGCGGCCGTGCTGGTCGAGTCCCTCTCCGACAACAAGAACCGCTCGGTGGCCGAGATCCGTCACATCTTCACCAAGAACGGGGGCAATCTGGGGACCGGCGGCTGTGTCGCCTGGATGTTCAAGAAGAAGGGCTACATCGCTATCGATCGCAAGGCCGTGGACGAAGAGAAGCTGATGGAAAAGGCCCTGGAGGCCGGCGCCGAGGACGTGCGCGAGGACGAGGTCACCTTCGAGGTCATCACGGCACCCGAGGATTTCGAGGCGGTGAAGACGGCCATCGATACGCTGGAAGTGCCTTACATTTCCACCGAAGTCACCATGCTGCCCCAGAACACCACCTCGCTCACCGGCAAGGAGGCCGAGCAGATGGTGCGCCTGATGGACATGCTGGAGGATTGCGACGACGTCCAGAAGGTGTACACGAACGCGGATATCCCGGACGAGCTGGTCGGCCGCGCGTAGCAGGCTGATGATAAACGCCCATTTGCGGCGTTACGCTCGCCCCGCGTCACTGCGACGCACTGCTCGTACGCCGCATTCCTCGGGGCTTCGCGTGCCTTGCATCCGGGCATTTCTAAGCGGCCTGCTGCGCCTGCAGGCCTTGGTTTTCACGCTGCGGGGCGATTTGCTTTCGGGCGCGATCTCGGGCTTTAAACGGCTCTTACGTCACAGGCGATATCCCTCATTCCCGGCAGTTTCGCGTGCTTAGCATCTGAGCATCTATATTCTGCCCGGGCTCGTCCGTATTGTTTCCCCATTTCCCACAGCCCTTTCTCCTCCGCATCTCATCCTCGTGCAATCCAAATCGGGGTCCGCGATTCTGACTTGACATTCGCCTTTAAATGTAGCAAATATTACATAGATGGATAAAAATGTAATATTTATTTCAGAAAGGTGGGTGCCTTGATCGACCCCAGCGCGTTGTTTCCCCGGACGAAAGCACCACTGACGCGACGCCAGGCCCGCCTGGCCGACTACATCCTGCAGAATGCCGATGAGGTCGTCTTCATGACCGCGGCGCAGCTGGCAGAGGCCTCGGGGGTGTCGGACGCCACCGTCGTCCGCCTGGCTCAGACGCTGGGGTTCGAAGGGTTCCCGGAGATGAAGCAGCACCTGCGCTCTTCCAGGATGACCCGGCTCGACACCGTATCGCGACTCAAGCGCACCTCCCGGCGCATCAACAGCGTGGATGAACTCATTGCCGCGACGGTTCAACAAGACGCCAAGAACCTGGCGGATACGGCCGCGGACCTCAACCCCGACGCCATCATTCGCATCGCACGTGTCCTAAAAGAGACCGAGACGGTCAACATCATCGGGCTGCGATCCGCCCATTCGCTATCCGTTTTGCTGTCGAGCACGCTCGGGTTTCTAGGCAAGCGGGTGCGCCTGATGGTGCCGGGAACCGGAGAACTGTGGCGGGAGGTGAGTACGATATCGCGCGGCTCGGTCCTCGTCGCCATCTCCTTTCCGCGCTACACCCGCCTGACGGTCGAGGTGGCCGAAGCCGCCCGCCGCGCCGGCGCAGTGGTTGTCAGCCTGACCGACTCGCCGTTTTCACCGCTCGCGCCCTTTTCGGATCATATAATGACGGCGCGTTGCCGCATCGACTCCTTCATCGAGTCCTATGTGACGATTCTCAGTCTGATGAACGCCCTGGTGACCGCCGTTGCGTTTCTGGACGGGAAGAAGGCGGTCAAGCAGCTGAGGCGGATGGAGCAGCTGTGGGAGGAAAAAAATATCTACTACCAGGCTGAAAAACGGGTTTTGCCGAGTTGGGCGGCCGAGTCGCAGCCCGACAAAAGGACATTCCGCAAGAACAGGCGCTCCTCATGAGTCGCCCAAACGGAGCAGATCGTATGGACACCCAGCAAGCGTTAAACCCCCTGTTCAACCCCGCCGCCGTCGCGGTCGTCGGGGCCTCAGAGGTTCCAGGGAAGGCCGCGGAACGCAGAACCCGCAGCCTGCTCGAAGGCCGCTACCCGGGCAGGGTCTATCTCATCAACCCCAAGCGCGACAGCCTTTTCGGCATCCAGGCGTACCCGTCGCTGGCGGCGGTGGACGGCCCGCTGGATCTGGCCATGATCGTCATCCCGGGCCGCCTGATTCCTCAAGCCGTCCAGGACGCTGCCGAAAAAGGGGCGAAGGGGGTCATCATCATCACGGCCGGCCTTGGGGAAACCGGCGAAGAGGGAAAGCGCATCGAGGCCCAGATCATGGACATCGCCGACCGCCACGGGGTCCATGTCATCGGGCCGAACTGCTCAGGCATGTATTCGGCCTCCGGGCAAATGAACTTCCTGGGCATTCCCATGATCCGGTCGGGGCACCTGTCCGTCCTGGCGCAGAGCGGGAACATCATCGATTCCCTGACCCATTTTGCGCGGCGACGCGGAAGAGGGTTTTCACGGATCATCTCATCCGGCAACGCGGTCGGGGTGCGGTTTCACGACTACATTGACTTCTTGGCGGGCGACCCCCAGACGCAGGTGATCCTGCTTTACCTGGAAAGCATCAAGCAGGGAGACGCGTTCATCCAGGCCTGCCGGAAAGCGACGCGTACCAAGCCGATCGTCGCCATCAAGGTGGGCCGTACCAACGCCGGCAGGCGGGCCAGCGCGTCCCACACAGGGGCGCTCGCCGCCGACGACAGGATCGTGGAGGCCGCTTTCGAACAGGCGGGGATTATCCGTGTTTCGAACATCGACGAAATGTTCGATCTGGCCGAGGCGTTTCTGGATTGTCCGAAGCCGAAGGGTAACCGGGTGGCGATACTTTCAGAGGGAGGGGGGGACAACTCGGTGGCCGCCGACAACGCCGGGCGCTGGGGGCTGGAGGTGCCGATGCTATCCGCTGAAATACAGGAGCGTATCAAGGCCCATCTGCTGGCCGGCATGCCCGCCCACAACCCGATCGACTACGGGGGAACGGCCGAGGAAAACCCCCCGGTGATCGCAGCCTGCGTGGAGGCGGTCATGGCCGCTGATGAAGTGGACATGGTCTACCTCACCGGGTTTTTCGGCGGGTTCAAGGACATCATCGCGCCGCATGTCGGTCCCCTGGAGGCGGAAGCGTCCCGCAGGTTGGTGGAATTGGTACGGCAGTCGGGGAAACCGCTGGCGGTCCACACAAGCTTCGCCCTGGAGGACTACGAGGCGGTATCCGTTCTAAGACAAGGCGGGATCCCGGTGCATGCCAGCTCCGACCGTGCCGCCCAGTGCCTGTCGGCCCTGGCGCGCCAGGCTGTCAGCTCACGCAGCCCGGAAGCGGTTCAACCGGCCAAACCAGACGGGAGCCGGCGGAGCAAGGTGTTGAAGATTGTCGAGGCGGCCCGGCGTGAGGGGCGTAAAAATCTTCTTGAAACCGAGTCGCTCGAAATCCTCCGGCTTTACGGCCTGCGGCTGCCCCCGGTCGCCTTCGCCCCTTCTCCCGGTGAAGCCGCCGTGGAGGCGCGGAAGCTCGGTTTTCCGGTCGCTATCAAAATCGTATCCCCGGACATTCTGCACAAGTCGGACGTGGGGGGCGTCAAGCTGAATCTGGCCAGCGCCACGGCGGTGAAAAATTCCGCCCGTGCCGTTCTCAAACAAATCGCGGTCGAGCGTTCAACGGCGCGGATCGATGGGTTTTTGGTATCACCCATGGCGCCGCCGGGGCAGGAGTGCATTTTCGGCGTCTTCCGGGATCCGGGGTTCGGGCCGGTGATCATGTTCGGGCTCGGCGGCATTTTCGTCGAGGCGCTCAAAGATGTGGCCTTCGGGGTGGCGCCCTTGAGTGCGAGCGACGTGGACCGCATGATCCGCTCCATTCGCGGCTACCGCCTGCTCACGGGTTTCCGTGGTGAGGGTGAAAAGGATATCGAGGCGGTCCGCCGCCTGATCGAACGCTTGTCGCTGATCGCAACCGAAAATCCCGATCTGGCGGAGCTGGACCTCAATCCGGTCATCGTCCACTCCCATGGCAGCAGCGTCGTGGATGCCCGCATCATACTCACCGCGTAACGGAGGAACGGACGCATGGAATTTGAAACCGTGATCTACGAAAAAAAAGACCAGGTGGCCGTCGTCACGCTGAACCGGCCCAAGGTGCTGAACGCCATGAACAAGCAGCTTTGGCTGGACCTGCGGGAGGCCTTTCTCGCCGCACGCGCGGACGATGAGGTGCGCGTGGTGATTCTCACCGGCCAGGGACGCGCCTTCTCAACCGGGGCCGACCTGAAGGACTCAAGGGACCGCACTCTCGGTCAATATCGGGACTATCTGAATCACCTGCAGGAGATGTCGCGGCTGATCCTCCGCTTCGAGAAGCCCACCATCGCCGCCGTCAACGGTTATGCCCTGGGGTCCGGATACGAGCTGGCCCTGGCCTGCGATCTTCGCGTCGCCGCCGAGGGGGCCCGGTTCGGCTCGCCCGAAGCCAAGGTGTCTTCATCCGTGACGGGCGGGGCCATGCGCCTGCTGCCGCTTCTGGTCGGTCCGGGGAAGGCCAAGGAGCTGCTCTTCACCAGCGAGACCATCGACGGCCGTGAAGCCTTGCGCATCGGGCTGGTGAATCAGGTCGTGGGCGACGACCGGCTCATGCCGGCCGCCCTGGAAATGGCTCGCAAGATCGTTCCCAACTCGGCCTTCTCGATCCGGCTGATCAAAAAGGGCGTCGACATGGCGCCGGAGGTCAGCCTCGAGGCCCTCATGGATTACGAAATCGAGGCCTGCCTGGCCACGGTGTCCGCGCCCGAGCGTCAGGAAGCGCTGCGGGACTTTCAGGCGCGTAAAACCCGGAAGGAGTGAACCGTTAGCTGAAACCCACAACAAACAGGAGGGACATGCCATGAAACGAAATTTCAAGAGCTTTGGTATCCTCACCGCACTGGCCGTGTTTACAATCGTCGGCCTGCCGGGGATCGGCGGCGGCCAGGCCGCGGCCGCCATGAAGTTCGTCACCATCGGCACCGGCGGGGTCACCGGCGTGTACTACCCCACCGGCGGGGCGATCGCCAAGATCGTGAACGCCAAGAAGGACCAGTACAACATCCGCTGCACCGTGGAGTCCACCGGCGGGTCGGTCTTCAACGTCAACGCCATCATGAAGGGCGATCTGGAGTTCGGGGTCGTGCAGTCCGACCGCCAGTTCCAGGCCATCAACGGTCTGGCGGAGTGGAAGGAAAGCGGTCCGCAGAAAAACCTCCGGGCGATGTTCTCCATCCATCCGGAGACGTTTTTCATCGTGGCCTCCGAAGCGAGCGGCATCAAGAAGTTCACCGATCTCAAGGGCAAGAGAGTCGCCGTGGGGAACCCGGGCTCCGGCCAGCGCCAGAACTTCATCGACATCCTGGCCGAATACGGCATGAGCCATGCCGACTTCGCCAAGGCCGAGGATCTCAAGCCGGCCGAAAGCCCCAAGATGCTCCAGGACGGCCGCATCGACGCCTTCATCTACACGGTGGGAAACCCCGCCGGCATGATCAAGGAAGCCACCGCCGGCCGGGAGAAGGTGCGCTTCATCCCGATCGACGATGCGCAGCTCGCATCCCTGGCGAAGAAATTCCCCTACTACGTCAAAGCCAAGATCCCCATGGCCTTCTATGAGCAGGCCGTCAACAAGGAAGACGTGCCCACCTTCGCCGTCAAGGCGACCTTCGTGACACGGGCCGACATGCCCGACAACGTGGTCTACGCCATCACCAAGGAGGTGTTCGACAACCTGGAGGATTTCAAGAAACTGCACGAGGCCTTCTCCGGTCTGAACAAGCAGGAAATGGTCCAGGGCTTGAGCGCCCCCATTCATCCCGGCGCTATTAAATATTTCAAGGAGGTCGGGCTGATGAAGTAGAAGCCACCTGCTTTCGCCGATGGCTTTCAGTGTTCGACGGGTCAAAGGAATGAGGGGTCAAGCGGCTGGGAGGATGATGGGTCGAGTGCCATGGTCTCTTGGCCTCTCGGACACACCAACGCCAATTTTCCACGAGTCGAGCCGATCGCTGACGCATCGCAGCGAATGCTCCCGGATCGGCTTGCCCGCAGGGTAAAAAATTTTCATGAAACATTCGGACTGAAACAACCCTCGGGCAATGAGATGAAACCAGGCCCTGGCCGTGCGAGGTGACACATGTCCAGCGAGCAGAGCAAAGAGCCCACAGGAGTCCCGGCGCCGGAGGAAGCGGACGGAGCCTCCCAGGCGCAGCGGATCGTTGAGGAGGCCGAGGTCGGGGGGCGCGACCCCGAAGGCTGGCAGCGCTGGATCATACCGGGGGTGGCCTTCACCTGGTCCTTCTTCCAGTTTCTCCTGCCCAAGGTGATTCTTCTGGAAACCGTCTATGTGCGGGCCATCCACCTGGCCTTCGCCATAGCGCTGGTGTACCTCAGCTGCCCGTTGCTTCGCACGCGCCAGCTCAAAGGCCCGCTGCGGTTTCTCACCCGCCGCCGCAAGATCAGCTGGTTCGACTTTGTGCTGGCAGGGGCCGCCGCCCTTTCCGCGCTCTACATCGTCATCGACTACGAGGGGCTGGCCGAGCGTCAGGGGTCGCCCCTGGCGCGGGACATGGTTTTCGGCATTGTGCTCATCGTGCTTCTGCTGGAGGCCGCCAGACGCTCGCTGGGTCCGGCGCTGGCCTGCCTGGCGACCGTCTTCATCCTCTATTCGTTCCTGGGGCCCTACATGCCCGACGTGATCGCGTTCAAGGGTGTATCCCTCAGCCGGTTCATCGGCCAGGAAACCATTTCCACCGAAGGCATCTACGGCATTCCGCTGGATGTCTCTTCGACCATTGTCTTCATGTTCGTTCTTTTCGGGTCGATCATGGACAAGGCCGGTGGCGGAGAATATTTCGTAAAATTGGCCTTCAGCCTGCTGGGTTCTTTCCGGGGCGGCCCCGCCAAGGCGGCGGTAGTGGCATCCGGCTTGAGCGGCATGGTGTCCGGGTCCTCGGTGGCCAACGTGGTCACCACGGGCACGTTCACCATCCCGCTGATGAAGTCGGTGGGCTACCCGGCGACCAAGGCCGCCGCGGTGGAGGTCGCCGCCTCAACCAACGGCCAGCTGATGCCGCCGATCATGGGGGCCGCGGCCTTCATTATCGCGGAGTACTGCAACCTCGCCTATATCGATGTCGTCAAAGCCGCGTTCGTGCCGGCCGTCATCAGCTACTGCGCCCTCTTCTACATCACCCACCTCGAAGCCGGCAAGCTCGGTCTGCGCGGAGTTCCCCGCGCGCAGCTTCCGCTTTTCTGGTCCACCCTGATTTCGGGGGTGCATTTCCTCATCCCGCTTGCCGTCATCATCTGGCAGTTGATGGTCCTCCGGCACAGCCCGGAGCTTTCGGCGTTCAACTCGATCCTGGTGCTGATAGCGCTCATCCTGATACGGGAGCCGGTTCTGGCGCGACGGCGGGGGGAGAGCGCGGCCGCCGGGCTGAAGAAGGGCTTGATCCTTCTGTGGCAGTCGTTCGTCGCCGGCGGCCGCAACATGATGGGCATCGGCGTGGCGGTCGCCGCGGCCGGCATCATCGTCGGAGTCGTGACCATGGGGCTCGGCGGCCTCATCACCGAGGTGGTGGCCATCATTTCGGGCGGGAACCTCATGGTGCTTCTGATCATCACGGCCGTTGCCTGCCTGCTGCTCGGCATGGGGCTGCCCACCACGGCCAACTACATCGTCATGGCTTCCCTGACCGCCCCCATCATCGTGAAGCTCGCCCCCGCCATCGGCCTGGAGGTCCACCTGATCACAGCCCACTTGTTCGTCTTTTTCTTCGGCATCCTGGCGGACGACACCCCGCCGGTGGGGCTGGCCGCCTTCGCGGCCGCGGCCATCGCCAAGAGCCCGCCCATCGCCACAGGGGTCCAAGGGTTCATGTACGACATCCGCACCGCCATCCTGCCGTTCATGTTCATCTTCAACGAGCGCCTGCTGCTGATCGGGGTCGACTCGTGGACGCTGGGCGCCTGGATCTTCGTGACCGGGTGCATCGCGATGTTTGCCTTCGCATGCGCCACCCAGAACTTTTTCATCGCCCGCAACAAGTGGTACGAGGGGTTCATCTTCCTGGGGATCACCTTCATCATCCTGAGGCCCTTCGCCGTCGGCGATTTGCTGCACATCGACAACCCGGAGATCGTAAAAGTTATCGGAATGGCCGTGTTCGGAGGGATGTGGTTTTTGCAGCGCCCCCGGCAACGGGCAGCCGCGGCGGCGCGGGTTTCTACAGGGTGTTGAAAAACAGCGGCATCAGTCGTCGATTTTCTGGACGTCGGCCCCCGGCGGGATGTCGAAGCTGAACAGCGATGGCTCCAGGTTGACGTTGAACTGAGGCTGGATGATGTCGATGCGCGTGTCGTCGCCGAGGTCGTTCAGCGTAACGATGCGCGCAATGTTGTAGGACCGCGGGGTGATGTACAGCCGGATCTCCGAAACGTTCATCGTGCGTTCGATCGGCGTCATTCGGAGTTCGTAGAGGTATTCCCCTTCCGCCCGCGCCAGTGCGATCTTGAACTTCTTGCGCACCAGGCTGATGTCCGACAGAAAGCTCGCTCCCTTGCCGTCCCGGAAGAAGACCGGGGCGTTGCCTGTCATCACCAGGTTGTCCTGGGGCCGGAAGATCCAGAGTTTCTTGCCGTCGGTAATGATGACCTGGCGCTCCGGCTTCTCGTATTCCCACCGCATCATCCCGGGGTAGCGCACATACAGTCGTCCCGAGGCGAAGTCGGTGATCTCCATGGTCTTGATCGTGGATTCCTGGAGGAACTCCGCCGCGAACTGGGACCCGGTGTAGCGTTTCTCCACCTCTTTCAGGATGTAGTCCAGCGGCGGCAGATTGTCGCCGGCCGACGCCAAGGCCGGCCCGAACGCAACCGCCGCGGCAGCGCAGATCCAGAACAGGTACCATACTTTTTGAATACGGTTCATGGGGCGTGTCGTCCTCTGTTGGGAAGTTGCCATGGGTCGCTGCAAGCAGGCCGTGAAGTTAAATGTTTCCGAAAGAGATGTCAAACGGAATCCCCGGAAGGCTCATGTGAGGCGGCGCATGATATCACCGATGTCCGGCAGGCAGCTGAACGCAGCGGTTTCCTCCGAACCGTAAGGGTCGAGGTGTACGATGCGGCCGAAGGCGGCCAGGCAGACCCGGTCGATGCAAACCAGCTGGTGCAGGGTGGCAGTCTCGTCCACCCAGGTCAGGCGCTGGCCCCGGCTCAGCAGCGTCTCGATGTTGGCGGTTGCCAACTGCTCGCGCAGCTGCCGGCCGTGGTGCAGGGCTTTCAGGAGCAGTTTCTTCCGTTCTTCGAGGGCATGGCAGATGTCCGCCGCGGGATCCACCTCAGCCAGCATTTCCAGGGCGAATGCCAAAGACTCCCAGCCGCCATCGTCTGCAAAGCCGAGCGGCCCGATCAAGCGGCACAGAAAGTCGATTCTGGCGGGACTGAAATCAAACCGGGCGCCGCGGAGCAGGACCCGCAGGCGCAGGCGGGCCC
>Ga0210069_1000143_pt1 | contig 13712 bp, 11 predicted proteins | sample RushSE_TuleB_D2_FD_185568 | JGI IMG/M metagenome (GOLD analysis project Ga0210069, IMG submission 185568) | Wetland microbial communities from San Francisco Bay, California, USA, that impact long-term carbon sequestration - RushSE_TuleB_D2... | ecosystem: Environmental > Aquatic > Marine >... | reverse complement strand
CAGCCGACAGCCGACTTCTCCATCGGCCTGGCGCCGATTGTGGAGTACTCCAACCTGGATTTGGGTGAGGGCTCCAGCTGGGCTTACGGCTTCGGCATCCAGACCGGAATCATCTACAAGGCGACCAATTACCTTTCGTTGGGATTGAATTATATCTCGCCCCGCAAGGTCAATCACCAGGACGTCTCCGACCTCAACGGCGACGGCACCCTGGACAACCTGACGCTGCAATCTCCTCAGGAAGTTGGGCTGGGGGTCGCTTTCACCTATAAGAGTTTTATTTTTGAAGTCGACGGAAAGTGGATCAACTGGAGCAATGCGGACGGCTACAAGGATTTCGATTGGAAGGATCAATATGTATTGGCTTTAGGCGCCCAGTATGAAGTGATTCCCAAGCTGTTCCTGAGGGCCGGGTACAACTATGGGTCCAATCCCGTGGAGAAGAACAACGGTTTCAACGGCCAAGTTCCTAAGAATGTCCAGGGGAAAACGATACCCGCAAATTACTACTATGAAACATTTCGGCTCGTTGGTTTTCCCGCCATCGTTCAACAGCACGTGACCGTGGGCCTCGGCTACCAGTTTACCGAAACGTTTGGGGTGAATCTCGGTTTCATGCACGCCTTCAAGGAAACGTTCAAGGAAAACGGCACCGATGTGACCGGCCAGCCGGTGAAGATCGAATCCCAGCTCGAGGAGAACAGCATCGATTTCGGGTTTACGTGGAGGTTCTAGTTCAGCCTGATGGACTGCCTTGCGCCGGGACAGGAGAACTCTCACGGGCAACCGGCCCGCCGCAAGGCAGTTACCTATCGAAGATAGAGACCTGTCGACCATGAAAAAGCGATTCTATCATCAGCAGCGGGTTCTTTTAATAGGGGTGCTGGCAGTAGCAATCGGCGCGTTCACGGTTTCAGCCGGAGAGTTTGACAACATCCCGGCCAAGGGCATGCCGACCCTGGTGGTCTTGGGCACCCCGTCCTGCCCTCCTTGTATCCGCATGAAACCGATTCTGGAAAAAATTGGCAGACAGTATGCCGAGAGAGTGGCCGTGCTCCCGATTGATGTGGGCATCCATAAGGAGCAAATGGCGCGATTCAAAGTGAAGGCGATCCCGGTAGAAATTTTTTTCAATGCAGACGGCCGCGAAGTCTATCGACACCTCGGATTTATGGATGAAAGGGCGATCCTGGATCATTTCAAAAAAATGGGGTTGGACTGATCACGCCGGGTTGAACGAGCAAGGGATCGTTATTGAGCGGCGCAGAGTCGGCCTGCGAAAAAATGGAGAAAAGAGCGATTCTTCAAACCAAGCAGGTAGGGGAGGTCATCATGAATGCCGGAAAAGAGAAAGCGTCGTTCATCTGTGTCAAAGACACACTGGATGGGGCTTATCCATCGCTGGTGCTGGCCATCAACGCGGCCCGGCAAGGCATGGAAAGCAAAATATTCTACTCGTTCATGGGGCTGAACCTGGTGCTCCAGGGAGGAGCCGAGCGAGCCAAGTTTTTTCCTCCCGGCGTCATGGGTGCGGTTCCGGGAATGGTAAGCATCGCCACCAGCATGATGAAACGCAAAATCGACAAGGCCAACATCCCATCGCTCGCGGACTTGCAGGAGATGGCCCAGATCGAGGGTGTCGAGTTGGTCGCCTGCAAAATGACGGTGGACATGATGGAAATCGATGAAAAAAAGCTCATCGCGGGAGTGGTGGTATGGACGGCGGAAGATTTCATCAAATATGCCCGCGAATGCAAGATTTGCCTGTTTACGTGAGAACTGAACATCTTGGTTTCTCGCATGGTTTTTGACAAACCTTCTCCATCCCGGCATCTGTTTGTGGGGTGCCGGCCTCACGCGTGCATGCCCAGGAAGGCCCCGTGGCAAATAAGATTGACTCGGTTCATGGCTCCTGCTAAAAATTCCATATATCTTTAATCGGGATTGACTCAAGCAAGGGGGGCCTTATGCGTCGAATTGGATCCGTGCTCTTGGGGGCTGCGATCGTCTTCGCGATATGCAGCGCAGTCGGGGCGTCCAGCGAGCAGGCCATGAAGTTGCGCAGCCAGAACGGCCTGTCCGAATTCGTGCCGCCGGAGGCCTTCCTGAACGGCAATTTCCTCGCGGACGAAACCGATCCTGCCTACATCTTCGGCAAGGTCAGAGATTTCGCGAAGTCGCTATCCTGCCCGACGGCCTGGCTCATCGAAGAGGCCGAACGCAAGCGCATCGAGTCCCGGGGTCAGCAGTCAGGCCCGGTCGAGTATTCCATTTACCTGGAGGCGGACTGTGCAGGCAAGGTCATCTATTATATCTTCGTCGACCGGTCCTTCAATTCCGCCCAGTGGCTGGAATGGCGCCGGCAATTCCACAAGAGCAAGGCCGAACCTCACTACCGGGAAGCCAAGACGGTTCTGGATCAGGCCGCCCAGAACGGATTTGCGGTGGACGCCGAGTTGCGCTTTGTAGCGCTCAACGGCGACCTGCTGCTGAAACGGCCGGAGGACGTTCTTGCCGGCGAGTTGAAGTTCCAGCCGATCTACGATCTCAAAAAAAACCAGGCGTTGACCAAGTGACCTAAGACGGGGTTGCTCCCGGCCCTTTCATACCGTTGGAGGAAACGGCGATGGACAATAAAAAGAAACTGGAAGGCGTCACGCGTCGCGGCTTCATCAGAACGATGGGAATCAGCGGAATGGCGGCTACGGCATTGAGCATCCCCGGCCCCGTAGGCGCTCAGACACCGACGGCCGGCCAGGCGGCGGCCATGCCCAAGCGCAAGCTGGGAAAGACCGGGGCCGAGGTGTCGATCCTGTGCCTGGGCGGGATGTTCGACACGATCAACAACCAGCTGTTGCTGCGGCAGGCCCTCAACTGGGGCGTGACCTACTGGGACTCCGCCGAGGCCTACGGCAACGGCTTGGGCGAGGAAGGGTTTGGCCGCTTTTTCACTCGCTACCCGCAAACCCGCAAGAACATTTTCCTGGTGACCAAGTTCCGCCCCTCACCGCCCGACAAGCTGAGCGAAGCCTTGGATAAAGGGCTGAAGCGACTGTGCACGGATTACGTGGACGCGTTTTTCACCCACGGCATCGGCGATTTCAACCAAATCGCGGGGGTGCGCGACTGGGCGGAGCAGATGAAAAAAGCCGGCAAGATCAAGTTTTTCGGTTTCAGCACGCACGCGAACATGGAGGACTGCCTGCTTGCCGCGGCGAAGTCCGGCTGGATCGATACGGTCATGTTCTCCTACAATTTCCGGCTCATGAACTCCCAGAAAATGAAAGAGGCCATAGACGCGAGCGTGCAGGCGGGGATCGGCCTGACGTCCTTTAAAGCCCAGGCGGGCGGCCAGGTCAAGCCGGACAGCGAGGCCGAGTTCAAGCTGCTCCAGAAATTCCTCGACAAGGGCTTCACCGACAAGCAGGCCAAGCTCAAGGCCGTGTGGGAGAACCCGAACATCGCCAGCATCTGCTCCCAGATGCCCAACCTGGCCTATCTTTCGGCCAACGTGGCCGCCGCCCGCGACCTGACGGCGCTGTCCAAAAGCGATTTCGAGGCCCTCGAGCGCTTCGCTTATGAAACCCGCTCCGGCTATTGTGCCGGCTGCGGCCGCATCTGCCAGGCGGCGGTGGGTGGAAAAATTCCGGTGAACGACGTGATGCGCTGCCTGATGTACTACCGGGACTACGGCGATCGCGAGCTGGCCCGCGATGTCTTCGCCGGGCTGCCGGAAGCGGCGCGGTCGCATTTGACGAAAGTGGACTATTCCAAGGCTGAGAGGGCCTGTCCGCAGGGGCTCGCCATTGCCGAGCTCATGGCCGAGGCCTCACAGCTCCTGGCCTGACATAGCCTGGAAAGCCATCCCCGCGAAGGACTCAAATTATCGGGGCGCCGCGACGGGGTGAGGTAATCCTGTCGCGGCGCTTTTGGCCGACAGGGGTTGAGAATCCGCGCCTGAGGCCGTGATCCTGCGTTGCACGGCTTTTGTAAGTGCTCACATCTCCTTGAATATGCTGCGCGTTCCAAAACGCCGCACACCTTGGCTGACGGCCCGATGCTTGTTTTCAACACCTGTTGTTAAGGCAAGCTATCCCTTGTTTCCAACCCGCTCCAAGAGCTCTTCCCGCGCAGCATCGGACAAGCCCAGGCGGTCGATATCGGCCTTGAGAGAGGCAGATGTGCCGTACCCCCCGAGGTAACCGTTGACCCGGGCCGCGGCGGTCGAGTTCATCAGGTCGGGGGCCTGGGGATAATGCTGTTGGAACTGCTTCAGAATTTGCCTGTTCCCCCGCAGGTAATATTTCTGGTGGTAGTCCTCGGCCGCGTAAAAGCGGCTGTAAGGCAGCACCTCGGTGTGGATGGTTTTCCCCAGCTTTGCCGCCAGATGGTCGCGGCCGGCGATGGCCAATCGTTTCTGTTCTTCGTCATGATAGAAGACCACCGCCTTGTACTGTCGCGACCAGGAACGGCTGGTGGGGTCGTGCTCCTCCCAGAACAGCTCGAGTAGCTTCTCGTAGGAAATTTTTGACGGATCATAGTCTACCTGGAGCGTTTCAGTGTGGTCGCCCAGGTTGTGATAGGTCGGGCTTTCCTTTGCACCGCCCGCATATCCCACCCGTGTTCTGATCACGCCGTCAAGGACTCCGAACCTGGAGTCCGGGCCCCAGAATCAGCCCATGGCGAAGGTGGCGGTTTCGGTTTTGGCTGGAACCGCCGCATCGATGAGCGGCAAGCCCTTCTGTGTCTGCGGCAAGCCGGTCTGCGGGGCGCTCGAATCCTGGGCGTCGCCCAGGCGGTCCGAGCCGAAAACCCCCAGCAGCGCCATTATAAAAAGCATCCAACGGGTTTTCATGATGTCCCTCCATTTGCGATCTGACAACAATTTTGAATATAACCATGCGCCGCCGTTTTGCCATCGAGCGGGGTGAATCTCAGCGAAAAATTGGGTGAAACTTGAGCGATAATCGGTTATCATGCGCATGGCAACTTTGACACGACATGTGAAGGGAGGAAGTGAATGAAATACCGATTTTTAGGTTCATCCGGACTGCTGGTTTCGCGGCTTTCGCTGGGGACTATGACCTTCGGCACCGACAACTGGGGCTGCGGCGAAAAAGAGTCCCACGACATCCTCAAGGCCTTCATCGATGCCGGGGGCAACTTCATCGACTGCGCGAATGTCTATGCCGGCGGCCGCTCGGAGGAGATCATCGGCTACTTTTTGCCCCAGGTGGAACGCGATGATCTCGTGATCGCCTCCAAATGCTATTTCCCCATGGGCCAAAAACCCAACCAATACGGATTGTCCCGCAAGCATGTCATGGCCAGCTGCGAGGCCAGCCTGAAACGCTTGAGGACCGATTACATCGACATCTACTACATCCACGGCCCCGACCCCGTCACCCCCTACGAGGAAACCCTGCGCGCCCTGGACGACCTGGTCCGGCAGGGCAAGGTGCGCTACCTGGGCTGCAGCAACATTTTCGGCTGGCAGATCGCCAAGGCCGCGGGGGTTGCAGTGCGAAGGGGCCTTGAGCCGCTGGCAGCCGGCCAGTACATCTACAGCCTGATCCACCGCGAGCTTGAAAAAGAGTTGATCCCGGCCGCCGTCGACCACGGCATCGGACTCACGGCATACAGCCCCCTCGGCGGCGGCCTGCTGACCGGGAAATACAAGGGCATGACGGAGCCGGCCAAGGGCACCCGCCACTCCTTCCGCACCCAGGTGGACGGGCCGCGCTTCTGGAACGAACAGGGTTTTAAAACCGCCGCGATCGTCGAGAAGGTGGCCCAGGAGTCGGGGATCCCCATGGCCAAGCTCGCCGTCGCGTGGCCGCTCGGTCGGAAATTTGTCAGCTCCGTCATCATCGGGGTCCGCGAACTGGATCAGCTCAAGGCCAACCTTGAGATCGGGGACTGGGATATGCCGCGCGACGTATGGAACACCCTCGAAGAGCGCACGCGGCCGGCCGACGACTACCTGAGTTGGTTCAGCCGCAAGAACTACGAGCGCTTCTTTTCCGCTGGCGAGTTCCACGACGAGCGTGCGGAGTTGCCCTGACGGCCGACTGGAAGAACGATGCCGGTGGACATCCCGAAGGGGACGTTTTTGGGAAAACAGCAGTTGCGTGAGAATCTGGCAGGGGGTGGCTGATGAAAACCGAGGTGGTGGAAGCGATCGAGAATGCGAAGGCCAACCTTGATCAGGCGATGGCCGGGCTCGAAAAAATCACCGAGGTCGATGCCGAGACCGTGGGCTATACGGCCCACAAGCTGAAGAACTACCTGACCATCGTCGGCGCATCGTCGGAACTGCTTGAGGTCTGTCTGGCCGGCCACCCGGATGAGCAGGTCCACATCTGGATCGAAGGGCTGCAGCACGCCATCCAACTGATGAGTCATGATGTCAGCCGGTTGATGTTTTCCACCAACGGGGTGGAGCCGAAATTTAAGCTTGAAAAAGTGGACATGGCGCTGCTTGCCTTCAGGGTCTGCAACTTCTACCGACGTAAGGCCGATTGGAAGAAGATACAGGTCCACTCCGAGCTCCAGCCCGAGTGTTGCTTTGCCTGGACCGACCGTGTGGCCGTTGCCGCCGTTCTGGACAACCTGATGTCGAACGCGCTTAAGTTTTCTGAAAACGGCAAGCAGATCTGGGTGGGTGTGCGAACCGAGCGAGATCAGATCGTTTCCACGGTGCGCGATGAGGGTCCCGGCTTCAGCTTGGAAGACCAATCTCTATTGTTTCAGAAAGGCGTCCGGCTGTCGAATTCTCCGACGGGCGGCGAGCTTTCAACCGGTTACGGTCTTGCAATCGCCAAGGATCTGGTGGAAAAAATCGGCGGGAGCATCGGGTGTGAAAGCCGCCCTGGGCATGGCGCCACTTTCCATGTCCGCTTGCCTGCCTTCAAAAACAATTGCTGAGATCTTAAATCAGATCGATTTTTATCTTGGATTTTTGGGAGTGGCTTCCAGCCAAGATATCGTCGCGGCAAGATGCCGCTCCCACAGAAAAAAGCTTCAATTGCGGTTCAGCTCGGACTTGATGGCGACCGCCAGGTTGTGGACGGTGTAGGGCTTCTTAAGGTAGCTGCCCGCCCCCAGGCGCTGAGCGATTTGGACCCGGTCGGTTTCCGCGTACCCGCTGGTGATGATGGCTTTCTGGTGGGGATGTAATTTTTTCACCCGATGGAAGGTTTCAAGGCCGTCGATGCCGGGTTCCATGATCATGTCCAGGATCAATAAATCCGCCCGTTCGTGTTTCAGCAAATCGACCGCCTGCTCGCCGCTTTCCACGGATTTGGCAACATAACCGAGCTGTTCGATGATCTTGGCTGCGATCTCCCGCTGCTCCTTCATGTCGTCTACCACCAGTACGGTTTCACCCGCGCCCTTGAAAGAATCCAGGGAGCTCGCCGGCACCGGCTTCATGGATTCCTCGCGTGTGGCCGGCAGGTAGGCGGTGACCTCGGTGCCGCGGCCTTCGGCGCTCCGGACATCGATGTAGCCATGATGGTCCTGCACTGTTCCCCACACGACCGCCATGCCCAGACCGGTTCCGCTGCGGCCCATTTTTTTCTTGGTGAAGAACGGCTCGAAAACCCGGTGGAGGTCCTCGGGAGGAATGCCGACGCCGGTGTCCGCAACCTGCAGGACCGCATAATCACCTTCCCGCACCTCTTTGCCCTTCAAGGATCTGTCCAAATGACGGTTTTCGGTAGCAATGATGATCTTTCCGCCGTTGGGCATCGCCTCGGCGGCGTTGGATACCAGGTTCATTAGCGACTTGGAAAGATGGATCGGAGACCCCATGACGTTCAGCAATTCGGTCTCCTGTCGGGTTTCGACCTCAATGCGAGGGTGTAGCGCTCTCAGGCGCTGGTATTCCGGGCTGATGAGGTATTCACCGACGATATCGTTGAGGTTGAGGACCTCCAGGGTCGACACCCCCCTGCGAGCGAGAGTGAGCAGGTCCTGGACGATGGCCGCGGCCTTTTTCCCGGATTCCTGAATGACCTCGATCGGCCTCCGCAGAGGGCTCTCCCGGGGCAGGTCCATCAGCAGCAGGTCCGGATAGCTCACGATTCCCGAAAGAACGTTGTTAAGGTCATGGGCGACGCCGCCGGCCAGAGTCCCCAAGGCCTCCATTTTCTTGGAGCGGGCCAGGCTCTCCAGAAGCTCTCGTTTTTCTCTTTCGGCTTTGCGTCGCTCGGTGATATCGCGAGACACTCCCAGCACGCCGATGGGCATGCCGTCCTCGCCCAGCAGAAAGGAGGCCGTTACCTCCGACCAGACGGAAGAGCCGTCCCTGCGGAGCAGTTCGATTTCCAAGGTTGATGACCTGGCAAACGATCCGGACGCCAAGCCCAGCTCATATTGACGGTTGAACTCTTCGAACACTTTTTTCAGCGAGGCCGGGGTCAGCGACTCCTCAAGCCTTAGTTTCATGTACTCATGATGAGTCCACCCCTGCAGCCGTTCGATGGCCGGGCTGACGAAGGTAAAGGCGAATTTCATGTCCATCATCCAGATTACGTCCTGGATGTTTTCAGCCAGCAGTCGATATTTCTGTTCGCTCTGACGCAGGGCCCGCTCAGAGTTCATGCGGACGACGATTTCCTGTTTCAGTTTTTCCCTCGTTCGCAGCAGGTCCGCCCGCTCGTCTCTATATGCGTTCGTGGCCGCTTCGGATTTTTTGTTCAAGGTTTGCAGCCCATTGACGAGCACGGCCACGGATACGGCCGAGACCGCATTCAGAAACAGAAAGTTGGCGCCTGCCGCAACCGCACGAGTAGGCGTTATCGCCTCTTGCGCCTCTGCCGCCATCCCGGCGGCAGATAAGCCGGCAAGCACCGCCAGCGCCAGTGCGTTCAGCAACGTAGCCAGCAGCGCCGCCCGCAACCCCAGCAAGACACCGGACAATACGGCAAAAGCGAACAGCCAGGCCGGCCCGCCGCTCAGGAAACCCGCTTGGCCGATGACGAACACCCCGACCAGAAACGTGAGCAACAATACCGCCGCGGCTCTTAGTTCCAATTTTATTCGGCGCATTACGAGCAGGAAGGTGATAGTCAGAAAAGCGCAACTATCGACGACGACCAACAGCCACAGCCCTTCGCTAAAGGCCATGTAAACTGCCGGAACCAAAGCGATCAATGACAGGCCGGTGCCCGCCGCCAGCACCGAATGCAGAATTCGTTCACGCCAGCAGGAAAGACCGTCCTGAGCCAAGTCCTGGTGGCAGGAGCAGGATAGGCTCTCGAAAAATTTATTCACGGCGGCGAACCAATCCCTCAAGTTCATTGCCAACCTTCAGAAATCAAAAGGCATTTGGGCAAACTGGCGTTGCTGCTGACGGCTTCCCCCCGGCAAGACAAAAGACATCCTGATTTGTATCGACACAACGATCGACTGACTTTAGTGTTTTTTTTGGGGGAGGGGCGTCGGCGCGCCATGGCCGTTGCCCTTTTGGGTTTCCTGAGATAAAGGTTGAAGATGAAACGAAATTCCAGCGTTCGAGAAAAAAGGAGCGTTCATCAGCAGACTGAAAGGAAGAGACTTATGCCGCGAAAGATCATGGTCGTCATCGGCAGCCCCCGCAAGAAAGGCAACAGCGCCACCTTGGCCAAGCGAGTCGTAGACGGCGCCAGGGAGGCCGGTGCGAAGGTGGAGACTTTTTTTCTGCAGGCCATGGACATCCGGCCCTGCACGGCCTGCGACGCCTGCCGCACAAAGCTCAAGAAGGACTGCATCATCAAGGACGACATGAAGCAGCTTTACCCGAAGATCAAAGCCGCCGACGCCATCGTGATCGCAAGCCCCATCTACTGGTTCACGGTTTCAGCCCAGACCAAGCTCTTCATGGACCGCTGGTATGCCTTGGGGGGAGACGACGGGTATGCCCTGGCGGGCAAGAAGTTCGGGATCCTGCTGGCCTACGCCGATGCCGACCCTTTCACCTCGGGCGCGGTGAACGCTTTGCGCACCTTCCAGGATGCCTTCAACTACATTGGGGCCGAGGTGGTGGGCACGGTCTACGGCAGCGCCTGGAAGGCGGGAGAGATCAAGAAAAACAAGGCGCTCATGGACGCGGCCTACGAGCTAGGGAAGAAGATGGCCCGTTGCTGAGCCCGCCGGTCTTTCATAAGGGTGTTGCAAAACGCCACACGCTTTGACTGGCGGCCCGATGCTTGTTTTTCAAAACCCTGCTATGGAGCAGGCCAGCGCATGATCGGCACCGTGCTCACGCTGTTTTGCGGGCTGCCGCTGAGGACCCGATCGCTGTAGGCCACATAGACCAGGACGTTGCGCTCGCGGTCGAAAAAGCGCACGACCTGCAGCCTCTTGAACACCAGGCTGCGGTGCTCATCGAAGACACGTTCACCGTCTTTGAGTTCACCGACGATCTTGATCGGGCCGACCTGGCGGCAGGCGATGCTGGCATGGCTCGTGTCTTCGGCAACCCCAAGCGCACCTTTCACGCCGCCGGTTTCCGCCCGGGAAATGTGGCAGGCGACTCCTTGAACCTTGGGGTCGTCGAAGCCGTCGACCACGATCTTGTCGTTGGGACCCAGCCATCGAAAATTCGTGCTGACGGAGCCGGTCGTTCCGCGGTCGGGGCGGCTGAAGAACCACCACCCGAAGCTGCCCGCCGCAAAAAGAACCACGGCCACAATGGTGATGCCAATTTTTTTCATGGGAACTACTTTCCCACTTCCAGGCTGAGCGACGCGCTCACCGGGTCTTTCGTGTCCACGGCTACCGGCGGCTTCACTTCGATGCGTTCCGCCGGAAGTCGGCCGGAGTCGACCAGCTCGGCCACGATGGCCTGGGCGCGGGCCTCCGCCAGTTGGGCCAGCTCCGGGTCTCCGATCGGTTCGGATTCCGCCACCCGCGCAAACATGGCCTTCGCGAGCTGACCCGGGTCCCTGGGCTCGCCTTCCGCCGCGGATGCAGCGCCCTTTGCGGCCGCCTCCTTCTTGGCTTTGTCTTCCGCCGCTTTCTGTTCATCCTTGAGCGCGTTGAGGGCATCGTTGCCGAAGCGTTCTGCGAACATGACCTCCAGGGCTTTGCCGGTTTCCGGGCTGCCGAAATCCACCGGCCCGGGTTCAGTGCTTCGACGGGGCTTTCGCCCGAGACTGACGGCCAGCGCGCGGCGCAGACTCATTGTGCGCAGCTCCCTCAGATCGGTTTCGGGATTGTAGCGGCCCTGCACGCTGAGCTTCAGTTGCGGCCGTTTCTGTAACGCGTCCCCGAGTTTGGCCAACTTCTCCTTTTCCGGCGGGGGAACATCGGGCCGGCCGGGCTCGAAGGCCACAGAGTTGAGCGATTCCTCTCCTCCGCCGGGCACAAGCGCCCCCAAGGCTCGGAAGGGACTCGTGACAATTTTGGTGAGCAGGTTGACGAAGGCTTTCCAGACCACCCCTCCGATGCTGAACTCGGGAGAGTCAAGGTCGCCCTTGACCGGCAGTCCGAGATCGATCACGCCGTTGGAGTCTTCGAGCAGCGCAATCGCGAGGTCAAGCGGCAGATCCACGGCCTCCGGGCTTTCCACTTTTTCGCCGAGAACCAGGCGCTCCACGACGATCTGGTTGTCGCCTGCAAGCTGCCCTTTGGCAACCTTGTACTTCAGATCCACGGAAAGTTTGCCGGAATCGATCTTGCGACCGGCGAACTTGCCCGAATAAGGGGTGAGGCTGGACATCTCCACATTTCGAAAGATAACGGCGATGTCGGTGAAGGTCTTGGGGTCGGCGGTGTTGAGCTCGCCGTTGATTTTGGCAGTGCCGTACTCGTCCACCCGGCCGTCAAGCTCCACCTGGGCGCGGGCGTCCCTGGCGGAGGATATGCCGGCCACGATGCCTTTAAGCTCGTGAATCTTGGCTCCGAAGGGGGTCGGCAGGCTCAAGTCGGCGAAATCAACCCGGCCGTCGCTCACAAGGATCCGATGGACCCGGTACGGGAAGGGGTCGGCAGGCCCCGCCGCGCCGCCGGGCGGCGGAGTTTCGATCTTTTTGGGTTCGGCGCCGGGCTTGATCACGTTGGTCAGGTTGATCGAACGGTCCTTTTCGATGATGAACTTGCCCGTCGGTAGTGCAAGCCGGAGGTCGCCGATCTCGAGCCGGTTCGGTTCTAGCTGCACCTTCAGTTGGTCGGTCGCAAGCGACCGCCAGCCGACAAGAGTTTGTTTTTGGCCGGCTTCGGTGACGTGCAGGTTGCCGACCCTGAACCGTCCCTGGTAGGTCGTCCGGGCCCCGGCCGCTTTGATGCCGTGGCGCAGGGTTCCGCGAGTCGAGAAGGTTCCCGTCTGGAGATCCAAGGTAGCCGCCTGGCTAAGGTAAGGCTGAAAGGCGGCCAGCTCCAGTTTCGACACCTCGATATCGGTTTCAACCGTCGGCTCGGCCGGGTTGACCGTGCCGCTGGCTTTAATCTGGCCGCCCTCGCGCACGTTGAGCCCCGCATCAAAGGTCATGGGAGACTTGCCGTCTACATTTGCCAGGGAGACCGCCAGTTCGTCTATGTTGATGATCGGGCTCTCCGGCTTGACCGTGAGGTCCGAGAATTTCACCTGGAAACCGGTTAAGGCGACGGCCTTGGCCAGGAATTGAAACGGATGGCCTTCGGCAGCCGCTTTTTCATCTTCTCTTTTGATGGCACCCTTCTGCGGCGGGGCAAATAGCTGCACCATATTGATTGAGCCGTCAGGCATGCGTTTCAGGTCCACCATGCCGCCCTCGATAGAAACCTTTTCGAGGCTGAGGGCATTGGGTGTCAGATCATAGGCGCCGCCTGCAAGTCCAATGCGCTGAATCTGCAACCCCGGTTCAGCATCATCCGCCAGCGCCGCCCTGAAATCCAACAGGGTCGCGCCGATGTCGTTCACCACGGCATGGGTCTGCTCGCCGGCCTCCACCCGGGCCTTCAGTGCCGTCTTGATTTCACCGATCCCGGCCTTGAGGCCGGGTGTGCGGCTGTGGTCCTGATAGTCGGCTGCAAAACCGCTCAGATCGAAGGCGGCCAGGTTCAGCGTCCACGGTTTGGCGGCGCCGGCCGTCGTGCTCGGCGGTGGGGCAGGCGCGGGTTTTTGGGTGTGCCGTGCGATCCGCTCCACGTTCAACGTACCGCCCTCATCCACCATGATTCTGGCCCGCCCGCCGGCGACCGCCAATTTCTCGATTTCGACCTGCTGCTTGGCGAGATCGATTCGGCCGCCGGTCAGCCGCGCGTCGGGCAGTTCGAAAAAGGGCGCCTCGGCACCCTCGAGTTTCAGTGCAAGCCCCGTCAGTGCGACGGCAAGCTTGCCGAGGGTCACCTGCGGCTCTGCCCCACTCAAATCCACGTTGTAGTCGGCGGTAATGCTGGCCTTTCCGGTCGGCTGTTCGAGATTGACGGCATCCCGAATGAATTTCCATGCAGTGGCGGTCTGGACATTCTCGATGGCGAAATTGCCCTGGGTCACCACCGGGTTCAAGCCGATCTCGCCGGTCCACCGCAATGTTCCCCCGTCGCCGAGGGTCGCCGTGATGGTTTTGGGCCCCTCCTGCCCGGGCAGGGTCGTGAGGTTGCTGATGTGCAGCTGCAAAGACTTGAGCGTGATGGAAGCAGGCTTGGACTGGCGCTGGTCGGTGAAGTCGATCTGACCCTGGTCGATGGAAACCTCTTCCAGGATCAGGGGCAACGGTCTCTTGTCTTTTTCAGGCGGTTGCGGC
>Ga0210069_1000138_pt1 | contig 13872 bp, 11 predicted proteins | sample RushSE_TuleB_D2_FD_185568 | JGI IMG/M metagenome (GOLD analysis project Ga0210069, IMG submission 185568) | Wetland microbial communities from San Francisco Bay, California, USA, that impact long-term carbon sequestration - RushSE_TuleB_D2... | ecosystem: Environmental > Aquatic > Marine >... | reverse complement strand
CAAATCCCAATGACCGAAATTCGAATATCCAAACAATGTTGTCTCGAATGGTTTTGATCATTGAGTATTTGAATTTGGGATTTATTTGTAATTTGGTGCTTGGAATTTATATTTTTTGACAAAGTACTCCAAGGCAGATCCGTCTATCTCTAATTCCCGCGATGCTGGGGTTTTATAATATGGAATAAAAATAATCACCCTAGTTTTAGTAGTCGAATCTAATTCGGCATTCAGATCTATCGAATCAATACGGAGGGCGTCAGCGTAAACGGGCTGAAGCGAAAATACCGGCCATGTCATGGATCAATTCATCGATTATCGCTTCGGACTTCCTCAGGTGCTCGGCGGTGTGAAATACCGACACGAGACCCTGAAAGATTGCGTCATACCGGGAGAATGTTATATCCGATTCCCCATATTTTACAGCGGGTTTGGTATAAAGCCCATCCTCGAAAAAATAATTGACCCGATCCGTAGCCGGCGAGGGCTGAAACGGCCACGTGAGCTTCAGATCCATCAGATGACGGATGCTTTCAAGGGGCGGGTCGTCTGGGGAACATCGCAACTCCCGTGAATCCATTTCGGTGATGGATGCCAGTTCATCAAAAACGTTGCAAAGCAGATCCGACTCCGTAATGATCAGCCCGTAGCGATACCAATCCTTAGCGGCGCGGCGAATCAGGTCCTTTAACTGTGCCGGAACTTTATGAAACGTCGGACAGAAATAGAGCCTGCAGGCCATACCGCCGTAATAACTGAGTCCTCTGAAATCAATTCCGTTGTTTCCATCTGCCATTGGGTGGAGAAGACATCCCACCCGGGACCGGCTTTGACCCACCAGACCGATGTAGGGGCAGTGGTGAAACTCCGGAAAGGGCCGATCTCCGGCAGTATCGTCGGCCATCCGTCTCCCGAAGTCCTCGATATCCTGCCAGTTCCGGGGCAACTCGTCAAATATTCGGGTTCGATAGCGCAGCATCTCCATCAGGTTTTGTTCGGACGGATCGGCAACATTGTAAAGACCGCAGCATGCGCCGCAAGAAACATTCTCATTGACCTGGCACAGGTAAATCCCGCCCGGTGCGTGATGATCCATAGACGTAGAAATGGTCACTGCAGAACCCTTCATAGATTATTCCCAGTAAAATTCTATTTTTATACCAAAACCCCTTTATAGCTTCAAGCCTGATTTCTCGTATTTTAAACGTTGTATGACCTTAACATCTGAGAAAATCATCTGTAAATCACTGTCTCTTTCCACCAAGAATTAATGAATCGATCAAGATCGGCCAAGCCAAATGATTTCAATGAGAAAGATCAACTACAATATCTGAAGAAGATTTATGCATAAAGGCGAAATAGGGAATTGACTTTCAACGCTAAAGCATATTTGACGGATTTGACAGACCGCCTGGGGATAACCATCTTAAATTTAATTTGTATTTTATTGATTACTATCTTATTTAAATTCAATATTAAGATATCAGGAGAGCTTATGCCCAATCAACTGAGATCTAAAAATGCATTCCAATATATTTTTTCCCTGATCGCACTTTTATTGATGTCCCATCTAAGTATTTCCATGGCGTCAGCGCACGGCCCAAAGGGTCATAGCGATATTGAATTCACCACGCTGCAAGCCGCTAATAAAGGAATGGAACTGTATAACAAACTGTTGGCATCCGGAAAGATTGAAGAATCCTGGGAAACAAACCTGCAAAGTATCGAAGTACTTCCACGACAAATTGGGGAAAAACGAGAGGTTGTCGTAAAATTCAGCCGCAGCAAAGGCGAACCCCCATCCGTTTATATCTTTTTTACGGAAAAGGGAGAATATAGCGGATCAAACTTTACAGGGGAGTGACGGGTTATAAACCATGAATACCACCGATCGAGACCAAGGTTCCATACCTTTTATACGGGCGCCGAGTTTGCGTGCCTGGCCGTTGACCGGAAAAGTGCTGGTCACCATGATTATTCTCATGATGTCTTTAGGCCTCGGCGTTGCCCTGGGTCAGATTGTGGTGCATGATATAATCCCCACCTTCTGGAGCGACGGACAGCACATGACGGCGGACCATGACCGTATGGAAAATCATTCTGGTATGCGTGGAGATCTGTTTGCCGGTGTTCCGGCTGAGAAAAAGCCTGCCCCTTTTTACCAAACCGATGCGTTTATCTATGCCCTCAAATTCACCCACATCCACATTTTCGGTATGAGCGCTATTTTTATTCTCATGGGAATCCTCGTTCTCTTCCTTGATCTTAGCCAAAAAACTCGAATCTGGCTGATTTTACTTCCTTTTATCGGTGTTGTCTTCGATCTGGCATCGGTCTGGCTGAAACTCTTTGTTGATCCGGTATTTTTCTGGCTGCATATCCCCGGGGGGGCTTTGTTCGGCACGGTCTTTGCCGTCGACGCCATTCTTATGCTGTGGCAAATGTGGGGCCATCCTTCAAAAAACACGTTTAAGGTTTAACGCAAATGCGGTCAGAACTGGACCCAATTCAGGATGGGTAATTTTTATCCATCTGAACTTTCTTTGGGAGGAATTCGGGTAATTTTTACCCGCTCTGCCCCGATTTTTTAAAAGAAAAAATGCTTTCATTAGCACGAAAACGAAAAGAAATAGTAAATTCATACCCTTAATATAATAACCACAATGTGGCATATTCCTTGCTTTGTGAAACCAAAGAGCACGAACAAGGAGGTATGTCATGGAACAATCCAAAATCTCGAGCCGGATCTTTATCGATCCGGTCTGTTTGATGAAAGTGGCGCCAGGCAGGAAAGATCTCACGTTTACGTACCGAATGCGCACCTATTATTTCTGTGCTGAATCCTGTCTCAAATCTTTCGAAGCCAACCCTGAGAAATATCTGGAATCAATGAGGGCCAAGCGTAAAGGATGGTGGAACCGTTATCTGAATCGTTTGAACAAAGTCACCGGCGGCAAACCGCCGAAGTGTCACTAAGCGTATGAAAATACTTAAAATCTTCAGATTAACAGGGGGGATGACATGAATCAGTTTTTGCCTAAATTTTTATCGTTAATGCTGGCAGTGGCAATGGTTGCTTTCGTTGCTCCCAACGGATCAGCGGCCGACCCTTCAATCTGGGCGCCGCCGCAACTGGCCGTGCTTATTGAAGAGGGTTTGGCCAAAAACCAGGATATTCAGAGTCTGGCGTCTCAGGTAGAAAGTCTTAAAGCGGAAATTTCGTTTGCGGGGTCTTTGAATGATCCTCGCATTGGTCTCGGTTTATTGAATCTCCCAACCGACACATTCAATTTTGATCAGGAGCCGATGACCCAGAAGCAAATTTTTATCGCTCAGAAAATACCCTGGTTCGGCAAATTAGACCTCCGTTCCCAACAGGCTGCAATCAAAGCAATTCATCAGGAAGCGATCCTGAACGCAAAACGTCTTGAACTTTCCAGACAAATTGCTTCCACCTATTACGAACTCGGTTTTGTTGCCAGTGGTCAGAAAATCAACGAAAGACTCATTAACATGCTGACTAAGCTCCTAAGGGTGTCAGAAACACGATATTCAGCAGGTCAGGGTCTCCAGCAAGATGTTTTGCAGGCCCAGGTGGAATTGGGCAAACTGTTGGATGAACAGATCACTTTGGACAAAAATCGCCGCATGCTGGAAGACCAGATCAACGGCCTGCTGAATCGGGAGAGTTTCATCCCTGTTACACCCCCTGAAAGCTTGAAATATCCGGATACGGTGTTGGAAGAAAAGAAATTACAAGCGCTTGCCCTGACCATGAATCCCTGGCTGAAAGTCAAACTGGCCGAGATTGATCTGACCGGCAAAGAAATTGAACTGGCCCGAAAGGACTATTGGCCGGATATGGATTTCATGGTGGCTTATGGCCAGCGGGATGACACTCCAACCGGCGAGGATCGGGCAGATTTTCTTTCAACTTCTGTTGTTATGAATATTCCGCTCTGGCAAAAAACACGGCAGGACAAAAAACTGGGTGCAACCAAGCTGCGCCATAAAGCTGCATTACAATCCTACCAGAATTTGGTCAACAGTCTCCCCCACAAAATAGACGCCCTGGTAACCGATATTCGAAATCTGCAGAAAAACTACAAGCTGATTACCGAGGCCCTTATCGTCCAGGCAGGGCAGTGGGCTCAATCATCCCTAACCGCTTACGAAGTCGGCAAAGTGAACTTTAATACTACGGTCAACGCTCAAATTCGGTTGCTTCGCTTCGAACTCCAGTCAGAAAATTATTTGTTCAACCTTTACAAAAAGCATGCAGAGCTTGAAGAGGTTTTGGGCGAACCGCTCTCGTCTCCAAATCCAGGTGATCATGCATCTCATTTGAACAAGGAAAAAACATCATGAAAAAACGTATAAAAAGATTCTTTCTTTTAGCCATCTTCGGTTTGATCGGTGTCATGACAGCACTGATTACCTGGGATGGTTCCGGCATGAACCCTGCCGGAGAACCGATGTTAACGATTTCAAAAGCCCTGGCTGCGGAAAATGAACTCAAAGCAGGAATGGTTGATCCCAAAACCGGTAAAAAGATCAAATACTGGGCCGCTCCCATGGACCCGACATATATTCGGAACGAACCGGGAAAATCTCCCATGGGGATGGATCTGGTGCCGGTTTATGAGGAGGAAGGTGAAGAGAAAGAACCGGCTTCGACCATCCGCATCGATCCGGTGACCATTCAAAATATGGGGGTTCGTATGGAGCGGGTGGAACGCAAACCTTTGGTTAAAAACATTCGAACATACGGCAACATTACCTATGATGAAAGGCGGATCTATGCGGTTAATACCAAGTTCAACGGGTGGATCGAGAAGCTGTATGTGGATTTTATCGGTGAAAAAGTGAGAAAAGGCCAGCCCCTTTTCGATATCTACAGCCCTGAGCTGGTAACTGCTCAGGAGGAATATCTTCTATCACTTCATCATAACGAAAGTTTAAAAGAAAGCCCTTACGACAGCATCCGGGAAGGGGCCCAGCGGCTTTTGAATGCCTCCCTTACCCGGTTGAGGTACTGGGATCTGACCGAAAAACAGATAGAACAAATTGAAAAAACCGGAAACGTTCAAAAAACTCTGACCATATATTCTCCGGCCCGCGGCGTGGTCATCAAAAAGAATGCCTTTCAAGGTCACTATGTAAAAGCAGGCGAACAGCTTTATGAAATCACCGATCTTTCAAAGGTGTGGGTGGATGTGGAAGTTTATGAGTATGAGCTTCCCTGGATTCAAAAAGGAATGCCTGCAAAAATGGAACTTTCCTACATGCCGGGCAAGATTTTTACCGGTAAGGTGCTGTATGTATATCCGTTTCTTGAAGCAAAGACCCGAACGGCCAAACTCAGATTGGAATTTCCGAATCCCGATTATCAGCTAAAGCCGGACATGTATGCCAATGTGACTTTGAAATCTGCCGTTTCCGGGAATAGTCTTGTTATTCCTCAGGAAGCGGTCATTGACAGCGGTGTTCGAAAGATTGTGTTTGTGGCCCTTGGAAAGGGCAAGTTCCAGCCTCGTGAAGTCAAGCTTGGATTGGAAGGCAATGATGATGAATTCCAGGTATTGGAGGGCCTTAAAGAAAATGAACAGATCGTGGTTTCCGCTCAGTTCATGCTCGATTCGGAAAGCCGTCTGCGCGAGGCCATTCAAAAGATGCTGGAGGTTCGGCAGCCGGGTGCGCCCGCAACCGCCGCCCAACCCAGGGAAATGGACGATAACGATCTCGATATGTCAGATATGAAAATGGACGAAACGACTGAATCTTCGAAAACGCATCAACACAAATAAATGCGGGGCCGGGAAGTTTCGTTTGTAAAAACTGAAGGCGGAAGCGATATGATAGAAAAGATTATAGATATATCCATAAGAAACAAATTTCTGGTCATCCTGATGACATTTTTTGTGATTGCAGCCGGCATATATGCGATGTTGAAAACACCACTGGATGCCATACCGGATCTTTCTGACGCACAGGTGATTATCTTTACCGAGTATCCGGGTCAGGCGCCCCAGGTTGTGGAGGACCAGGTGACATACCCGCTGACAACGGCCATGCTTTCGGTACCGTTTGCCAAAGTCGTCCGAGGCTATTCCTTTTTTAACCTTTCATTCGTGTATATCATTTTTGAAGACGGCACCGATCTTTATTGGGCCCGCAGCCGGGTGCTGGAATACTTAAACTTTGTCTCCGGGCGCCTTCCCCAGGGTGTAACGCCCTCCTTGGGTCCGGACGCCACCGGTGTGGGCTGGGTGTATGAATATATCCTGGAAAGTGATCGACATGATCTCGCCCAGCTTCGCTCGATTCAGGACTGGTTTTTGCGTTACGAACTTTCCAGTGTCCCCGGTGTTTCCGAAGTTGCCTCCATAGGGGGGTATGTCAAGCAGTACCAGGTGGTCGTCGATCCCAACAAGTTGCTGGCATACAACATCCCCCTTCAAAAGATCAAAATGGCCATTCGACGCAGCAACAATGACGTCGGCGGAAAACTGATCGAGATGGGCGAGACCGAGTTTATGGTCCGAGGGCTTGGCTACATAAAGAGTCAAGAGGACCTCAACAACATTCCCCTCGGGGTGGACATGCAAGGCACACCGATCCTGCTCAGAAATGTCGCCACCATCAGGATCGGACCGGAACTCCGGAGAGGCATTGCCGACTATAACGGCACCGGCGAGGTCGTCGGCGGCATCGTGGTGATGCGCTATGGCGAAAATGCCCTCAAGGTCATTGACAATGTCAAAAAACGCCTCGATCAACTCAAGGCAGGATTGCCCGAAGGGGTTCGAATCAAGAGCGTTTACGACCGTTCAAGTCTGATCCTTCGAGCCGTGGACAACCTGAAACGGACACTCATTGAGGAAGGGGTTATTGTTGCGCTGGTCTGTATTGTCTTTTTGCTCCACTTTCGAAGTGCTTTTGTGGGGATATTTACGCTACCCGTGGGCGTGCTGATCAGTTTTATCATCATGGAACGTCAGGGGATCAATGCCAACATCATGAGTCTTGGTGGCATCGCCATCGCTGTCGGCGCCATGGTGGATGCCGCCATTGTCATGATTGAAAACGCCCACAAGCATATTGAACATGACGGCGGTAAAAAACCGCATTGGGATTTGATAGCAGACGCCGCCAAGGAAGTCGGGCCGGCCCTGTTCTTTTCCCTGTTGATCATCGCCGTTAGCTTCCTGCCGGTGTTCACACTGGAGGCCCAGGAAGGACGGCTTTTCCGACCCCTGGCCTATACCAAAACCTACGCAATGATCGGCTCTTCGCTGCTGGCGGTGACCATCGTCCCAGTGATGATGGGCTATCTGATTCGGGGCAAGATTCTGCCTGAGCATAAAAATCCGGTAAACCGCCTCCTGATCTGGATCTACCATCCGGTCATCAAGCTGGTGCTGAAAGCCAAAATGTTAGTGATACTTATGGCAATAGCAATAATGATGATCAGTTATATTCCCTGGAAGCGTATCGGGTCCGAGTTTATGCCGCCATTAAATGAAGGTGATCTGCTCTATATGCCTACGACTCTGCCGGGTATATCCGTGACAAAGGCCAAGGAACTGTTGCAGCAGACCGACCGTATTATTGCCAGCTTTCCTGAAGTCCACCACGCATTCGGCAAAATCGGCCGGGCTGAGACAGCCACCGACCCTGCACCCCTGTCCATGATTGAGACGACCATAATGCTGAAACCCGAATCCGAGTGGCGCGAGGGGATGACCATGGAGAAACTGGTCAATGAACTCGATAAAGCCATTCAGTTCCCAGGCTTGACCAATGCCTGGACCATGCCGATTAAAACCCGGACCGATATGCTTTCCACCGGTATCAAGACGCCGGTGGGAATCAAGCTCATGGGTGAAGACTTGCAGGTCTTAAGCGATCTGGGAGAAAAAATCGAAGTGGTAATGCGAGAAGTACCCGGCACCCTGAGTGTCTATTCCGAGCGGGTTACCGGCGGAAATTTTTTAGACTTTGAGATCAAGCGCAAAGAAGCCGCCCGTTATGGATTGACCGTCGGTGACGTTCAGGACATCATCATGTCCGCCATCGGCGGAATGAACATTACCCAGACCGTCGAAGGCTTGGAACGCTATCCGGTAAATCTTCGCTATGGAAGCGAGCTTCGGGATACGCCTGAAAAATTAAGACGCATCCTGGTGCCGACACCTTCAGGCGCCCAGGTGCCGATAACACAGGTGGCCGATATCCGAATCCTCAAGGGGCCGCCGGTTGTTAAAAGCGAAAACGCCCGAAAAAACGCCTGGATCTATGTGGACATTGCCGGAATCGATGTGGGGACCTATGTTAAAAAAGCCCAGCAAATTGTTCAGGATAAAATCGAACTGCCTTCCGGCTACAGTATGGTCTGGAGTGGTCAGTACGAATACATGATTCGGGCACAGAAGCGGCTGATGATCGTGGTGCCGATGACCCTGATCATCATTTTTGTGCTGCTGTATTTTAATTTCAAGAATATTGTTGAAAGTCTTATCGTAATGCTCAGTGTACCCTTCTCGCTTACCGGAGGATTGTGGCTTATGTATCTTCTGGGCTACAACATGAGCGTTGCAGTAGGGGTAGGCTTCATTGCCCTGGCCGGCGTTGCAGCGGAAACCGGGGTTGTGATGTTAATATACCTGGATATCGCCTACCACAAATATAAAGCCCAATATGGCGATGCATTCAGCAAACAGCATCTTCAAGACGCCATTGAAGAGGGGGCGGTACTGAGGGTACGACCGAAAATGATGACTGTTGTGGCCATCATGGCAGGATTGATGCCGATTATGTGGGGTCACGGCACCGGATCCGAAGTGATGAAGCGCATTGCTGCTCCCATGGTCGGGGGCATGGTCAGTGCAACTATTTTGACGCTGATTGTGGTGCCGGCGATTTACGGGCTGTGGAAGGAATGGAATTTACCAAAGGATACTTCTGTCTAAAAAACAGCACAATAAAAGATAAAAAGGAGAAAATATCATGAAAAACATAATCGCAATTTTTACACTGTTTATCGTTATCGGATCGGTTTCGCTGAATTTGGGAACCGCAGGCACAGCCACCCATGAAGGACATGGACAAGCACATACGAAAGGAGCGGCTGCAATGGAAAAAACCAGCTCTGCAGGCACATTTAAACATGAAGCGGTTATGAACCATGTCCGAGCAGAGTTCCAGATTATGAGCCTGGCAAGTATGAACATGAAAGATCTAAACGGTGCGACCCATCACGTTATGGTAAACCTGTTCCATGATTCCACGAACGATCCAATTAAAGACGCTGTTGGAAAGGTTAAAATCATCGACCCGAACGGTAAGGAGCAGATAAATTCACTGAAAAACTACAACGGGATTTACGCGGCCAACTTTACATTTGAAAAAAACGGTAAATACGGTGTGATTTGTATGGTGAAAGTTGATGCCGAAAATCACGTTTTTAAGTTCTGGTACCCGCATGGCTAATGCCTGGTCAGTAAAAAGTGCCGCTTCCGGTTCACCGAAGCCCGTCGGAATGAAATTCGGCAAACGAACGATCGGGCCGAATACTTATGGACGAAGGAGTTTTTAATGATCAAAAGCTTAAAACAAAAGCTGTCGCTTTTGTTGATCCTTCCCGTGGCATTGCTGCTTTTTCTTACGGGCGTTTCAGGATTTATATATGCGAGAAACGTGCTGCTCGATGAATGGCGGGAATCGGCAATACTCAAGCTGGAACGTGCTGCACACCAAATGGACATGCGGTTAAGTCGTCCGATGGAGTGGATTAAAATGTTCCATGAAACTGCCCAAAGCCGTGGCGGACCCGCAACCCAGGAATTGATTCTAACCCGCCTTCGAAATCTGGAGGGTGTCACAAACGTCAATCTGAAATGGACAGACAATCATTTGGGGCCTTCCCACGGGGTCATGCAAAATCATCATGTGGGAGGTACAGGTATGATGCAATTTCATAGGGCTATAATATCAGAGGTTACACCCCCGCGTTACGATGCACAGACCAGACAAAAAACAGTAGCCTTGATTTCAGATTTCAAGGATGAATCCGGTCGCCTTGTCGGCCGGTTGGAGGTATCCCTTGGCTTTGACTTTCTTCTGGAGGATATCAAAAAATATGGGTGGTGGGAAAGCAACATGACCTGCCTGGTCGATGCATCCGGACGGTATCTTGCCCACAGCACCGCCATGAAAGGTCGCACCAGGCTGGGAGAGACCGGAGATCCGGTGGAACTGGCCGTAATGAAGGACATTCGTGAAAAGCCTTATGGAACCGACCTGGGTTCCGGACATCCCCCCGAACTGGTGAGCGGCTTTTATCGGATCCGGCAAGTTCCCTGGGTTATTGTCATGTTTGCGCCGGGCAAAGAAATTTTGTCGCCCATCGTCGAATTTCGCTTCTATTACGTCATTGCCGGCAGTCTTTGTATTGTCTTTATTTTGGTGCTCATTCAATTTGTCGGCGGCAGGTTGGTCGGTCAAATCGGAAAGATTTCAGATGCAGCAAAACAGGTTGCCATTGGAGATTACGTGAGTCCCCTGCCCATAACTTCTTCAGACGAAATAGGACAATTAAAAACCAGCTTTAACACTATGGTCGAAGGTTTAAAAGAAAGGGATTTCATCCGCGACACCTTTGGGCGATACATGGATCCGGAAATCGCCAGAGAACTTATGAAACACCCCGAAGCCGGAAGATTGGGCGGCGAAAAACGAAAAGTTGCCATTTTGATGTCCGATATCCGGGGTTTTACACCTGTTTCCGAATCCTTGAGCCCTGAGGAGACCATTCGTATTTTGAACCATTATTTTTCCCACATGATTGAGGTGATCCAAAAGTATAAAGGAATTATTGTTGATTTCTATGGTGATGGAATCCTTGTTTTTTTTGACCCGCTTGAAGGCCCCGTCAAGAAAGAGGTCCGGTATGCCGTTCACTGCGGCCTTGAGATGCAACAAAATATGAAAAGGTTCAACAAAGAAATGAGATCAAGACATCTACCTGAGCTTCAAACAGGTATCGGTATCAATGTGGGAGATGCTGTAGTGGGAAACATCGGCTCCGCAACCAGAGCCAAGTATGGCATTGTTGGGTCGGAAGTAAATATTACCCAAAGGATCCAGGCTGAAGCCAAAGGCGGTGAAGTCATCATATCTGACTCTGCTTATGGTCTTTTAGAAAAGGAATTGAAAATAAAACAATCTTTTTCAGCACAATTAAAAGGTTCCAATGAAAAGATGAATCTGCATATCGTTGAAACCATACAAAACAAAATCGAATCTGGCGATTATCAAAAACCATCCTTTTAATGGATTGGTTCATATTTTTTGGTAGGGGGTTCATATGAAAAGGATATTCATAATCTCAGCATTTTTTTTAATCGGATTATGCGCAGGGTCCTCCTCACTTTCCCAAAGCCTGAATGTGGGTGGCTATGAACAGTTCCAGCCTCATGAGGTGACGGAAAATCAAATCGGAGCCGGGTGGGGACATAGGTCCATGACATATGGGATGATGAATCTCATGTCAGGGATGACGACCCAGGCAGCTAAAATTATACGTTCAGGAAAGGCTTCTAAGGAGATGAATGAGAGACTGGCGGAAATATTGGAACACGTAGCGGAAATGCTGAACTACGCCCCCTCTTATATGATGGGCGTCAAGGAAGTGGATTCCAATATGATTAGTCTAATGCAAGGTATGTTGAAAGATCTTGAAAAAATGCGTAAAGAAATCGATCTAAAATGAATAGGATAAATTTCAAGTGGTCGAATAATCATTATCTTATAATTTCAGGCTCGGACTTGACAACCCATTAAAAAGTATCACTTTGTGATAGAAAAATCAGCAAGAGGCAGGGTTGATGAAACATTCTTCCAAGTTGATCATTTCAAATGTTGTAACGATCAGCTTAGGGTCATAGTAAATCAGACGGATGCTCTTTTTTAGTCTTTGTTTTCGCGAAGGGTAAGATGGTATTATAAACAACATGTTAATTATGTCAGGGGTCGGGGAGTTTTTCTCCTAAATTCTTGAATATAGCGAAATGGATGATCTTTTTTTAAATCGGATGCTGTCTGAGTGGCTTAGGGATCGTTAGAAAAAACAGGCGCAAACCGAAATCGTATCTTTAAAAGAATTTTAAAATAATGCAGACAACCTATTGATATTTCAAAGATAGTTTCCTGATTTTTCTTTACGATCCCTTGCCGCGAGTTCATGCGGTTTAAAAAAAGATTATCCATGTAGCGGTTGTTTGGAAAAACACCCCGACCCCTAAAATAGTTAACAATCGTTTAATTTCAGGACTGTCCAATCAGGTGACACCCATGAACCCAACCGACATTCATGAAACAGACGACGGATTGGAATTGGCCAAACGCCTGGCTGAAAAAGAAGAAGGTATCGCGAGAAAACCCAAAGGACCCGAAAAATACGTTATCCCCTTCATTGCCGTATCCTGGAGCCTTTTTCAACTCTCCATTCCCAGTTGGCTGATTCTCGATTCAACATTTACGCGGGCCATCCACCTGGGGTTTGCCATGCTGATCGTTTTTCTGAATTATCCCCTTTTCAAAAAGACCCGTTTCGGTCTCGAATATTTCTCCCAAAAAGAAAAGATTCCGCTGCTCGACTATATTGTCGCTGCTGTGGCCTGCTTTTCGGCACTGTATATTGCCATCGATTATACCGGAATGACGATGCGCTACGGCGCACCCATTGCCAGGGACATCGTCATCGGAATAACCCTGGTGGTCCTTTTGCTGGAAGCATCCCGCCGGGTCATCGGCCCTGCACTCTCGGTGATTGCATCCCTGTTTTGTATTTACGCATTTTTAGGGCCTTACATGCCCGATGTGATCGCCTTTAAAGGCGTTTCGCTCAACAGGTTCATGGGCCAGATGACCATGTCCACCGAAGGGATATACGGCATCCCGCTGGACGTTTCGGCCACAATTGTGTATCTTTTCGTTCTTTTCGGCGCCATGCTGGATAAAGCCGGCGCCGGGAAATATTTCATTCAACTGGCGCTGAGCCTTTTGGGCCGGTTCAAAGGCGGTCCGGCCAAGGCCGCGGTTCTGGGCAGCGGTTTGACGGGCATGGTCAATGGATCGAGTATCGCCAACATCGTCACCACCGGCACCTTCACCATCCCGCTCATGAAAAAGGTCGGGTATACGCCCACCAAAGCCGCCGCCATTGAAGTGGCCGCCAGCACGGACGGACAGATTGCTCCGCCCATCATGGGCGCCGCCGCATTTATTATCGCCGAATACGTCAACGTCCCCTATATTGAGGTCGTTAAAGCCGCAGCGATTCCGGCATTTGCCTCGTATGCGGCCCTTTTGTACATCACCCATATCGAGGCCTCGAAAGCCGGCCTGAGGGGGATGGCCAAAGAAGACATCCCGCCGTTTTTCAAAACACTGGTCAGCGGCATCCACTTTCTTATACCGGTGCTGTTTCTTCTTTACCAGCTGGTCATTGCCAGGCATACCCCGGAACATGCCGCATTCCAAGCGGTGTGGGTTATGGCCGTAATCATGCTGCTCCAGAACCCAGTCAGGGCGTATCTGAACAAAGAGCCCTTGGGCGCCGCTTTCAGGCAGAGCATTGTCGACATTTTTTCGGCCCTTGCCGCAGGGGGAAGAAATATGGTTTCCGTGGCCCTTGCCACGGCCGCCGCCGGCATCATCGTCGGTGTTGTGGCACTGGGTCTGGGAGGACTCATCACCCAGATCATCGATACCATCTCCCGCGGAAACATTTATATCATGGTTGTTGTGACCGCCGTCGCCAGCCTGGTCATCGGAATGGGACTTCCGACCACCGCAACGTATATCGTC
>Ga0210069_1000133_pt1 | contig 14061 bp, 11 predicted proteins | sample RushSE_TuleB_D2_FD_185568 | JGI IMG/M metagenome (GOLD analysis project Ga0210069, IMG submission 185568) | Wetland microbial communities from San Francisco Bay, California, USA, that impact long-term carbon sequestration - RushSE_TuleB_D2... | ecosystem: Environmental > Aquatic > Marine >... | reverse complement strand
GACTTGAAGGATACGCTGACCCATTCCCCAATACATGTGACGCTTTGATTTTTCATGATCAGACAAAAGAAAATCAAAAGGTATTACCAAAACACCTCTTGATGCGAGTTTATGGGGAATCCCCATGTGCCCCTCTTCAACAAATCCGCTATAAGGCCGGGCAAAAATGACGACCGCTGTCTGTTTTGGATCGGCTTCGAGCTGTTGCAGGATCCTTTTCCCTGTTTGGCCCATTTCTGCCATACATTCCAGTTGGCGTTGGACGGCGGCTTCAAAAGCAAACACGGCGGCCTTTCGCTTTACCCCCATTTGCATCGCCGTTTCGACCATCGGCGTTTCGGCTGCATTGACACCTTTTGTCAGGTCGAGAAGCGGTGCCAGAATTTTGGTTCCTTTTAATTTCAATGCATTAAGTTTCTGACGAAATGTCGCCTGAAGATAAAACGTTTCTCCTTGAACAAAAGGACAGGCCTGTGAACTGGAGTTTCCATCCAAAATCGGAAGGGCCTTGAAATGGGGAAGAAAGATGTATTCCGGAGGATTCCTCATTTCAACCAGTGTATGAAAAAAACCGTGTGCAAGTTCTGCCGGATAGCAAAAAGCTGCGTTTTTCCGGTCAATTCCTTCCTGGGTATAACCATCCGGAACAACCGTTTCAAATCCGAGTTCTGCAAAAAATGTTGAATAAAGCGGATAGTAAGTGTTGACCAAAAAACTTTTGTTGATCCCTATTCTTTTTTTGGACTTTTTCTTCGAAACATCCTGAACAGCGCCGGAAAACGCTTGGACACCATATTTTTCAAATACAAGCTCCTGCCGCACCCGCACCAAATCCAGCTGTTTAACATCGTATTTTATATTATGCCGCAAATTGTAGTACCGGTTACAGGCACCGCCGAACGGATACAGGGTTCCCTCAAGTTCGATCATGGCGATTTCACATCTGCGGTCACATTTTTCTTTACCTCCCTTGCAAACAAAGGACTTTCCATGTTTAACTTGCCGATTGAGCAAAACTTCCAAATCGAAGTGCTGTTTTCGTAAAAGCCCTTTTTCAATTCGCTCTTTGACGACCAGCGCCACACCATAAGCACCCATAAGCCCGGGTTCCGGTGGAACGATAATCGGTTTCCCGACAAGGGAGGCCATGGCCAATGGAATTGCCCGATTGTAGCAGACACCGCCTTGCATAAATACTTTCTCTCCGACCGGCCGGTTTCCCTTGACCCGATTCGAGTAGTTCATACAAATGGAATAGACCAGCCCTGCAACGATATTTTCATGCTCAACCCCTTCGTGAATGGCATTCTTTATGTCAGAGGTGATGAATGCTGCACACTGGTCGTTGAAATTCGGCGGATTCTTGCCTTTAAGGGCGATATCCGCAATATCCTCCATCGCCACGCCGAGGGTTTCATATGCGGATTCTTCCAAAAAGGATCCTGTACCCGCCGAACACGCTTCGTTCATGGCATAATCTGAAGCCACTGCATTGGTGATGTATGTGTATTTGGCATCCTGCCCCCCGATCTCAAAGATGGTATCTACATGGGGATCAAAATAAACGGCAGCAGCAGCGTGAGCGACAATTTCATTGATAACACTGTCCGTGAGTGCGTGAAGTCCGGCAATCTGTCGACCGGAACCACAGACACCCAAACCTTCTATAGATATTTCAGAAGGATGAACTCTTTTCTTTATCTGGTCAAGGATGGCTCGGTAACATCTGCGCGAGGCGCCGACCGGATCTCCGTTGGTGCGCAGATAAACAGAAGCAATCAATGCATCGTCCGATTTTCGCAGCAAAACGGCTTTTGTGGTGGTTGAACCGACATCAAGACCCAGAATGCAGGTGTCACCGGATCGTATCTCTCCCTTTTCAATGCGTTTGAATTCCACCATATGGCTGAAATCCTGCAAAGGAGGCAGTGTGTCAAAGGATCCAGCCTCGGAGCTGAACAACGCAGATGTACCGACGAAGCCGTTGGTCTCGTGTTCCAGGCCCCAAAGAGCGGCTCCCAGTGCTTCAAAATAGGGGGCTTCCTCCGGAACGATCAATCCGGGGATATTTTCATTCAGACGCTCAATCATCATATGATTGCGTGCCGTTCCTCCGGTGACCATAATGTTTTTTCTTTCCACCTTTTTTAAAAGCTCTAAGATTTTATTGGCCATCATTTGACAAAGACCGGCGGCAACCTTTGATTTTGGAACACCTTTATTGGTGGCATGGGTACAATCGGACTTACAGAAAACAGAACAACGTCCGGAGACGGGGTACGGTTCCGTCGTAGCGGCCCATTGACTCGCCTCTTCCAGCGATACGTCCATTCGACGCAACTGCTGAAGAAAGAATTCGCCGGTTCCGGACGCACACTTGTTTCCGGTAAGAACATTGGAGATTTGGCCGAAACGGTTCAGCACGTACACCATAAATGTTTCTCCTCCGGCAGAAACAACTGCCGGGCAGAAAATATTATCCGGTTTGATAAACCGGTAGGCATACTCAACGGCTTCAGGCTCGGGTATTGAGGTAAGGTTGACAAAAGAACGGAATCGCCTGCCAGTGGCAACGATCCTATCGAATGTATTCAGGTCAAGACTTTTGATGGCGCGAAGAAGGGTCCGTTTGGGGTCTCCTTCATGGGTGTGGAGTGAAAACTTTGTGATCCGTGGATTATTATTACACTGGGTCACATTGCCTGTATCGGGATTCCGGTCTTGCTCCAGCTGAACGATGGAGATTGTCGAAGCCCCGAGACACAGCCCCAACGACTTTAATTTGCCGTCGGAAGGCTTTTTTTGATGCGATTGCAACTTTGAACCTTCATAATCCATGTGAATCCAAAAACCCAAATAGGAAAAACAAATTTTCTATGAAACGACCAAATTTGCGTTAATAAGATAATCAAATAAAATTTCAATATAAAAAAAATAGGCATGGGTGTCAAAGAAAAAGTATTCATTGATTGTCCTAAAAGAGTGTGCATAATTATTCTTGTTTCGTCATTTATTCCGTGCTATCAGAAATTTTTAAAATTTATCTTTATAAAACACATCACTGCCCAATAAGCGATGCAAAGGAGGAAAGTTAGATGGCCCAATTAAGCAGAAGTGGCGGTATCATTCTGGTCCTTATTACCGGGTTTGTCGTTCAGATAATTTTTTCTGTGGCAGACACAAGGGACACACCGACCAAAGCTGTCGTAGAATTCAGCAAAGCATATTTTATGCTTGACAAATCAATGACCAAAAGAATCTGCAAAAAACAACTCGCCTTCGAGGATGTCGATGTGGTCGACCAGTATCTGTATCGTGCTGCCAAAACGGCCAGAGACCGTGGTTTTGATGTTAATTTTATGCAAAAAAAACTTTATCACATCGAAACCGAGACCATTTCTAAAAATAATACCGAAGCCAAAATCCGAATAACCGGCAAAATAAGGGTGGCCATAAATTCAGTTTATCCGGTCGTGGCGAAACTGTTTGACATCGGCGCGACTCATGAAATTGATGAAATCATTCATGTCATCAAGGAAGATGGCGAGTGGAAGGTTTGCGGCAAACTCTTTTCCTTGGCTGCAAACCTATAGTAACGAATTGAATACATCACCTTCATCAACTGATTCGGATTTGTAGCGGAACGCGGTGTTGCCCGCCAATGAGTCTCGCTTTTTTTAAAAGGCCTAACTAAAAAAGAATTTTTCAACGCATCGGAAAATATGGAAATTATATATGCCCGCATTCGACAAAGGGCTCGCCAGATTGTTTCTCGGTACCCACCCCCTGATTTTTATAAAGACCATCCTTCTGCCGATGCGCTGTCCAGACAATATCTTGAAACAAATCCACTCACCGAAAAATTGCAATCATTTGTAGCCCAGCACTTAGAAGACGATTATGGGCATGGCATTAAACACGCAATTAAAGTAGCCGTTGACGCGGGTACGTTAATGATTATTGAGAATAAGCTTGCCGGACATTCTGACAATGTTATCAACCGGAGAGTCCTCATCGTCCAATGTGCCTGTCTTCTCCATGATATCAAGCGGAAACATGAAAATCATGCAATCAAAGGGGCGACGTATGCAAGACAAGTCCTGAAAGTTTATCCCTTCCAATCCGACGAAGTCGATGATATCTGCCGGGCAATTCGAAATCATGAAGCCTTTAAAAAAACAGAAAAGGCGAGCACATCCGAGGGTACGCTGGTTTCCGACTGTCTTTACGATGCCGATAAATTCCGGTGGGGGCCTGACAATTTTACAGATACGGTATGGGCCATGGTATCATTTTTCAACATTCCGGTTGCTCAGTTTATGGATCTTTATCCCGAGGGCATGGAAAAGCTCGCCAAAATAAAAAACACGTTTCGTACGATCACCGGAAAAAAATACGGTCCCCAGTTTATCGATCTCGGGCTTGCCATCGGCAAAGAACTGTTTGGTGTTATTCAGACTGAGTTTGCACATTTGATATAGTCGCTCGTTTATAGTGTGCCCGAATATTATCATATATTTATATGAAATATCAGATGGTTATAACGATCTTTACGGTCGCGGCCATAATGAACTTTGGTCTAAGTTCCCGCGTTACTGCAGGTGGGAACGATTTTCCCTTCTATCCGGGTGAAAAACTGACCTTTCAGCTTAAATGGACCATTATACCTGCGGGGGAGAGCGTTTTAGAGGTACTTCCCCTTGAAACCATCGACGGTGTTGAGGTCTATCATTTTGCACTGACAGCGAAATCCAATTCCTTTATCGACAATTTTTATAAGGTTCGGGACAGAATAGATGCTTATTCAAACACCGATATGACCCATACGATCCAGTATAAAAAAAAGCAGCGTGAAGGAAAAACGCATAGAGACATTGTTGTGACTTTCGATTGGAAACACAACAAGGCTCAATATACCAATTTTACTGATAAGCTGCCGCCCATCGATCTGTTACCGGGGTCATTTGACCCGTTGTCTGCCTTTTATTTCGTTCGACTTTTTGACTTCCAGGATACGTCAACCATTGAACGTCCGGTCACGGATGGGAAGAAGTGCATCATCGGGAAGCTCGATGTCATCAAAAGAGAAGCCCTTAAACTGGAAAGCGGAACATACGACACCTATCTTATAGAGCCTGAACTGAAACATATCGGTGGGGTGTTCGAAAAAAGTAAAAATGCTAAAATTCAAATTTGGGTCACTGCGGACAAACGAAGAATCCCTGTAAAAATAAAGAGCAAGGTTATTGTTGGAAGCTTTACGGGCGAACTTGTATCCGCTACGGGTTTAAAATAGGAATACCGTATGAAAAATAGCGGGGCATTACGCGGAATATTGGTTCTGGATTTATCCCGGTTGTTGCCGGGACCGTTTTGTTCCATGATCCTGGCCGACCATGGTGCACGTGTGATTTCGGTGGAGGACAAACGTTTTTTATCGGACGATCTTTTCATTTCCACTGTCAATCGAAACAAAGAGCATATGTCTCTCAACTTAAAGACCCCGGAAGGCAAAGAGATTTTTTATCGACTGGTCAACAAAGCCGATGTTCTTATAGAAGGGTTCCGACCCGGAGTTGTTCACAGACTCGGGATAGACTTCGATACCATTCATAACATCAATCCAAGAATCGTTTACTGTTCGATTACAGGGTACGGTCAAAAAGGATCCTATCAGAATCGGGCCGGGCACGATGTGAATTTTCTGGGCTATTCAGGCGTTCTTGATCTTATGGGCGAACCGGATCGACCGCCATCCATTCCCGGTGTACAGATTGCAGATATTGCAGGTGGAGGAATGAATGCCGCCATTGGCGTCCTTCTGGCGATATGGGCGAGAGAAAGAACCGGAAAAGGCCAACATATCGATATTTCCATGACAGATGGAGTGTTAAGTCTTCTGCCGTTGACGCTTTTTTTACATCAGCGCACCGGAGAGTTCCCCAAGCGGGGTGAGTCCATTCTTTCCCACCGGTACGCATTTTATAACACATACGAAACAGCCGATGGACGTTATCTATCCATCGGTGCTGTGGAAAACCGTTTTTGGAAAAACCTTTGTGTACACCTTGGCGTTCCTGAATATGCACCGCTTCAATATGACGAAAACCGTCGGGAAGAAATCATCGATTTTATGCGGAAGACTTTCAAAAAAAAGACACTTGCCCAGTGGGAAACCGAACTCGCAGATCTTGATGTTTGCTGGGGACGGATACAAAATCTCAAAGAAGTACTCCATGACCCCTTTTTTCGAGAAAGAAAAATGGTTGTTGACATTCGTCGCAAAAACAGGGAAAAAATTGCCATGCTTGGGATACCGATCAAGTTGAGCGGAACACCGGGTTTCATACGAACGCCGCCTCCGGAATTTGGAGAAAATACGGTTTCTATCCTCCAGGAACTCGGCTACACAAAAAACCAGATAGAAATGTTTGTTGAAAAAGATGTCTTTTAAAATCATGTAATCACACCGGAGCCGATAAAGTTCGCTGAGAAAAGTCTGTTTCGAAAGGTAGGATGACGCATGAAAAAGATAATAGATAACGATGGGCTGTCGGCGCAGGTTAACCTCCTATTGCGAATTAACACATTAGAGAAAGAAAACGCCGAACTCAAAAAACAGCTTCAACGTGCCCAAAAGATGGAAGCCATCGGAACATTGGCGGGGGGTATCGTTCACGAATTTAACAATATTCTCTTTCCCATCATCGGATACACAGAGATGTGCATGTATGACGTGCCTGAAAAGAGCAAAACACATGAGAATCTGGCATCCGTCCTTAAAGCTGCGGATCGGGCCAAAGACCTGATTCAGCAGATTCAAAATTTCTGCATGAGAGGCGAAGAGAAAAGAACACCATTAAAAATACAATATGTGATAAAAGAAACACTTAAACTGTTAAGGGCATCTCTTCCGGCAACCATTAAAGTGATTCACGAAATAGACACCACCTGCGACCCCGTGGCAGCCGACCCATCTGAAATACAACAGATACTCATGAACCTTTGCACCCACGCCTACCTCGCCATGGAAGAAAAAGGTGGAATACTTGAAGTCACCCTCTCGGCAGCGGACCTGGATTCCAGCGAATTATCCTCGGAAATCGGCCTGCTCCCCGGGTCCTATCTGAAGTTAACGGTAAAATATACAATCCCCGGAATTGAACATTCTAAAACCAATCCTATTTTCGAACCTCAGTTTCTGATGGCCGGCCCAAATGAAGATCTCGACACGAATTTGAACACCGTATATGAAATGGTTCAAAGCTATAAAGGAAATACCCACATTTCCACCGGCCCGGATGGAAAAACAACAGTTAATGTTTACCTGCCTGTAATTGATAAAAAAACCGACAGCTATCCTAAAACATCCTTTGAAACCGACATCCCGCTCGGCAATGAAACGATTCTACTCGTCGATGATGAAGAAGATGTGCTTGAAATGATGCATTCAATGCTGGAAAGATTCGGCTATCAAGTAATCTCAACATCAAACAGCATCGAGGCCCTCGATATATTTCAAAAGAAGTCCGAAACATTCGATCTGGTAATCACCGACCAGACCATGCCGGAAATGACAGGGATGGAGCTGATCAAAGAACTGGCTCTCATTCGTAATGATATCCCGATAATTTTATGTACCGGATTTAACGAAAAAATTACCCAAGATACTACCAAGCATCTGGGAATAGGCGCCCTGGTCGGCAAGCCGGTCCGGATTGTGGATGTTGCAGGAAAAATACGGGAGGTCCTTGGCCGAAAACCATAGAAGTTCAGGATGTGACCAAGCCGGTGTCTGCATATCAACAGTGGATTAAAATCGGTTTATCCCTGCTTGAGAATTTTACCCGGGAAATTACATAGATCATAAAGCGGGCAAGTGGGACACATCGGTTTTCTCGCCTTGCATATGGCTCTCCCGAAATAGATAAGCTGCAAAGAGAAGTCACTCCATTCTTTTTCAGGAATAACCTCCATCAGGTCATACTCAATTTTAACGGGGTTGTTATTTTCTGTCAGTTCCAGCCTTTTTGATATTCTTGCCACATGTGTATCCACAACAATACCCGGAATATTAAACACACTGCCAAGGACCACATTGGCGGTTTTACGTCCCACACCGGGAAGTTTTACCAGTTCATCCAAGGATTGAGGCACCTGGCCATCATATTTTTCCAGGAGACTTTCGGCGCATTTTTTGATATTCTTCGCCTTGTTCCGGAAGTAACCGGTGGGTCGAATCAGGTTTTCAATGGTTTCATTCGAAGCACTTGCAAAATCATGGGGAGTTCTTAGTATGTTAAATAGTTCTTTTGTGACGCCATTGACCTGTTTATCCGTGCATTGTGCGGATAGTATGGTGGCTACAAGAAGTTCAAAAGGACTGCCGTAACGAAGCTGGGTTTTGACGCGCGGATAGGTTATTTTTAGTATTTTCAGAATTTTTGCCACGCGGGCTTTGTCTTTATTTAACGTCGTCTTTTTCGGCATTGTCGATCCTTTTTGTTGTTATATTCAAAACCTGGTTTTCTCCCATAATGCGGGATTTGGAAATATAGTGAACTCCCAACAAAGCAAATTTCTGCTGGGGATACCCAAAGTTTGGTCTTTTATACCATCGATTGATCATTACCATGAATTTACCTTTAAAAAAAGTACGCGCTTTAGGCCTTTGTTCCGGTGGTCTGGACAGTATGCTGTCGGCACTATTGCTCAGAAAGCAGGGAATAGAGGTTCAATGGATAACCTTCGAAACCCCTTTCTTTTCATCTGAAAAAGCCCTGCAGGCATCAAAAACTATTGGAATACCGGTAATCGTCAGAAATATAACGCCTATTTACTTAAAAATGTTGATAAATCCGCGTAGTGGGTACGGGAAGCATATGAATCCGTGTATGGACTGTCACGCACTGATGTTCAACCTTGCCGGGGATATGATGAAAGAAATCGGATTTGATTTCCTTTTCAGCGGCGAAGTGCTGGGTCAGCGCCCCATGTCTCAGACCATGAATTCTCTCCGTTATGTGGAAAAACAATCCGGCTTTGACGGCTATATTTTGCGGCCCTTGAGTGCGAAAAATCTTCCGATAACCATTCCCGAAAAACAGGGACTGGTAAACAGGGACATGCTTCTCGACCTATCCGGAAGATCCCGAAAGCCTCAAATAAAACTCGCCAAAGAATTCGGAGTCACGACCTATCCGTCCCCGGCCGGCGGGTGTCTCCTTACGGACAAAGGATATGCATCGCGGCTCAAAGACCTTTTTGAACACCAGGAAACATATTCCGAACGAGAACTTCATCTTTTAAAACATGGGCGACATCTTCGGTTAGACAAGGCCACAAAAATAATTGTCGGACGAACCCAAAAAGATAATGAAAGTATAAATCAATATTACGATGGAAATATGGACACCATTATAAAAGTAAAAACTTTTCCGGGCCCCATTGTTTTGATGCCGAACGGTGGTAGAAATGAAATGAGGATACTTGCGGCTTCCATATGTACAGGATACAGCAAGGCTCCGGAAATCACACCGGTTGAAGTTTTGGTGACCACTCCTGAAGGGAATGAGACCGTTCGAGTCATCGGTGTCCCGCCCGCAGAAATCAAACATTTTCTGATATAGCACCGAACCCAGAAACCATTTGGGATGCTCACCGTTATTTATTTTCTTTCGACCGGACATCTTGTTGTCTTTTCATCGAATTTAAGACCTTGCAATACGTCACCCTGGCTTCACCGGGTCCATAAAAATCTTCCAGAACCGATACCTGCCGGTATCTTCGGTTCTCGTAGAACGCCCGGGTACTGGCGTACTGAGGGCGTTGAGACGTTTCCGCATAGATTCGCGTTCCGCCGGCCTCTTGAACCAGACGCTCGATTTCTTTCAACAGCCGTTTCCCCAGGCCTCTCCCCTGAAAGTCCGGATGAACCGCAATCCAGTATAAGTCGTAGCTGGCGACCGTACAGGGAATGGGACCGAAACAACCATATCCGGCCAAACGGCCATAAGATTCTGCCAAAACAAAATGATAACCACTGGCGGGTCCCTTTGACAGCCGTTCTTTTACCAATTCCTCGGCCACCTCCACTTCGGTCGGATAAAAGAAACCGGTAACCTCCACCAACCGGCGAATCCTTTCTGGATCGTCCGGCTCCAGGTCGTAACGAAACTTGACGCCATGGAGAAAATCCAAGCGCAGTTCACCCTTTGGAAATCCGTGAACGGCTTCGGCCAGACCCTTGAAAAAGCGCAGGGCGTTGGTTCCCAAGGTCCGATTCCTATATCCACCCTCCTGGACGACCACCGTCGGAAGTCCCAATTCCCCGATCATTCGACCGTTCGCCTCAAAATCCTTGGACGTCAGGGACCACGTTCCGGTGGGATCTCCCTTGCCCGTATCCAGGCCCAGTGCCACCACGAGAAAATAAGGATCAAACTGCACTATCCTGCGGATGGCTTTGGCCAGGGCTTGACGATATTTTTTACCATCCACCGCTTCGGGCAGGGGAAGATTCAGGTTAAAACCATCACCGTCGCCGTCTCCCCGCTCATCATCGAATCCCGAAAAATAGGGATAAGCAAATTTCGGGTGCCCGTGAATGGAAACCGTCAGCACATCCGATCGGCGATAGAAGATGTCCTGCTGGCCGTTGCCGTGATGATAATCGATATCCAGAATGGCAACTTTTCCAAAATCAGAAAGGTGTTGGGCTGCGGTGGCGGCATTGTTGAAATAGCAGAAGCCCCCAAAAGAATTTCGTTCGGCATGGTGGCCCGGCGGCCGGACCAGAGCATAGGAGACGCGCCGGCCTTCCAGGATCTCACGGGCCGCCGTCAGCGCGCAATCCACACCTCGACGTGCGGCAACATAAGCATTCCGATTAATGGGGGTAAAGGTGTCGATACAGTAATATCCCGAAAGAACCGAGGGTTCCTTTGGTGGACGGGTCTTGTTTCGAACAGGAAACACATAAGGATAAAGAGATTTTCCTTCGGGCACCTCCTCACAGGCCCGTTTGAGATAACGGACGAACCGGTCGTCATGAACCGTAAAGAGGTGCTTGTCCGGAAAACTTTTGGGTTTGATGCTGGCAAAAATTCCGGATTTTTCCAGTTTTTCCAAGATGCTGCGCACTCTGACCGGAGATTCCACATACCCACGCTCATGGACATGATGGACGGCGTGACGGTCCGTGACCACCAACCCGATCTGTTCCAGGGACTGGCTTTTGACCTGTGGTTGGACTGCCTCGGGTTTGACATACCTGTGGGGTCTGAGTTGTATCGGATTGTCTCGAACGGACTTGACGACCTTTTCCACATATTCGGTGGGGCAATAGTCAGCATACTTTCGCTCAAGGATGGCCCGCACCACCTTTCGAACATAGGCCGAATCCGGAAGTTTGGGCTGTCCCAGCCCGTCATGGACCAGATGCGGCATACAGGAATCGCCGGGTGTCACCGGCGTTTCATAGGCCGTATTCACAATGGGACGGGCGCCGTACCGTTCATAAAACCTGAGCCGTGCACGATTTTCCTTGAGCAGCGCCTCATCCGGACAGGCTTCCCGGTCGTCCGGCAGGCACTCAAAAAAAAGACCCCTTGCCTTGAAATCCACCGCTTCCTGCCGAATCGTGTCATAAATGGCACTGCCGAGTCCACCCCTGGTTTTTCCGCTGGCCGTGGCGATCCAGTCTAAATAACAAAAGTTGATTTCGGGTTCATATAATAATAACGCAAACCCTAAAACCCGCTTGTGAAAGTTTTCTGCCACAAACAGGATAGACCGAAATCGATGTTTAAAGGGGTTGCGGAGCTTTTCTCCGATCTGATCGATCTCTTCTCGAGGAACCGCATTGAAACGGGTCCTTAAAATGTCTTTGACCTGTTTCAAGGCTTCCTTGTTTCGAGGGAGAATGTCGTCATAAATACGCCGGATACGAAGCATGGAATCACCTCCTTTGGGTCGAGATTCCGTTCATTGCGATGCTTTCAATGGCGCGAACAAAGGTCATTCCGGATTGATTAACCGCCGCAGCGAACCCGGCATCCGGAGAAAGACAGGGGTTGGCGTTGACTTCGAGAATCCATGGACGACCCTGTAAATCCACGCGAAAATCGATTCGGGCATACCCATTCAATCCGAAAACCTCCCAGCAACGGATCGCCAGATTTTTCAGCTTTTGAAGAAGGGGTGCGTCGGATGAGGGAAAGTCGAACCGTCTGGGGGTGTGATGATATTCGTAGGACGAGCTGTCCCACTTTGCCCGGTATCCCACGATGGTTAGTTTTTGTGTACCGTAGTTTTCGAAAATAATCTCCGCCGGATGAAGCACTTGAATCTCCGCAGCACCTTCAAGAATCGAGAGATTGAATTCCCGCCCTTCGACGAACACCTCGGCAAAGCAGCTCCCCCCAAGTTTTGGGGCTCGCTCTTTGAGAATTTGATGTAAGGTCTCAAGATCCTTATTTTCGACGGGTTCATCATCGTCCAATCCCAGGGAACCATGCTCCCATGTCGATTTTACCAGCCAGCGTTGTTTTTCCGCTGAGAACAATTTTTTGTTAACGAACGGCAAATCGCAAGGACTGGGACCCATCCACGCCGGGGTGGGGAGCCCTGCCAAGACCATTCGTTCCTTTGCCAGCCCCTTGTGGGAGGTAACAAAAATGGACTCTGTACACGACCCGGTGTAACATATTCCCATGGCATCCAGAAGACACGGAAACAAATGGATCAACCGACCTTGGCCATCCAGAGATTCTACCAAATTAAATACCAGGCGGGGTTCATAGGCCTGCAGTCTATCTTTTATGTCTGAAAGGTTCAGGGTGCACGGCATTTGAACGACGTCGTGGCCCAATTCCTTCAGTGCCTTGGAGACGGCCTCCGCCTGGACCAGGACATCCTGTTCATCCGGGCGGTCCTCCGGCCCTGTCGCGTTGTGAACGATAGCGATACGCATTGGATTTGAAGCCTTTTATTTTTTCATTGAAAACATGTTCTTCTGGTCGATGTTAGAGATCGATGGCTTTTCTTTTCAGTTTTACGTCTAAAATCACAAATCCCAAGCACCAAGATACAAATAAATCACAAATTCCAATAATCAATGACCAAAACCTTCCAGAACGAGCCGTTGTTTGGATTTTCGAATTTTGGTCATTTGAATTTGTTTGATATTTGTGGTTTGTTGTTTATTATTTCGGTAATTCAATAAACTTTTAACAAAGCAAGTTTACACCGGTATAACCAGTGGCTGGTCTTTTGGGCCAGGATTTTTACTGGTCGATTCTCTTAAAGGCCGATGCAAGAATGCGTTCAATCAAAACCTCATAAGAAAGGGGAATTCCCTTGCAGATAATCGGGAGATCCGAGTGGTCCGGGTGCAACCCGGCCAGGGGATTGATCTCCAAAAAATAAGGTTGACCGGTCTCATCGCACCGGATATCCACGCGACCCCCATCCCGGCAACCCAAAACCTGCCAGGCGTTGAGGGCGATGTCTTCAGTTTTTCGAATCAACGGTTCTGCTGAGGATCGGACCGAACGATATTGAACCAGTTCTTCGCAACGCTCCTTATTGACGTAAGAATATACTCCCGCTTCAGCTCCGGCCAGCAAGATCACCTCAATGGTGCCCAAGACCTCGGCATCCGTTCCTGTCCCGATAATTCCAACGGTAAATTCCCTTCCGGAAAGATAACGCTCCACCAGAACCGGTTGGTGGTAGGTACGTCCCAAGGCCCCACAGGCCGGGGCCAGATCACGGCGGTGATGAATGATTGAATGAGGGCTTACCCCTTTTCCCGTACCTTCGGCCACCGGCTTGATAAAATAAGGCGGGGGAAAGGTCACCAGCATTTCGTCACCCTCTTTTTCCACCACGCAAAAATCGGATGTTGGAATCTTAGCATCCCGTATGACCCGTTTGGTCATTCCCTTGTGAAGGGTCAGGCTCATAACCAGCGGATCCGAGAAGGTGTAGGGAATGTTATATACGTCCAGAATCGCCGGTACCTGAGCCTCCCGACCAATACCGTTTATTCCCTCGGCA
>Ga0210069_1000130_pt1 | contig 14204 bp, 18 predicted proteins | sample RushSE_TuleB_D2_FD_185568 | JGI IMG/M metagenome (GOLD analysis project Ga0210069, IMG submission 185568) | Wetland microbial communities from San Francisco Bay, California, USA, that impact long-term carbon sequestration - RushSE_TuleB_D2... | ecosystem: Environmental > Aquatic > Marine >... | reverse complement strand
GATCCAGCCACCTTTGCCAGTCATCCGGAGATGGAGGCTTACAATGTAACCGATGAACTCCTTAAAAGACTCCGGAACAATCCTTATCACTTTATTGCCGTAAATTTTGCCAACGGAGATATGGTCGGCCACACCGGTAACTTGAAGGCTGCCACAAAAGCCATCGAGGTGGTGGACGCTTGTATCGGCAGGATTGTCGCCCGTCTTCTCGAAATTGATGCCCATATTCTCATTACATCGGACCACGGCAACTCCGAACAAATGATCGATGATCAGACCGGTATGACCAAGACCAGCCACACCTTGAATCCTGTTGAGATCATTTACGTTGCCAATGACTCCCATGACAAGCGGCTCATCAATCGTGGAAAATTGTCGGATATTGCACCAACGGTTTTGTTTCTACTCGGATTGGACATCCCGAAAGAAATGACCGCCCAAAACCTCATTGTGAATAATACTGTCTGATCCATTAAAAACACCCCATCCTTTGAGTTAAATATTCTTTAAACCCTATTGCTTTTCAAAAAAGGAGAAAAATCGTGGACATGGAAAAGGCAATCCAGACTGCCATCGAATATGAAACAAAAATACGGGATATCTATCGGGACGCCTGCAAAAACGTTCCGGATCCCGAAGGCAAGCGTTTTTTTAAAATGATGGAAGGTGACGAGCAGTATCACCTTGACTATTTGATGAAAAGACTCAAGCTGTGGAAAAACACCGGGCAACTGTCAGCTGAGAAATTGAAATCCACAGTTCCCCCAAAGGAGATCATTCAAAAAGAAACCGAAAAAATCAAAGCGCATATGTCAATAAAGGACATGAGAAGTGTCAATGTCATTCTCAGCAGAGCGCTGAAAGCAGAAGTTGAAACCAGCAATTTTTACGAAAAGATGGTGAGTCAAATGACCGATGAAGGTCAAGAGATGTTCGCCCAATTTCTGGAAATCGAAGAGAACCACATTGCCGCCGTCCAAGCTGAACTGGATTATATCACGCATACCGGATATTGGTTTGATTTTAAAGAATTCGATATGGAAGAATTGTAAAACGTGCAGCGCTTTCCCGCTGGGAACAGGTTTTTATTCCTATCTGAATTCATAATCTCCCGCCTTGTATTTATTAATATCGATATTATTCTAAGAATTAAGATAGGTTTTTATATTACCTATCCTTAATAATCAGATAAACTACCAAATGATTCGCCATTTGGTAGTTTAAATCACACACAGGAGGTGGAGTATGGCCGATGAAAGACAAAAAGTTGCTCCAGGCTTATGCTCTTATGTTGACGAAGATAATCAAAATCTGAATCTTGAAATAACGATTCCCGGAGTTAAAAAGGAAGATATACGTCTAAAATTGCTCGACGACAGTTTCAATCTTCGTGCAACAAGAGAGGAATTCGATTATGTTTCGGCGGGTTCTTTTTGCTGCCCAGTGAAGGCAAATAATGCTCAAGCGACATATGAGAATGGATTGCTTAAAGTAATCATACCTTTCAAAGATCCGATGGAAAACGCTGTTGAAGTCATTATCCATTAGATAATAATAAGATAGCAGCCAGCATATACTAAACAATTTCATTTAACAAGCCAGGATCTTTAACGATTCTGACTTGTTAAATGATCCACACGCCTCCCCAACCCAAAGTGTTTTACCGACTTTCCAGATAAATCCGGCAAGTTAACGTATGGAAAAAGTTGACATAGCCACATTGTGGTATTATTTATACTTAAGGTATGCTGATACCAGTAAGTTATCGACCCAAAATGTGGAGTTGACTCATGAAAAAAAACAGAAAACCTGTCTATGCCAAAGGGTATAGAAATGTACTTTGTCCGCTTTACAGAGACTGTTTGAATGATGCCAGTAAAAGATATTGGGAATACTGGACCTGTTTATCCTGCCGTTATAAAAAAGTGAAAGAATCGGTTGCTGATGAAATTGTATGTCCGACAAGTGCGGACCCATATTATTCTATTTCTCCTTCAGTAGGCGGGAAGCTGAAAAATATTGCGATATAAACTTTCTTATGTCACTGAAACCAAAAAAGGAGGTGAACGACATGACGCGTTTTATGATACCCAGGGTCGCCCATTGCAGCGGTGGTTGCAGTCTCTGGTCCTGGGCAAGACGTTAAACTGCCCCAACGGTCGATATGCCAAACCCATTTCCTTCCATTTGACATTTAATAACCGTTAGTCTATGTATTTTCATAAAATCATGAGGTGAGCGCCATCGAAATTATAACCACCGCCAAAGAGATGCAGGCACGTTCTGACAAGATACGCTCCCAGGGAACAACCATTGTTTTCGTCCCCACCATGGGATTTCTTCATGAAGGGCATCTTACCCTGATGCGTGAAGGGAAAAAACGGGGAGAAGATCTGGTCGTGAGCATTTTCGTCAATCCGAAACAGTTCGGCCCTGGTGAAGATTTGGAGGCCTATCCCCGGGATCTTGAAAGAGACCTTGAACTCGTCCGAAAAGAAGGTGTAAATGCGGTGTTCACTCCGAATGCTGGTGAACTGTATGGAGAACGATTTCAGACCTTCGTCGAGCTGGAAAAACTGCCGAAGCATCTTTGTGGAATTTCCAGGCCGTTATTTTTTAAAGGCGTTGCAACCGTTGTTACCAAATTGTTTAATATCGTCAAACCCCACGTAGCCGTCTTCGGTCAGAAAGATTTCCAGCAACTCACTGTTATACGCCAAATGGTGCGTGATCTTAATCTCGATATCACAATAATCGGATCTCCCACGGTCAGAGAGCCTGACGGACTTGCCATGAGTTCGCGAAATACCTACCTCACACCAGAGCAGCGGTTAAGCGCCCTGTCATTAAACAAATCACTGAAAAAGGCACAGACTCTTGTCGAAAATGGTCTTCGGGATGCAGACGAAATAATTGACGCGGCAGCAGCGCTGATCCGATCCCATCCGGAAACCGAGATCGATTACATTTCCGTATGCGATCCGGAAACCCTTGATGACTTGGTAACCATCGACAGGCCGGCATTGATGGCCCTTGCCGTAAAAATCGGAAAGGCTCGCCTGATCGACAACATGATACTGAAACCCTAACCCATCTTGATAATCGAATCGGACCCCAAATTCAAAGAGTGAATCAATGAGTGCAAAAACATTCGCTGAAATTAACCTGAACAATCTGGTTCACAACACCATTGGCATCAGAGAAAAAGTGACCCCATCTGAGATCATCCCTGTGGTAAAAGCCGATGCCTACGGCCACGGTGCCGTTGCCGTAACCAAACGCCTTTTGAAAGAAGGCCTTCGGAGATTTGCCGTGGCACAGTTTAAAGAAGCCATGGAATTGCGGGATAGCGGGGTATCCAGTCCCATACTGATTTTTGGGAGGCTGTTTCCGGACGAACTTCCGGAGGCCATAAACGCCGGTTTAAGAATCAGTCTGTTTGGAATAGATGACATCCGGTGGATAGAGAAGGCCGGACAGAAAAAACCGGTACATGTCCATGTAAATGTCGAAACCGGCATGGGAAGAATCGGCGTTCTTCTGGACCGGGAACCTGATTTTTTTGACGCGCTTTTGGCGTCAAGACACTGTTCTTGGGAAGGACTCTATTCACACTTTTCCACCTCAGACGAAACGGATAAGCGTTATGCAAATGTTCAACTGTCCAGATTTCAAAATATTCTTTCCCAATTGAACGCAAAAGGTAAAACACCCCCTATAATTCATATGGCCAATAGCGGGGCTGTTTTGGATTTGCCTGAAAGCAGGTTTGATGCAGTTCGACCCGGCATTCTGTTATACGGTCACTATCCGTCAACGGAGACGTCCCGTTCAATAGCGGTGAAACAGGTCATGACCCTGAAAACATTCGTGGCGCATATCCGAAAAATCCCGGCCAATTTCCCGGTGAGCTACGGCAGGAAGTGGACATCGGAAAAACCCACAACCATTGCTGTACTGCCCATCGGTTATGCAGATGGAATTCGACGCAGTTTGACCAATAAAGGAGAGGTCCTGATCAAAGGAAAACGCTACCCAATGGTCGGTCGGGTCACCATGGATCACATTATGGTCGATGTCGGAGATGACCCGGTTAACCCCGGAGATCCGGTGATTGTATGGGGTGAAGGAATCCGGGACGCCATTCAACTTCTGGATGTTGCCCAAAGCATCGGAACAATTCCCTATGAATTGACCTGTGGCGTATCCCGTCGGGTCAAGCGGATCTATATTGGAGAAGCATGAGACCGAAAGTGATATTTCAAAAAAATTACCGCCAAAAGGAAAAATAATCTTGTATCTTGCACAACGGAAAATAAACGGTCAGACGCATTATTCCATTCGCGAATCCTATGCGCACAAAAATCGATTTTTGAGTCGGAATCTGTTTGATCTCGGGTTCGATCCCGCCCAATACATCGTATATCCCGGCGGAAACTCGTTTTACATCGACGAATCCGTGATAGAACAACTGAATGATATAAACGTCTATCCGAAAAACGATGAGCTGGAAGATATATTCTGGCGCTTTCTGGATCCGGACATTTGTAGGTCTCTGGAAACCTTTCGAAACCGGCAAAAAAACCTGAAATGTCGGCAAGTACCAAAGGCAGAAAAAACGGCGCAAGCACCAAAATTTCACATCTTTGATCAGCGTCGAATCCTTTACTTGAGATGCGGTCAGACGAATCAGCGCAACCTTGCCGGCGTTCCGCAGAAGCTGCTCAAGGTACTGACCACCAAATCCAGAGATGAAATCGAACAGATGTTCATAGAGATGGAAGAAATTCTGACGGTGAGAGAATACAAAACCTATGCATATGTTATTTTTAACCTGCAGGATTTCTTCACGCAATGGTTTGCCCGGTCTGCACCGAAAATGCTGGACCAAAGGGCGGTGGATGAACATTTTTTGGAGGAAATCTGCCGCTTAAACAGCGACCCAACGTTCTGGAACGGCATGGAAACCGGCAATAGCTTGAATGAATACCTTGTTCGTTATGCTGTCATGTATTTCGATTACGATTACGCTCCCAAATCTTTTATGGAAGAATATATTCGAAAGTTCATCAACAGCCGAAGAGATTACCGGCCGCCGTTTGAATCCCGCAAGGCCGATCTGGAAGAGGCCGGCGCCCTGTTCAAGTCTACGTCGGAGGAATTGAAAAAAATGACTCGCAAAGACCTGGTCCGGCTTTACCGCAAGAGGATCCAGAAGCTTCACCCGGACAAAGGCGGTGATCACAACACATTTATCCGCCTGACTCGAGTTTACCATCTGTTGCTCAGGACCAAACCTTAAATCCCTTCTATTTAACATTCGTAACCATTAAGGGAGGCAGTTGTTTCCCGGTAACGTTATTGGCGGAGTCGCTTCGTATTTTCAGTGATTTAGCAGTGGGGGAGACCGCGGCTCCCGCATGCTTTTCGCGGGAGAACGCGGAGGGGGCAGGAATGCCACCAATGCTAAGTCACTGAAAATACCAGTGACGGAGACACCGAAGTGAAGGGGAAATGACTGCCCCCTGAACACATACTATCATTCTTGTAGGTATGGGTTTTATTTCAACAGCAGTTTTCTGGCAGGTGTCGGCCCGTTATTTTCCTTATTTTCTATCGCTTCGATCGTTTCGTCATAAGAAATGACTTTTCCTTCTCGATTAAACACCCGATTATCATCAAGGATAATAAGGCCCGATGTTTCGATAACTTTTTGTTTATATTCCCACTCTTGCTGAATATGGTATCTCTGGAGTTTGAATTGCCAGTAGAGCCAAAAGATCAAAAAAATCAACACGCCGGACACCAGCACACAAAGCAGAATAAAAAGATAAAACGCTGTCTTTTCGCCAATATGTCCCAACACCTTTAGGATCGTATCGAGCTTGAACAAAACAACGGAACCAACCCCCAGGATGAACAAACCGGCAAGAACCGGTACCTGTTGAATGATGGAGAACAGAAACTTGAAGCTGTGTCCGAACCGTTTTATTTTGGTTCCCACAAAGGGACTTTCTTCAAGATCAAACGCCGCCTGTTGGCTGCCGTATAAATAATAGTTGAATCCGATAACAATAAGACCCACAATAAACATCAGCACAACCGGAGCCATAAAAGAGACAAAAAAATATTGTTTCCAGGGAAACGGTCCCTTTTCCGCGCCCATGGAGCCAATAAAATGGGCAATAAATATAACGAATTCAACTCCTCCAACCAATATAAAAAGGGTATCGAAATACTCTTTGATTTCCGTTTTTTCCAATATGCCGGCAATGCCGGTCCTTTTCTTAAGTCCACTACCTTCCATAAATCATCCTTGCGTAAAAAATTGTTGTTCAAGTTATAAGACTATTTTAAATACTCAAAAGGAATTTTTTTGTCAATTCTGTATCAAAGACCCAATTTCGGAACTTTAAAAAAGTAATGTACGAAATCGCCATCAGGTCCAAATTGGCGTCTCTTTGGATTTAAGATGGGGAATTCGCGATAGGGTTTTATTCGGTCTTATGGCATTCTGGATTTCACTGCATTTTCCAGAAGCAACGCCTGTTTCAACTCCCGGGAACGATAATGCGGGAATCTTGTTCTCGCTGAAGCTTTTCGATTTCTTCCTCCATCTTTTTCAATGCCGTTTTTATGGCTTCCGGATATAGCTCCATGGCCTCTATGAGATTTCTGGCTTTAAGAGGCGCCTGAATTGGAATTGGCCCTTGGGGGGTCATTAGATTGAGGTGGCCCACAAAAATCTGTTTGCGGGTTTTATCTTTCAATCCATTGGGTTTGACCGGAGTGAAACGCCGTATTGATGCCATATCAAGATCGGTAAAAGACTCTTCCAGATACAGGTTGTCTTGCTTTACCGATAAATCCATGTCGTTGAATTCTTTTTCGTCAAACATTCTTTTCTCCTTTCAAAAATGGACAGCATGTGATTTCTACCGGATTCAAAAAAAATATCCAACCAGTTTGGTATACAGTCTCTAATATTCACCCGTGTCAGCATCGTTGTATTCCAAAGAATAATTGGTTGAAAGCATGGGGTTTCGAATGATCGGAAATTCTTTATGGTAGTATGTCCTTATAAAATGTCAACCCATCAATTCATATAGTTTGCCGCGAATGGTTTCTTGAAGGCTCCGGTTCTTCATCATATATTCTGCCGGTCATAAATCAGAACAAAAACAGACAGAAATAATGACGCGCGTATGGTAACTGCGTTTTTCATAATCGGCTTGGCTTTTTTGATAGAACTTGTTTTTTCGCAAAATCAAAGTTTATCTGCCCACCAACCGGTTAAGAATACCCTTCTTCTTAGGCTCAGGTGGAGGAAGGCCGAGGTGCTTACAGATGACGTTTTCGAGCTTTTCATCCGAAACATCCGACCCTTCGACGACAATCTCTTCCCCGACCATAACGGCGGGAGCGACGGGCAAATCCAGCTCAAAATACGCATCAGTGGTATATTCCGCCTTGGGTTTGGATAGGGTTTCGATTTCAATGTCGTAGGTTTCGCCCAGCCTGGGCATCATTTTTTTGAAATGCTTTCAAGGCTTTCCATTGGGCTCATTGACAAAGAATCTGACTTTTAGCATGTCTACCTCCTTCAATGATTCATAATTCACGATTGCCAATTGGTGACAGATAAAACCCTTACGTAGCTTGTCCGAGTTAGGAACCTGCATCATCCTTTTTTATAGCCTCTGCCATTCGGATTAAAAATTGATCCGCTGGCAAAAAATCCGAAAGGCGGAGGTCGCTTCGCTCGTTTCCCCGGCGATCTAAAAATACAACGGTCGGTACCCCTTTGACCGCATATTCCTTCAACAGTTGCCCATGAACCCGATTCTTCTTACGCGTGAGATCAGCCTTGACCATGATAAAGTTCTGTTCTGCCAGTTTGACAACTTCTGCATCATGAAAGGTGATATCTTCAAGCTCTCGGCAGGGACTGCACCAGTCCGCATAAAAATCAATAATTACCGGTTTCTTTAATTTCTTCGCTTCCGATAAAAGTTCTTCGGAATATGGTTGCCAAGTTACGCCAGGTCCTTGCATGACCCATGATCCGATAAGTATCGTCGTAATAACCACACTCATTATGACAACACCGTTCCTGATCCATTCGAATATTCGAAAACTCGCCTTTGTCCTATCGATCCATCCCAAGTGGAGCCCTGCTGCAAAAGCCACGGCTGCCAATAAAAGTATTCCTCCTGTTTTGGGCAAAATAGGTCTAATAAAATAGGCAGCCATACCCACCAGAACCCATCCCATGAGTTTTCTTACCCAGATCATCCATTCACCGGAACGGGGAAGTTTATCTATCTGTCCTGAAAATATGGCCAGAAAGAAAAGAGGCAAACCAAGCCCGAGGCTTAGGGTAAAAAAGATGATAAATCCCAGCCAGGGGCTGCCCATGCCGGCTACCCAGGTTAGCAATCCTAAAACAAAGGGACCGATACAGGGAGCAGCAACCACTCCCATTGTTAACCCCATAAATAACGTCCCCAAATAGCCTGCATAGGATTTTGATGCTGTCTGCATGAGTCCGCCGGGCAGCCGCAACTCCCAGAATCCAAAAAGGCTGGTGGCAAAAACGACCACAATAGCGGCCACAATAGCAAGAACAAACGGGTTCTGAAGCATGGCACCCATAAGACCGCCGGTCAGGGCAGCAAGTACACCAAGGGCTGAATTGGTGATCGCTAAACCACCAACATAACATAACCCGTGACCGATTAATCGGCCTTTACCGCTGCGGCCGCCAAAATAGGATACAGTGATGGGAATCAGGGGATAGACACAAGGGGTCAGGTTAAGCGCCATACCGCCCGCAAAGACACCTAAAAGGGTCCAAATCATGGCCCAGCCATATAAAGGCCCGGGTGTCTCCGGTTCATGGGTCATTCCGGAAAGTCCGGCCGGGGTAATCTCCACCGGCAAGCCTTTAGCGTGCCATTCCGGATAACCCAGGGGATCACGGTAAACGTTCTGATAACCAAGCTTCACAGCCACACGGGCTGCCGAGTCGCTTCGGACTCATGTCAGGCCCGCTCAGTAAAACACAATGATGCGATTCTTGTCCGCTCCGAGAAATGCCTCCAGGTCGCTTGCCTTGTGCCAGCGCGCCCACCAGGTGGGTTCCATGGGAAAATTCACCGCGCCTTTGATATGGCCTGTCCGGTATTCCCATTCCTGCCGCGTATCTACCAGAAGGAGGCCGTCTTCGTTTTTGCTGTATCGCTTCCACAGCGCTTCTGTATTGATAATGTGATATCCACCCTTCTTGGCTTCGCTCCGGACGTCTTCCAATGTCGCCTCTTTCGGCGTAACGCTGAGGTTGGTGAACCAGAGCGCTACTGCTGCAATGGCAATGGCCGCAAGAACCATAAGCGTTTTCCTTACATGATTCATTTTCATTCTTCCCTATAGCAAGCCTTCTCTTTTTGATTTTGTGACCAGAAAATCAGCCCCTGACCGAGACAGCCCCAACCCTTCGGCAAGATCCGCCGGGGCCAGAGAATTGGTTTTCTTTATATAAGCGATCACCTCGCTCTCCAGTTCTTCCAGCCAGCTTTCAAAAAGGACCAGTACTTCGGGATTTGCTACAGCAGAAAGCTTTCTGGACCGGGCCACCTTCTCCACCAGGCTTTGACACATTTTCGTTGGATCGACATCTTCGTCCATGCATTCCGCCAGTCAGAGGTGGACCAGGCTGGATATTTTGTCGTCACCGGAGTCACCAACAAGGTTCATAACAAACCGGATTCGGGCATCTTCGTCCAAAAGGGGGAAAAGGTTTTTTATTACGGAGGTCAATGCAGATGCCGCCTCTTGAGGCGCCATGTTGTTTACCAATAATTGAATTTTGCCAACACTCATGGAGTCATCTCCAAAGGTCAAAAAGTTTTTCTCCGTGTCAATAAGTCCGTGGCCAGCCCATCCAAATCCATTAGAATATCAATGATTCTTTTGTCTGCGACTTCATAGTATAAAAACGGTCCGTTTCTTTCCACCTCAACCAGAAGCGACCGCTTCAGCTCTTTGAGGTGATGGGAAACCAGCGGCTGCGACAATTGAAGCTCCTCGACGATTGCGGAGACCGATTTTTTCTTGGTGCTGATGCAAAGCAGAATCCGCAGGCGGTTTTCATCGCTCAGGCTTTTGGCTAAAAAGGCCGGAGCTTTCAGATTTTCCATCAGCGAATTGGGATCGTGATTTTTCTTGAGCAATTGCCTTCCTCCACATCTATCCCGATAAGGCTTCGAGCACGCTAACGCGCGATACACACGCAAGCATAAGCATATAAATTTCTATTTATATGCTTATGCATAAAATGTCAATCAAATTTTTTAAATTTATCTATCCATCTCTGTTAGCAGGATATAGGCTTGAAATCGGGCAGGGCGAAAGAAGTCAAATGTGAAAGGTGTTTGGAACTCAAATTTCTGTCTTTTGAGGGTTAATTAAATAGAAATAGAATAAAACCGGAAGCGTCTGGTTCATTGCCGTTAAGAAATCTTTGGCAATCTTGGCTTTTTCTTTGGTTTAAGTTTCCGAATATTATAATAATTTTAGCTGTTCCTGTTGATTTACCTTTTTTCTGTCTGAGATTCTTGAACGTGGCTTTGTTTTGCCCAAGTCTTTATTTTTTGCCTTTTTTATTTGTGAACCTATGGGGTGTACCTTATTTTTTAAAGATGGAATTTGAAGATATCTATTATCGATGATAGTCAATTCGACAATTGAATGCCCAGTATAACGATTATGGGAATTTTTAGAAGTGATTTGGGTTTTGAAAAGTTCGCTGGCACCTAACGATTCGGGCTTGCTGTATTCCATATCTAATATGTCACCAACTTGCAATTCTGTGAACACTGGAGAGTCTTTTTTTACAAGAATACATGGTCCATTTGAGGAAATATTTCGTAACTTGAATTGGTATAGTATCTCCTTATCACTTAAAAAGAACTGCACACTATAAAATTCGTCTAAGATGGTTTTTGCTTCATTCCTGCACTCGGCCAAATCATCGACGCTTTTATTTCCTATCATGACTAACTCAAACATTCTTAAACTATCCTCACAAGATTTTTTAATCGGTTTTCTCAAGTGGTGTATTTTTCATGTCACTCTTTTCTTTTGCTTAAAATGGTAAACGGCAGAGCCAAATAACCTTTCCGCCTAATTATTATAAAAAATTAGAAAATATTTAATTCAGCAACTTTTTTTGCGTTCAAATCTTGCAGGAGCAAGAAAGCCGATGTCAGGCTGTACCAATATCGTTGTTTCATTATAACTCCATAGGACAATGTATATTGTATGTCAATGTAAAATACTACAATATATTGTATTAAGAGGAAGGACAGAAAAAACCCGCAACGGTTATTCAGTATGCCAATAACAATACCTTCAGAGGCAGTTCTCTGAAAGAATTTTGTATCCGGAAGGTATATGTAAACGGTAAAGATTAAGAAGGCTTGGGAAGGTGATTTGAGCCTCGGCCATATACAGGGTCGCATTCATTTTGGGGAGATCAAGTTGTTCTTTTGCAAATCATTAATCACAACCTCGATTACATCATTAATCATTTGATATTTTGAGTCTTTGCTCAATGTTTTTGATTGCCCGGACCAAATGAGTTTTTCTGTTTTTACATCGTACAAATTCGTTTCCAATAGGACTGTTTTGCTTGTGCTTGAATAACCCGGATCTCTCGCATAACTCGATCGGCTGTGATAAAAACCGTAAAAACCTACATATGCTTGACCGCCGCCTCGTGTATAGACTTCTTTTTCTTCTTTGTGGATCAAATGCGTGATGATCACAGCGTCATTTTTAAATTGATTGACAGCATTTAGTATCGTCTCTTTTTTCATTACCAGATTTGCAGGCATCGGTATGGCATCTTCACTTGAGATAGCTTCAACGCCAACTGATTTTAACTGTGCAACGAACTTTTGCTCAAAAGATCGCCGAGAATCTTCATTGCCCGTTATTGCAATTACAAGAATATTAGATACGGGTTTTCCTCTAAAGGCCTCATTTACTTGCCTCTGGGTGAGTTCTGTCCCAGCACAGGAAATAAACAGAAAAACAAAAGAAAACAAATAGCCGAACCATTTAACAGAACTTCGTTTCATTAAACTCCTCCTGGCCGCAAACTGGGCAACCGGACAATCCTAATGGGTTTAAGATACTGATTTTGAGCCCTTAACCACATGTGCTATCATGGCTTTAGGTGCTGGTGAAATTTCAACTTTTTGTATATTGTTCGTTGGAATGATAACAAGTTTTTCATCCAATTCAACCCCGATATAGCTGGCATTCATACTTCGTTCGATTCTACTCCCTGCATTTCTCTGTCTCTCTTCGTTTGCCTCAATCTTAAATATAATTGGATCCCCAGAAATAAGATGAATATTAATTGTTACTTCAGATGGATTTTGCACATTTTCCTCCTTTGAACTCAATTACAAGACGAATCCAACCCTGTTAAGACTCAAAATGGATTGTCAGATGATGTAATAACCTGATTTAATATTCAGCAAAATCAATTCAGGTCGGGACAGTTGATTTCTTCTCACTTTCCCGCTTCCTTCTTTACCTCCTGCCTGGCCCTCTCGCGCTTCTCGCTTTGTTCCATAATCATCGTGTAAGCCAGGTAATACTTGTAGATGTTGCTCACATACTGTACAGTCTCTCGGCCGATCTTCTCAGCGGCAATAACCTCCACATGATTGAACCACCTGTTTGGATCAAGACCACGCTCAGCGGCCTGCCTCCGAAGCTGCGATATCCTGCCCGGACCGGCGTTGTACGCGGCAAACGCAAAGAGTCCCTTGTTAAGACTGTCCATAGGCTCATTTTCATAATACTGGTCCAACATGAAACGAATGTATTTCACCCCGGCATGAATATTTGCATCAAGTTGGGTGATGTCGCCGACTTTCAGTTCTTTGCCTGTGGCGGGCATCACCTGCATAACACCGATGGCACCTATCGGGCTTTTTACATTGTGGTCGAGCCGTGACTCCTGGTAACCCTGGGCCATCATGAGCAGATAATCCAGCTCGTATTTGTCTCCGTACTTCCGGAAGAAATCGACCGTGCGCTCAAACTTGGCCATCTCCTCTTTGGAGGTGGCGTTTTTCACAAACTTGGTGTTCTTTAAGTATTTCTGAAGCAACTGATTTCGAATCGCGGATTTCTCAGGATAGCGGGAAAGCATGGCGTTGATCTCTGCCTTGAGCAAAGGGCTGTTCTTGCGAATCATCCAGCCCATCGTGCCCCCGGTTTTGATCGCGGCCTCAGGGTGAAAAACGATTTTGGGGAGCACTTTTTTCCATAATTCGGCGATGTGATTGTCCGCAATGGTTGCCTGAATGAGCCCTGCGTTTACCATCTCGAGAATGTCCTCGGTCTCAAGATTTTCCGGTGCCGGTCGTATCTTCACCGGAGTCTTGCCCGCCTTTGCGAACTGCTCATTCAATTCCTGCAAACTCTCGTAAAAGCTCGAGGACTTACGAATAAAAACTTCCTTGCCCGATAGCGCTTCCACGTCCTTAATCGGCTCTGCCCCCGGGCCGGTAACCACAAGCTCCGAGACGTTCTTTGCGGTGGGTTCGGTAAAGTCCACCAGCTTCAACCGCTCAGGTGTAATCGTCAGGTTGGCAGCCCCAATGTCTCCCCGGCCCTCCAGCAGGGCGGGGATGATGTCGTCACGTCCCACCGGCACAAAAAAAACGTGCATCTTTATAAGCTGGGCCTTAAGCTTCTTGTTGAGATCGTCCTCGAATATCTTGAATGAATCATAGACCAGGCCGCGCTGAACGCCCCGGTCGACGAAGTAGAGCGTCTTGGAATAAGGAACCAAAACTCGGATCCCCCGACGCTTGATCATCCCGTCTAAATCGCCGATCCACTTGATGCCGGCGATATTGGGAAGGGTGAAACCACCCGGTGTCTTGGAGCCGGAAGGTTTTGCGGGATCCTGGGCATAAGCCGGTATGCAAAGAATAGAAAAAGCAACGGCGAGTGCTGCAATAAGTTTCGTGTGTTTCATTGTAGCCCTCCTGTTAACCAACTCCTGTGCCTTGGCACTGGATCAGGTTTTACTATCGGTAAAACTTCAGTCCCTATTGCTTACCCTTGATAGTTCATCAACAATGGCGCGACTGAGGGTGGCGATGGCCCGGCTCTGG
>Ga0210069_1000128_pt1 | contig 14348 bp, 19 predicted proteins | sample RushSE_TuleB_D2_FD_185568 | JGI IMG/M metagenome (GOLD analysis project Ga0210069, IMG submission 185568) | Wetland microbial communities from San Francisco Bay, California, USA, that impact long-term carbon sequestration - RushSE_TuleB_D2... | ecosystem: Environmental > Aquatic > Marine >... | reverse complement strand
AGCGAAACGGTCTCCGTCAACCCCTTTTCAAGTTCGGCTGCGATCGCAGTTCGTCGATCACTCATGGCGCCTCCTTGTATAGACGTTCATCTTGGCATAACAGGGACGGTCCCAGTCGCCGAAAGAACGACCGGGCGATTCGGATTATCGTGAACGGGCTGCTATCGGGTAACAAACGAAATGGCTTGAAGAAGGACGGTGTCGCAGAGGGATTGGGCAGGTCCGGGTCGGGATGCAAACGGCAACAGTGGTCCACCGGTCAACTCCTCGAATGGTTCGGTTCCGAGAATGCTGGTGCGGTGAGAAAGCCAGGTGCCTCGACAGGTACTCTTGACTCCGGACGGACTATAGCATGCCGAGTGATTCCATGACAACAAAAGAGATAAGACAGGGTTTAACTGAAACCGAGCAGGCGGCCGCCCTGGTAAATCAGAAACGCAGCCACCCAGGCCACCGTGGTGCTGTAGCCGATGCTGAAAAACATCCACTGGTAGGAGCCGGTCTCCCTGCGGATGGCGGTCGTGGTGGCCAGACACGGTAGGTAGAGCAGCACGAAGACCATCATGGACAGGGCCGATAGCGGGGTCATGCCGGATGCGGCCAGCGCTTTCCCGAGCGCGTCCTCCTCTTCGCCGTCGCCCGCTGCGTGCAGCACGCCCAGGGTGCTGACCACGATCTCCTTGGCCACGAACCCGGAGAGCAGCGACACCCCGCCGCGCCAGTCGATCCCCAGGGGGGCGAACGCCGGCTCGACAAAACGGCCGAGCCGGCCAATGTAGGAGTTCTCGGCCTGTTGGGTCCTCTGCATGCGGCGGATCTCGTCATCGGCTTCCGGGGAGCCGGCCTCGCTCCCCTGCGCCTGCGAGACGGAAGGCGCCGGCCGGCTCTCCGCCGCGCCTTCCGGGAAGGTCGGAACCGCGCGCGGGAAGGATGAAAGCGCCCACACGATCACCGACCCGAGCAGGATGACCTTGCCCATCTTACGCAGAAAGATCTTGCTGCGGTCCCACATGTGGATCAAGAGGCTCTTGGCCATGGGCATCCGGTAGGGCGGCAGCTCCATCACGAAGGGGGCATCCGCGCCCTTGAGCAGCGTGGAGCGGAAGAGCCGCCCCGTGAGGATCGACAGCACGATCCCCAGCAGGTAAAGCCCGAAGATCACCGTGCCGGCCCGGGCCCCGAAGAAGGCCCCGGCGAGCACGACGTAGACCGGGAGCTTGGCCGAGCAGGACATGAATGGCGTGATCAGGATCGTGAGGATACGGTCCTTTTCGCTTTCCAGGGTGCGCGCCGCCATGATGGCCGGCACGTTGCAGCCGAACCCCATGAGCATCGGGATGAAGGATTTCCCGTGCAGGCCGATCAGGTGCATGATCTTGTCCATCAGGAAGGCCGAGCGCGCCATGTAGCCGGTGTCCTCGAAAAGCGCAATGCAGAAAAACAGGATCAGGATGTTGGGCATGAACTTGATCACGCTGCCGACCCCGGCAATGATCCCGTCGACGACCAGGCTCTTGAGAATTCCGTCCGGCATCAGAAAAGCCGCGGCTCCGGACGCAAGTTCCACGCCGGCTTGAATCCACTTCACCGGGTACTCCCCCAGCGTGAATGTCAGCTGAAACATGGCCCAGATGAAAAAAATAAAAATGGGGAACCCGGCGAGCCGATGGGTGAGGACCAGGTCGATGCTGCGGGAGATGTCGACCCGCTGCTGGGTGGTGGAGGTCTGCACCTCGCGCACGATCCCGGCGATGAACCCGTAGCGCTCGTCGGTCATGACGATCTGCGGGTCTTCGTCGAAGCGGTCCGTGAGGTGTTTGCGCAGGGCCTGGGCTGCCTGCAGGATCTGACGGCCGGCGTCGGGCGCCGCCGCAATCAGCCGGTCCTTGACGATGGCGTCGTCCTCGAGCAGCTTGGTGGCGACCCAGCGCGGGAGATAGGGCAGGTTGCCGTCGGTCTTGCTCTCCATGAAAACGGTCAAGCGGCCGATGGCCTCTTCGATGTCGGCGCTGTATTTCACCCGTCGGGTCCGCGCCGGCGGGTCGGTGGAATCGGCCAGCCGGATGGCTTGCTCCAGCAGCTGATCCATGCCCTGGTTGCGGTTGCCGACGGTGAATACCACCGGGAGGTCCAGCAGCTCGGACAGCTTGCGGCCGTCGATTTTCGTGCCGCGGGCGCGTGCCATGTCCGCCATGTTGAGGGCGAAAAGCACCTTGCAGTCCAGCTCCCGGATCTGGGTGGCGAGGTAGAGGCTGCGCTCCAGGTTCGAAGCGTCGATGATGACGATGACGACATCCGGCCGCTCGTCCAAAAGGTAGTTGCGGGCCACGACCTCTTCGATGGAAAACGGCGTGAGGCTGTAGGTGCCGGGCAGGTCGACGATGGTGAGATCGTACCCGGAGCGGCTGATGTGCCCCTCCTTTTTTTCAACGGTGACCCCCGGCCAGTTCCCGACCTTCTGGCGGGTACCGGTCAGGTTGTTGAAGATGGAGGTCTTTCCGGAGTTCGGGTTGCCCGATAGGGCAATGGTCAGGTGTTTGGGCGGCATGGAAGCAGCTTCATCTCACGTTTTCGACGACGATGTCGGCCGCTTCTTCCACTCGCAGCGAGATGTGAAACCCCTTCAGCACGATTTCCATGGGGTCCTTCAGCGGGGCATATTTCTCGACATAAAGCTCCGTTCCCTTTACCACACCCATTTCCTGGATTCGTCTGCGTAAAAGGCCGTTTCCGCCGACGCGTGCGACGGTCGCCGTCTGGCCTTCCTTCAACTCGCTGAGCAACATCGTCTCCACCCTTGTTTCTGCAATCAGCGTCGACACTCCGCCGACTGAAACATTGCAGAGAAGTTAAGCTAACAGGCGGGCATTGTCAACCGAACGGATGCGGCACCCTTTCGGCCGCCATGTCACGTCTGACGGCCATCCGCAGGTCACACGGCCGTTCTGCGTGCGCGTGTCGGCGCCTTGCCCGGACGGGCATGCCAGAGGGGATGATTGAGACGGAGGTCTTCGGGGATCAACGGGACCGCTGCAAGTCTTGGACCATGGAGTGCAGTTTCTGCGAGAAGACGGCCGGGACCGGCTGCAGGCCCGTCTGCTTGCAGAGGGCGATGGTCTGCTTGAGGGACTGCAGGCAGGAGAGGCAGGCCAGGCATTCGGTGACGTGGGCATCGACCTCCCGCAACTCGGCTTCATCCATCTCCCGATCGATGTATTCGGAAAGTTTGCTGAACAGCTCCAGGCAGTGCCGATGGTCATGGGGCTTACAGGTCATGGCTGAAGTATCCTTTCAACCGATCCCTCAGAAACAACCGCGCACGGTGCAGCCGCACTTTGACATTGGCCGGCGACAGATTGAGGATCTGCGCAGTCTCCTCGGTGCTGAATTCCTCGACATCACGCAGGATCATGACGATCCGGTATTTTTCGGGAAGGGACCATATGGCCTGGTTCAGGGTTTCGAGCAGTTCCTCGTTGAGGAGCTGCTCGAGCGGCATGCGCGCCCACTCCGGCACCTGTTCGAGCGTCTCGGCCTCTTCGGGGCGGGCCAATTCCTCGAGCGACAATTCAGGTTCGGGGGCGAACTTGGATCGCCGCCGCTTCTTGAGGCAGGTGTTGGCCGCAACACGGTAAAGCCAATTCTTGAACTTGGTCTCGTAGCGGAACTCATTGAGATATCGAAAAACGTTTAAGAGGGTGTCTTGGACGAGGTCTTCGGCGTCGGATTCATTCCGGCACATCCGCCGGCCGAAGTTGTAAAGCTTCTGCTCGTAGCGCCTGACCAGATCTGGAAACCTCTCCGCATGTCCGGCGTTGATGGCCCGGATCAGTTCGGTGTCGTCATCGCTGACGGTCTTGCGACTCGGAGGCGTTTCCGCTGTCATTTTTTCTTGTCACCTGACAAGAATTACGCAGTCAGGTGGATACCCCCAGCCTGGGCAGCAGGTAAACTTGGATAAAAACCCAGCCTCCCACCACCGCCAGAAGGATCAGAAGCTCTTTCATTCACATCTCCGAGGTGATTTATAGTGAAGTCCCGACCACTTGTCCACATTTTTCCTTAAACGCACAACCCATGGGCCTCTTCTGAAACGGCACTCAGGCACAATCATGCCTGCTTCCACGCAGTTTCGTGTATGGACTCCCGTCGATCGTTTTGGTTACAAACGCCGAGCAGCGCCGAATCCCAGCGCGAGGCGCGTCGTTTCGGCGGCCTTGTCAAGCCAGCCTGGTCTTGTACAGCCTCAGGCTGTTGGAGACGACCGAGACGCTGCTGAACGCCATGGCCAGGGCCGCGAGAATGGGATGGAGCTGGCGCAGCATCGCCGGCAGCGACTCGAAAGGATAAAGCGCACCGGCCGCGATCGGCACCAGGATGACGTTGTAGCCGAACGCCCAGAAGAGGTTCTGGGCGATGGTGCGCATGGTGGCGCGGCTGAGACGGATGGCGCGGGGGACGCCGTTCAGGCTGCCGCTCGAAAGGATGATGCCGGCGCTTTCGATGGCGACGTCCGTTCCCGTGCCAATGGCAAGCCCCACATCGGCCTGCGCCAGGGCAGGGGCGTCGTTGATGCCGTCGCCCACCATCCCGACCTTTTCGCCGGCCGCCTGCAGCTCCTTTACCTTGAGGGCCTTCTCATCCGGCCGCACCTCGGCGAAAATGCGGTCGATCGCCACCCGGGAGGCGATGGTCCGCGCCGTTTCGAGGTTGTCGCCGGTCAGCATGACGATTTTCAGGCCGAGTTCATGCAGCCGGGCTATCGCCTGCGCGGAATCGGGTTTCAGCTGGTCGGAGACCGCAATCAATCCGGCCGGGGCGCTGTCGCGGGCCACCACCATCACGGTTTTGCCTTCCGCCTGCAGCCCGTGGATGCGCTCCCACGCGGCAGCAAGGCCGATCCCGAGTTCATGCTCGATCCAGGCCGCCTTGCCCACCGCCACCCGTTCCCCGCCGACTCGCCCCTGAACGCCGCGCCCACCGGCGGCCTGGAACTCCGCGGGGATCTGAAGCGCCATCCCTTTTTCCTCGGCGGTGCGAACGATCGCCTTGCCGAGCGGGTGTTCCGAACCTTTTTCGGCGGAGGCCGCCAGGTGCAGCAACTCGTCTTCAGATCGACAGGCGGCGGAAATCGGGACCACGTCGGTGACCGTCGGCTTTCCGGTGGTGATGGTGCCGGTCTTGTCGAACACGATGGTGGTGATCTTGCTCGCCGATTCCAACGCTTCACTGGATTTGAACAGGACCCCGTGCTCGGCCCCCTTGCCGGTGCCGGCCATGATGGCCGTCGGGGTGGCCAGCCCCAGCGCGCAGGGGCAGGCGATGACCAGGACGGCCACGAGATGGATCATGGCGACGACGAAGACCCCGCTCACCACCCACCAAAAACCGAAAACGACCAGCGCCAGCGCGATGATGGCCGGCACGAAAACCGCCGCCACCCGGTCGGCCAGCGCCTGAATCGGCGCCTTGCTGCCCTGGGCCTCCTGGACCAGGCGGATGATCTGCGCCAGAACCGTGTCGCGCCCCACGGCCTTGGCCTCGAAGGTCAGCAGCCCTTGGCCGTTGATGCTGCCCCCGACCACCGTTTCCCCGGGCTGCTTGTCTACCGGCAGCGGCTCACCGCTCAGCATGGATTCATCCACCGCGGATTCCCCTGTCAGAACGACGCCGTCCACCGGCATGCGTTCCCCCGGCCGGACGACGACCACATCCCCGATCTTGACCCTGGCCAGCGGGATCTCCTTCTCGACGCCGCCGTCGAGAATAAACGCCGTCTTGGGGCGCAGCCCGATCAGCTTGCGGATCGCCCCGCCGGTGCGGCCTTTGGTCCGCGATTCGAGCATCTTGCCCAATTTGATGAGGGTGATGATGACCGCCGACGTCTCGAAGTACACGTGATGCCCGAGGGCAGGGGCCAGGAGCACGCCGACCGAGTAGACGTAGGCCACGGAGGACCCCAGGGCGACCAGGACGTCCATATTTGCGCTGCGGTTGCGCAGGCTCTTGAACCCGCCGGTGTAGTAATCCCAACCGGTGTAAAACTGAACCGGGGTCGCCAAGGCCCAGAAGAGCCAGTTCACCCACGTGGCATGGCTCCAGTCGCCGGTAAGCCCGAAATCGCGGCCCATGCTCAACATGAAAAGCGGCAGGGAGCAGATCACGCCGACAACGAACTTACGGGTCTGGTCCGCGATCTCACGGCCGCGGGCCTGGGCTTCGGCATCCTCGGCTTCCGGGAACTCGCCGGAGGCCGCCGCGCCGAAACCGGCGCCCGCCACCGCGGCGATTAGGTCGTCCACCGAGACCGCCTGGGGGACGTATTCAACGGACGCGCGCTCGGAGGCGAAATTCACGGCCGCCCGGACCACGCCGGGAATCTTTTTGTTCAGTGTGCGCTCGATGGTGGCCGAGCAATTGGCGCAGGTCATGCCGGTGATGGCCAGCTCGACCTTGGCGGTGGGAACGGAATATCCCGCCTCCTGGATCTGGCGGGCAATCTGCGTCAGCGTCACCGCCTTCGGATCGAAAGTGACGGCCGCCTGCTCGCTCGCGAAATTGACCCGCACCTCGTCGACGCCCGCAAGCTTTTTTACGACCCGCTCGACGGTCGCCGCACAGTTGGCGCAGGTCATTCCCTGAATGGGGATATGGAGGGTCTGGGTAGGCATGAATCAAAAATAGTTGTGAGTGATGAGGAATGATTTAGAGTGCCGGGTTCCGAGTGATGAGTAACACGCTGAAAATCATTACTTCCTTCTCGGACTCATACCTTTCCGCTCAGCACTCAGCACTCATCTTTTTCCTGGTCACAACATGCCAGGGGTTGAGAAGATCTTCCTTGTTGTAAGTCATCGGCCCGCCGTTGTCGTGGCGGGTGACCGTCGCGCCGGCTGCTTCGGCAATCACCTGACCGGCGGCCGTGTCCCATTCCATGGTCGGCCCCAGCCGGGGGTAAACGTCGGCGCGGCCCTCGGCCACCAGGCAATATTTGAGCGAGCTGCCGGCCGACACAAACTGCACTTCACCCAACTCGCGGCGTTTTTGGTCGACATAGGCGTGCAGCTCGGGGGTGGCGTGGGAACGGCTGCCGACGATCACGAAGGGTGTGTGGGTTCCAGGGTCGAGGGGCAGCCGTGTGGACCGGGCCTTGAGCTGTTCGACCGCCCCGCGCGCATCGTCGGAATTGTCGGCGTGGGCCAGCCGGGAAAGGGCCTGACCGTCATCGAGGCGATAGGCGCCATCCTCGAGCCGGCCGAAGTACAGAACATTTTTCACCGGGACAAATATGACGCCGAGGGTCGGCCGTTCGCTCTCGACCAGGGCGATGTTGATCGTAAACTCGCCCAGATGCTTGATGAACTCCTTGGTTCCGTCCAGGGGGTCGACCACCCAAAGCCGTTGCCAGCAGCGGCGCTCCCCGGCAGGGATGTTTTTACCCTCTTCGCTCAACACCGGTATGCCTGTGTGCTTCAGGTAACCGGCGATGATCTCGTGGGACCGCGTGTCCGCCAGGGTGAGGGGCGAGTGGTCCTGCTTGTAGTCCACGTGGAGTTCGGATTCGTAGACCTCCAGCGTAGCCAACCCCGCCCGGATCGTCGCCTGGACCGCCGTCAGGAGAAGATCGTCGCGCTGCATCGCGTCAGGCCGCCGGGAAATTGATGTCGTTGAGCGTGGCTCGGATCTGGGCCTCCGTGGCCGGCACATCCCACTCCACGTCCACGGTTTTAAACTGCGGGTTGCCTTCCACCTTGCGAACGCCATTCAGTTCCTTCAGCTCCTTGGTAATGGTCATCACGCAATGGCCGCAGGAGATTTTTGGGATTGAAAACGTTTTGTGTTCCATGGCCTTACCCCCCTTCCAGTCGATCTGGAAAAAAACAACCGACTCTGACTGCCAATAGTAGTGTCGGTCGGCAGCATGTCAAACAGCGGCGCCGCAGAAGCGTCGTGAAAACTCGTCGAAGTCGCGATCCTCAAAGAGCTGCGCGAAGCGCTCTCCGTGGAGGCTGCGCTCTTTGTAGAGCTTCAGGCAGTCCTGAAGGATCTCGATCACCTGATCCTCGCTGAAAATCCCCGGCAGCTCCCGGGCGAGCCGCGGGTGGCGGCCGAGCCGGCCGCCCAACTGCACCCGAAATCCCTTCCAGGCCTCGGCGATGGTTCCCGAGGGGCAGGCCCGGATGCACTGGCCGCAATTCAGGCAGCGCCCCGTGTCGATCGTGGGAGGGCGGCTCTCCGCGGCAAGCGTTATCGCCTGCTCGGGGCAGGACTCGACGCAGGCCTTGCACTGGGAGCAGGCCTCGTTCGTCGTTTCCGGCACGGCGGCGCCGATGACGCCCAAGTCCTTGATCTGCGGCTGCGAGCAGGCGTTCGGACAGTCGGCCAGCGTGATTCGGAATTCATGATGGAACTTGATATCTCCCCGCACCCGGGATTTCAAAAAGTTCAGAAGATCGGCGGTCTTGATTACCGCCTCCACCCGCGCGAGCAGTTGGTCGCTGATCACCGCCCGGTTCGAACAGCCGCTGGGGCCGAAGCAGGTGTCAAGCTGGTAGCCCTTGATGTCGGCGTGCATGCCCGACAGATACCGCGCCTGGGTGGCCTTGACGTCGGCCAGGGCAACCCGCTCCTTTCCGGCGTCCGTCGCCTCTTTTTCGACGCGGGCGCGGACCCGCTTGCGGACAAAGAAGGGAACATGCTGCAACGCGGCCTTGGCTTCAGGGGTCCATTCCATGCAAGGGTTACCTTTCCACAAAATCCGTCCGGGCCCATCGCAGCGCCTGCGCGGCCAACTCGCCCACCGAGCACATCTCCAGCCGCTCCTTGCGATAGAGCAGAAAGGATGCGCTGTCTTTCTCCAATTTTTCCAGCAGGGGTGCCAGTCGCGCATCGGCCAGGGGCCCGCAAGCCCAAGCGGCAAGCCCCCGCAGGGCCGCCTCGGGCGATCCCAGAAAGGGCGCGAGGGTCTCGGTGCCGTCGGCCATCATCGCCGGCCGGGCATGCGCCAAGCGCCCGACCCCCCACAACACGCCTTCCTGCAGGGCGGGGTGGTCGATGAAATTCCGCTCCGGATGCAGATAGGACAGGAGCATGCAGCCGTATTCATCGGCCAGCCGTTCGCTGCGCGCCAGGCACTCACCCATGGCCTCCGGGCATCCCCAACCGATCCCGCCGGATTCCTCGTTCAGGTTCCATATGAACCGCCGCATCACCACGCGCGCGGATTCGATGTTTTCATCGGCCAGTCGGGACACCACCAGCCCCATCGCGGTCACAGCCCGCCAGCGCTGAAGTTGATTCTTGCTGCAAAAGAACCCAAAGAGCGGATTGACCACCTGCCGAGCCGGCAGCGGGCGGACGATTCCCAGTGAGGCCGGAAAGGCTTCGGACACCAGAAGGTTCGCGACGATTTTTTTGAGTTCACGACCGGTGGGATGGCGTACATTCATAGGAAGCGGGGCGCTGTCTGCTCAGAAGGTGACGATCTCAAACCCCTGCTCCCGATAGCCGGAGATGCCGGGATGGCCGGACATGTCATCCAAAAGAGCAAGGTTTTGCGTCTTGGCGGATTCGATGGTCTGCATTTTCGCGCAGCACGCCCGGCAAGCTCCTGCCACCAACCCGGCTGATTTCACCTTTTCCCAGAGCGCGTGCAACGCGTGCCCTTTCTGCTCGAGGTCGGGCAGAAGCCGGGTGGCTGCGCCTTCGACAACGATCTGCGCCTCCTCGCCCTTGGCATGCATGTCAAGGGCATTCAGCAGCACGTGGATGAAGCACATGGGGTCGCCGTTGAACACGAAAAGAGCAGTTTTGCGCATTTGCCTAAGACCTGTCCTTTTTAATCGTCTTCCCAGTGGATACAATCCGCCGGGCAGTTCTTGATGGCCTCGTTGACCTCGTCCTCCGGGTAGGCGCACAGGTCGATGACCTCGACATAGCCCGCATCGTTCATGCGGAATGCCGCCGGACAGACCCCGACGCACACGTCGCAGCGAATGCAGTCGCTTAATTCCACAACTGGGCGTTTCATACCTTCACCCGGTGACATCATGCAGCCCGGGTCCCGTTCGCGGACCGAAGCCGCGGTAAGCGCGGCGCTCAGGCAGCCTGGGAGCCGGCGGCATGGGCTGCGGCGACGGCCTGCCCGATCTTTCTGCCGAATTCATGGCAGACGTCCAGGATCGGTTTTTCGGGAACGAACTGGGTGCGCAGCCCCGGCTGGATCAGTTCGATCTTCATATCCGTCAGCTCGTTTTCGACCAGCTTGACCGCCTCCCCGCTCCACCCGTAAGAACCGAAGGCCGCCCCGATTTTGTTCTTGGGTTTGAGTCCTTTCATGTAGCAGAGAAAATCCGCGACCGTCGGGAACAGACCGTTGTTCAGTGTGGGAGAACCCACGACCACGGCCCGGGCATCGAAAACCTCGGTCATCACTTCGCTGCGATGCCAGGACCGCAGATTCATCGGCTTTGACGGAACGCCTTCCGCCATGATCCCCGCGTTGATGGCCTCGGCCATCTTCTCGGTGCTGTGCCACATGGTGTCGTAGATCACGACCGCCTTTTTCCCCGCCTCCTGGCGGCACCAGTCCAGATAGGCCTGGACGATCCTACCCGGGTCCCTGCGCCAGATCACCCCATGGTCCGGGCAGATCATGCGCAGGTCCAATTTCATCTCCGCCACCTGCCGGATCAGTTTTTCGATGTGCGTCGCGTAGAGCAGCAGGATGTTGGCGAAGTATTTTCTGGCGTGGACCATGATCCGGTCCCCGATCTCGTCGTCGAAGCTCTCCGGGCCGGCGTAGTGCTGGCCGAAGCCGTCGCTGGAAAAGAGGATGCCGTCCTCCTTGAGGTAGGAGAACATGCTGTCCGGCCAATGGATCATGCGAGTTTCCAAAAAAGCCAGCGTGCGCTTGCCCAGCTTCAGCTCGTCGCCCGAGCCGACCGCCTGGTAGTTCCACTTTTGCGGGAAATGACGCGCCAGGTTTTTCGCACCCATTTTCGAGCAATACAGAGGCTTGTCTTCGCCGACCCGGTGCATGACGCGGGCGAGGCTCCCGGAGTGGTCGAACTCGGTGTGGTTGCTGATCACCACGTCGATTTTCCGCGGGTCCACGATGCGGGTGATGTTGTCGATCAACTGGTCGGCGAATTCCTTTTTGACCGAGTCGATCAGCGCGATTTTCTCATCCAGCACCAGAAAGGCGTTGTAAGTGGTTCCGAGGTCGGTGGAATAGCCGTGAAAGTCCCTGACATTCCAGTCCCTGACGCCAACGTTGTAAACTCCGGGGGCAATTTGAGCAGAATCCATTTTTTACCTCACCTCACGTATTAAGCCATTCATCACTTTGGATTTTAATCATCAAAGGGGAGGTGGCAACCGAGGGTTGCCGCCGGCCCTCCCTGAAACGAGTAAACCGGCAGGGGAATATGCCGACTCGTGTGTAGGTTCAAGTGAACCGGGAGATCAAAAACGCCAAAAGCCGATGCCCTTTTTTTCAGCGTCGAGGCTGAAAGCAAAGGGCATCAACCGTGACCGGAAACAGCGACCGGCTTCAGGCTTCTTTTGCGAAGTCCGCCTTGGAAGCACCGCACACCGGGCATTCCCAGCTGTCCGGAACTTTTTCAAAAGGGGTTCCGGCGGCAACTCCATTGTCGGGGTCGCCCTGAGCGGGATCGTAGACGTAACCGCACACCTGACAAACGTATCTGGCCATGTTCTCTTTCCTCCTTTTGTGGGTTTGGATTGCAGATTTAAACGAAGTCATCAAGACTGTTCGTCTTGGGCCGACCCCGGCCCGGCCAGGGGCTTGAACATTTTTTTACTGGCACCGCACACGGGGCAGACCCACTCCTCGGGGAGATCTTTGAACTGGACCCCCTTGGGCACCTTGCCCCTGCGATCCCCGCGATCGGGATCGTAGATGTAGCCGCAGTTGACGGTTTGACACTGATACATGTCTTCAGGTTTAGACACGGGTGCACTCCTTGACGTTGCAGATTCATATCATCCGCACAGGGTGGCGATCAACTGTTTTACCCGGGTTTCGATCTCATCCCTGACCTGGTGCATGGTCTCTATCGGTTGGCCGGAAGGATCCGGCACGTCCCATTCCTGGCGCAGAGCGCCGGGGACCACCGGGCATTCTTCGCCGCACCCCATCGTGACGATCGCATCGGGCCGACCGTTGGCCAGCGCCGCCTCGATCCCTTGAGGGGTGCGGAAAGCCAGGTCGATCTTTTTCTCGGCCATGGCGGACACCATGTCGGGGTTCAGTTTTTCCGCCGGCCGGCTGCCTCCGGTCGCCACATCCAGCTTGTCACCGGCCAGATGCTGGGCAAAGGCACCCGCCATCTGGCTGCGGCCGGCATTCTGGCGGCACAGGAAAATCACTTTTTTCCGTGCAGCATAGGAGGCCATGAGGGCTTCGACCGCCTGCTCCACCTCCTCCCGTGCCGTTGGGTGGTTGGCGAGGTCCTTCGCGCCTTCGATCCCCCGATAGACAAGACTGCCTTCGTAGCGCGCATCGATGGCGTCGAAAAAGTACTTGGCGGTCAGCTGCAGCCCCTCGAAGAGGTTCTTGCCTTTCGTGGCCCCGACGCTGAGCAGGTATCCCCGGCGCGTACCTCTGAGCGGGTCGCTCAGTTTCAGCCGGTATTTGCGCGCCCAGAATGTCTGGCAGCGGTCCACCAAGGCCTTGAGCTGGGAGGTCATGTTGTAGAAAAAAATCGGCGACGCGAGCACGACGACCTCCGCCTGCCGCAGCAGCCCGTAGATCTCGCTCGCCATGTCGTCGTCGATGGGGCAATACCCTTTTTTCTCGCAGACCACATACTCTTTGCAGGGCAGGATGTTGCGCTCAACCACCTGGATCGTCCGGGTTACCGCTCCCCGCCGCTCAGCAGCCTGCAGGAAGGTGGACAGGAGGAAATTCGTATTGCCCTTCTTGCGCGGACTTCCCTGTAAACCGAGAATCAGCATGGCTCAGATCCGATCACTGTTTGACGTGGCAGGTCGTGCAGCTCGTGGGTCCGGTCTTCTCGCCGGCCTGCTTCTTTTCCCTGTGGCACTTGATGCACTGTTCGTTCATGACCTGTTTCTTGGCGAGTTTGCCCTGAGCCTTGAGATCCTCGATGGCACGGGCCTTCTGGGGGAAGGCGGAGTGGCAGATCGTGCAGTCCCCAAGCTTCGCCTGGTGGCGCTGGTGCGGAAAAGTGACATTCCCGCTGGTGCCCCCGTCTATGACGATCTCGGCGGCGCCGGTGTTTTGAGTTTGTGCGAAAACGGCCCCGCGCCAAACCGAAAAAACGCCGACGACAAGCAGCCCGATCAGCAGCTTCCGACCCTTCAGGTTTCTCGAACCTTCAGATGACCACACGTGTCCCCTCCGCAGCGGCCGACGTTCGTTGACAAAAGGCGGCCCGCCGTAAACCTCAACGCGGGGATACGCTTTTGCCTTCACCCGCGAGCTTGCAGGTCTTGAAATCGATCGTCGCCCCGCATTTTCCGCATTTGTGGGAACGGTCGAATTCGTCGGAAAAAACCTCCTTCTCCGCCCCGCACTCCTGGCAGTTGCAGGTAAAAGATTTCAGGGTTTTGAAATTGGCATACCCCGGACAATGCTGGGGGGTGGTTTCGTTTGGCGCCATGGTGTCCCTCCTTGTCGGTAATCGGATTTTCAAGCCTTCAGTTTTAGCGACAGTTGGCGGCCGTACTCCTGGGCCATCTGCACACCGCCGCCGAGGTTGCTCGACTTCAGCCGGAGGCTGTCGGCCACCATGTCCATTTTGAAAATGTTCTTCATGGTCTGGTAGATGCGGTCGTTGGCCTCCCCGCTCCAACCGAAGGAGCCGAAAGCACCTCCGGGCTTTCCCTCCAGTAGCGCCTTTTCAGCCATGAAAAGGAAGGTTTTCATCGCCTGGAGCATTTCGCCGTGGTAAGTGGCCGATCCGAAGACGTACCCATCATAGCCGGCCAGGTCGGCCTCGCCCTTGATCGTCTTCACGTTGACCACATTCGCCTGATGCCCGGCCATGCGCACGCCCTCGCCGATCAGGTCTGCTATGGTCTGAGTCTCGCCGGTGCGTGTGGCGTAGACAATCAGGATCTTGCCCATGATCAACCTTTCTCACCCTCTGCGGGTACGTCCCGAGGTGGCATCAGGCCTCGCGTCGTTTTTGAATCAGGGTTTCGTCTTCCCGATCCGCGGGTCGATCCCCTCGGCCGTGCAATCCGGCGTGTAGCAGGTATTGTCCACGAACTCGCATTTTTCCTTGCACGACGGGCACTGGTTGGGATAGGCGTCCGCCTCGAACGAGTATCCGCATTTGGAGCATTTCCAGCTCGGC
>Ga0210069_1000127_pt1 | contig 14355 bp, 10 predicted proteins | sample RushSE_TuleB_D2_FD_185568 | JGI IMG/M metagenome (GOLD analysis project Ga0210069, IMG submission 185568) | Wetland microbial communities from San Francisco Bay, California, USA, that impact long-term carbon sequestration - RushSE_TuleB_D2... | ecosystem: Environmental > Aquatic > Marine >... | reverse complement strand
CCACCGTTTGTCTGACGCGCTCGATCTCCCCTGCGATCTGCCGGCGGCGTTCCCGCAGGGCCCGGACCCCCTCCGCCGTGATCAGCCCGAGCTCGTGGCCGATCTCCATCAGGCGCAGGTCGGCGTTGTCCTCGCGCAGGGTCAACCGGTATTCGGCGCGTGAGGTAAACATACGGTAGGGTTCACCGGTCCCGCGCGTGACCAGATCGTCCACCATGACGGCCATGTAGGCCTGGGAGCGGTCCAGCACGAACGGCGGCCGCCCCTGGACCCGGCAGGCGGCGTTGATGCCGGCCCACAGTCCCTGGGCCGCCGCCTCCTCGTAGCCCGACGTGCCGTTGATCTGCCCCGCCAGGTACAGCCCGGCCACGCGTTTGCTCTCGAGCGTGTTTTTGAGCTGGACCGGGTTCATGTAGTCGTACTCGATGGCATAGGCGGGTCGCATGATCTCGGCGCCTTCCATGCCGTCGATCGATCGCACCACTTCGATCTGAACCTCGATCGGAAGGCTGTTGCCCAGGCCGCTCGCATAGATCTCCTCCGTGTCGATGCCCTCCAGTTCCAGAATGATCTGATGCCGGTCCCTTTCGGGGAACTTCACGATCTTGTCCTCGAAGGAAGGGCAGTAGCGAGCCGATGTGCCGGTAATGACACCGCCGTAAAGCGCCGAGCGGGAGAGGTTGCGGCGCACGACCTCATGGGTCCGCCCGGAGGTGTGGCCGATGAAGCTCGGCACCTGCGGCAGCTCCGGCCCCCGGCTGAACAGGGAAAACGGCTGCGGGCATTCATCCCCCCCTTGCCGGGCAAAGCGTGAAAAGTCGATGCTGGAGCGCTTCAAGCGCGGGGGAGTGCCGGTTTTCAGCCGCCCCAGTTCGAACCCCAGCTCCTTCAGGTGCGCCGGCAGTCCATAGGAGGCGAACTCGCCGGCCCGCCCGGCCCTGATCGAGCTGAAGCCGATGTGCACCAGCCCGCTCAGAAACGTCCCCGTGGCGAGCACGACCGCCCGGGCGGCATACCCGAAACCGGTGTGGTCTTCCACCCCTGCCACCCGCCCGCCCTCGACCACGAGCCGCTCCACCAGGGCCTGCTTCAGCTCGAGGCCGGGCTGGGCTTCGATCACCCGTTTCATCGCCATGTGGTAGCGCTGCTTGTCGTTCTGGGTGCGGGTGGAATGAACGGCCGGCCCCTTCTTGGTGTTGAGCGTGCGGTACTGGATGGCGGTGCGGTCGGTGATCCTCGCCATCTCGCCGCCGAGGGCGTCGATCTCCTTCACGAGCTGCCCCTTCGCCATGCCGCCGATGGAGGGGCTGCACGGCATGGCTGCGAGCTTGTCGAGGTCGATCGCCAAAAGCAGCACGCGGCAGCCCATGCGGGCCGCGGCCAGGGCGGCTTCGCAGCCGGCGTGGCCGGCACCGACCACGAGGACGTCGTAGGTTGTGGGGTGGAACGCCATGGCTTAAAGCCTGCATGTCGATTGCGCGAAGCTGGGCGCGTGTGATAGATGAGCAACAAGCGACAGCGCGCTCATCGCGTGGTCCGTCGAAACCGTGACGCGCGCAACGCGATGAACGCGACGACCGCATTATAGAGGTGCCGCTTCAGCGGGTCAAGCCGCCATGCCGAACCGTTACAACGACCTCAACTCCTACCTGCGCGGGCTTTTCGGGTGCCGCGTCCAGAAAATAACGGTGGATGCCGGCCTCAGCTGCCCGAACCGGGACGGCGCCATCGCCACCGGCGGCTGCATCTACTGCAACTCGCAGGGGTCGGGTACCGGCGCCCATGGCCGCGGGCTTTCCATCGCCGCGCAACTGGAGGCCGGCAAGGCCGCCATGGCCCGGCGTTACCGCGCCGAGAAGTTCATCGCCTATTTCCAGTCCTTCTCCAACACCTACGCCCCGGTCGAACGCCTCCGGGCGCTTTACGAGGAGGCCCTCGGCGTCGAGGGCGTGGTGGGGCTCTTCATAGGAACGCGTCCGGACTGCGTGCCGGAGCCGGTCTTGGATCTGCTGCAGGAAATGGCCCGCCGCAGCCTGGTCTGGGTCGAGTACGGGCTGCAATCCGCCCGCGACGCCACTCTGGCCCTCATCCACCGCGGCCACGACGCCGCCTGCTTCCTGAGAGCGCTGGAGGCGACCCACCGGCGCGGCATCCAGGTGTGCGCCCACGTGATCCTCGGGCTTCCGGGCGAGAGCGGCGCGGACGCGCGGTTCACGGCAGATACCCTGGCAGCTGCGGGTGTCGACGGCGTCAAGCTCCACAACCTTTACGTCGTCAAGGGCACGCGGCTGGACACCCTGTTCCGCTCCGGCGCATACCGCTGCCTCGAGCGGCAGGAATACGTGGAACAGGTCGTGGACGTGCTCGAGCGCCTGCCCGCCAAGATCGTCATCCAGCGCCTGACGGGCGACCCTCACCCGGAGGAACTCGCGGCCCCGCCCTGGAGCCGGGGAAAAGCCGCCACGCTCAAGGCCATCCATGAGACGCTCGAGCGCAGGAACACCTGGCAGGGAAAGCTTTGCGGCAACGGCGTATCTGCTCTTCCGGCCATTTCTTGAAATTTAATCGACATGGGCTTATATAGAACTTTCAGCGCAGGGAAAAAAGGCAACTCCCCCGAATCGCTGCGCAGTGCTGTCAACTTTAGTCACTCTTGGCACGTTAGCGCACTTTAGGCGCTTTCTTAATCTCACTCAACGGGCCCTCACCCCCATGGACGCACATTTCGAGACACCGGCCAGCAGCGACGACTTCGACCTCTCCTTCAAGGTCTTTCACGAGTTGATGGCCCGCAAGGTCACCGACATCCTCCTGATCAGCAGCCCGTATGAGGCCTTCATCATGGAGGAGGAAGGCCGACTGGCGGAGCGCATCATTCACGAGTACCGCGGTCTCAACCTGTCGCGCCCGCCGATGCTCACCTGGGTGTCCACCTCCCAGGAGGCTCTGGAGGCTTTGCGCCGCAAAAAGTTCGACCTCGTGATCACCATGCCGCTGGTGGACGACACGGATGCCTATGTGCTGGGCCACACCATCAAGGAAAATTTCCCGAACCTCCCCGTTTTTCTCCTGGTGCACAAGACCGGACAGCATCTGATAGACCAACGGGCCTCCGACCGCGAGGCGATCGACCGGGTCTACGTCTGGCAGGGGAACAGCGACCTGCTGCTGGCCCTCATCAAGAACCTCGAAGACCGCATGAACGTGGCCTTCGACACCGAGCGGGCCAAGGTGCGGGTCATCGTTCTGGTCGAGGACGCCCCGGTTCACTACTCCTCGCTGCTGCCGATTCTCTACAAGGAAATCGTCACCCAGACCCAGGCGGCCATGGAGGAGTCGGTCAACGACGAGCATCGCATCTTCCGGATGCGGGCCCGGCCGAAGATCCTGGTGGCGCAAACCTTCGAGGAGGCCGTGGACCTCTGCCGGCGCTACCAGCCGTATCTGCTGAGCGTGCTGTCGGATGTGCGGTTCCCGCGCGGCGGCGTCATGGACGAAAAGGCGGGCGTTGAGCTCCTGTCCATGATCCGCGCGCAGAACCCGGACCTGCCGCTGCTCAACCTGAGCACGGAGGAGGCCAACCGCGAAAAAGCCAGGCAGGTGCCGGCGGTCTTCATCAACAAAACCTCCCCGACGCTCTACTCGGAAATTCACGAATTCTTCATGCAATATCTCGGCTTCGGCGATTTCATCTTCCGCCTTCCCGACGGCCGGGAGATCGCCCGCGCCTCCAACCTGCACGACATGGAGAAGCTCCTGCCCTCCATCCCGGACGATTCGGTGGATTATCACGCCCACCGCAACCACTTCTCCAGCTGGTTCATGGCCCGCTCGGAGGTCATGCTGGCCTCGAAACTCAAACCCGTAAAGGTCAGCGATTTTGCCAGCGTGCAGGCCCTCACGCACTATTTGGTCCGCTGCATCCACGACCGGCGCAAAGGCATCCAGCGCGGGATCATCACGGAGATGTTCGAAGGCCGCTTCGACCCGGATGCGGACTTCATCAAAATCGGGCGCGGCTCGCTGGGAGGCAAGGCGCGCGGGCTGGCGTTCGCCTCCACCTTGCTCAGAACGCATCCCGAACTGCATGAAAAGTTCAAAGACGTCGACATCCGGGTCCCCAAGACGGTGGCCATCAGCACCGAGGGGTTCGATGCCTTCGTCACCGAAAACAACCTCAGGCAGTTCGCCACCCGTGAGGTGAGCGACGCAGAGATCGCTGCGGCCTTTCTCAACGCCCGCGTTCCGGATTGGCTGGCGCGCAATCTCGCGCTATTCATGGAACACACGACCTGCCCTTTGGCGGTGCGCTCTTCCAGCCTGCTCGAGGACGCCCAGTTTCAGCCGTTTGCCGGAATCTACCGCACCTACATGCTGCCCAACAACGACCCCGACCGGGCCAGGCGCCTCGAGCGCCTGATCACCGCCGTCAAACTGGTCTACGCCTCAACGTACTTTGAAAGCCCCAAGTCGTTTGCCCGGAGCACCTACCACCGCATCGAGGAAGAAAAAATGGCCGTCGCCATCCAGCACCTGACGGGGGCGCCCTGGAGCGAGCATTTCTTTCCCACCCTGGCCGGCGTGGTCCAGTCCTACAATTTTTATCCGATCGCCCACATGAAACCCGATGAGGGGATTGCGCACATCGCCCTGGGATTGGGAAAAATGGTGGTGGAGGGCGGAACCTCGCTGCGTTTCTCGCCGAAATACCCCCAGTTCATGCCGCAATTCTCGGCAGTGGACGACATCCTGAGAAATGCCCAGCGATTCTTTTACGCACTGAAAATGACCGATGTCCCGGAGCTGCTGGGCACGGAAGAGGATCCGACACTGACCCGGCTGGCGGTGGACGACGCCCCCGACAGCCCGGCGGTGCGGACGCTGTCCAGCACCTACTTTCCCCAGGAGCACCGCATCCGCGACGGGTTCCTGAACGGCGGCCTGCCGTTGCTGACGTTTGCCGGCATCTTGAAATACCGCGAGTTCCCGCTGCCGGAGATCCTCGAGGCGCTTCTGGAATTGGGCCGCAAAGGCATGGGCTGCCCGGTGGAGATCGAGTTTGCGGTAAACCTGACGGGGGGGCCGAGGCCGGTGTTCGACCTGCTGCAGATCCGGCCGATGGCCGTGGCCCGGCAGAAGCTGAACGTGGAGATCAGCGATGAGGACCGCCAGCGGGCCATCTGCTACTCGACGATGGCGCTGGGCAACGGGCAAGTGAGCGATCTGCAGGACATCATTTTCGTCGACCCCGAGGCCTTCGATGTGGCCCGCACCGCGGACATCGCCGCCGAGGTCGGGCGGTTGAACAAGCAGCTCGAAGCGCAGAACCGACGGTATTTATTGATAGGGCCGGGACGCTGGGGGTCGGCCGACCGCTGGCTTGGCATCCCGGTGAAATGGAGCGACATCTCCTCGGTGAGAGCCGTCGTGGAAACGGCCACCGAGGGGCTCAGGGCCGACCCGTCCCAGGGATCGCACTTCTTCCACAACATCACGTCCCTGGACATCAGCTACCTGACCACGTTCGGCAACGGGGAGGATTTCGTCGACTGGGGCTGGCTGAAAGGCCAGCCGGCGGCGGCAAAAACCCGCTACCTCAGGCACGTGAGGCTGAACCGGCCGCTCACACTCAAAATCGACGGGAAAAAAACACAGGCGGTGATTTTACCATAATAAAGGCGCAGGGTTCACGGTCCACGGCACACGGAAAATTGATTTTTTCCTTCCGTGCACCCTGCACCGTGAGCCCTGCACCTCCCGTTGTCGCCGTATGGTCGAACACGCCGGGAATGGCAGCCCTGCCGCTTTACTTCACGCTTTTAAGATAGGCCTGAGCGTCCTCGTCCCCCAGATCGGCGGCTTTGCGGAAATCCTGCATGGCCCTGTCCTTCTCCCCGGCCAGCAGATAGGTCCGGCCGCGGCCATAGTAATATAGACCGTTCTGAGGCTCCATCTCGATGGCCCGGCTGATGTCGGCGACGGCCCGGGTGTAGTTGCCCAACTGGCCGTAGGAAACGCCTTGGGAAAAAATGGCGCCGCTAAGGCCGGGGTCGAGGGCGATGGCCTTGCCGAAATAGCGAATCGCCGCCTGGTTGTTTCCGTAGGTGGCGCACAGCGCACCCTTTTGAAACCAGTAGTTCGGGTCCTTGGATTCCGCTGCGGCCGCCGGGCTTTTCCGGCCCTTGGCCGCGGCGACCGCCGGCGCAGCGAGCGCCAGCACCACGGCGATGCTCAAAAGAGCGACGGCAATTCTGCCTGAAATGGATGTCGAGATCATAGTCAAGCTCCCTTTTCTTGGCTGGCCTTCAATAAAGAGTTTAACTTGTTATCGGCCGATATGTCAAAAACTTGAGCCTCAAGTTAATGGCCCGGCAAAGGGCGGCAGGGCCATTAACTTATTGTGGTTTTTACTCATGCGAGGTATAAGGTTGCCAAGGCAAATGCATGGGCTACCCAAATTCGTTTAATACCTCGTCCGATTCGAACGTCAGAATGCAGGAATACAGAATCTATCCCTTGGCGGTGGGCATCAACGAGACCGACCAGGGGGTCATGACCTACCTGCGGGATTACGGCAAAAGGATCTACCTGCCGATCTACGCCTTCTACCTCAAGGGCAGAGACCGGAACATCCTGGTGGACACGGGCCTCGCGGAATTCGTGGCGCCGGCGGATGCCGAGGAAATCTGCGGTTTCAAAATCATGGAATTCGAAGAGGCCTTGGCGACCGTGGGCTTGACGCCGGAGGCGGTCGACGTGATCATCCACACCCACCTGCACAACGACCACTGCGAAAACGACCATATGTGCACCAACGCCGAAATTTATGTGCAGAGAACCGAATACCAATTCCTGCTCAACCCCCATCCGGTAGACCACCGCTATTACCCGGACATCCTCGACGGGCTGAACGTCACACAGGTGGAGGGGGATGCCGACATCGCCGAAGGCGTCCGGGTGATTTTCTCACCGGGCCACACGGTGGGCGGCCAGTCCGTTGCGGTGAACACCGCCCGCGGCAGGGCCGTCATCACGGGCTTCTGCTGCAACGCCAAGAACTTTCCGGCCCAGGGCCCGGCCATCGCGCCGGGGGTCCACATCAACCTGGCGGAAGCCTACGACACCATCCAGAAAATCCGCGCAATGGCGGATATTCTGATACCGATCCACGACCCTGCCGTCGGGCGGAAAAAATGCATACCGGAATGAGATGAACATGGCTGCAGAAAAAGACCTCGTTCTCATCTACTACGAAGACAAACCGTTGTCGTTCGCGCGCATCGAGGCCATCGAACCCGACCACAAACCCAGCTGGTATCACGTCAGCCTGCTGCTGCTGCAGGTGCCGGTGCAGACCGTCACCTGGATCCTGCGGGACGCTTACATCGACGGGACGGAGTTCACGATGAACGGAAAACGCATGCGGCTTGAAAAGGTGGAGAGTCCGGCGCCGGCCGCCGCGCCTCAAGATCCGCCGGATCCAAAGAAGCCGCCCCGGGATCTGACCGCCGCCAAGGTGATTTCCCTGGCAGAACTCAAAAAAGACAAATAACCACTCGAGCGTTTCGTGGTCAACGCGCATCACATGGTCCTCTCGGCGTCCCGCCGCACCGACATCCCCGCCTTTTTCATGCCGTGGTTCATGGAGGGCATCGCCCGGGGCGAGTTCGAGGTGACCAACCCTTACAACCGCCGCGTGACCCGGGTTGCCGCCACCGTTCCGCCGGTGCACACGATTGTTTTCTGGTCCAAGAACTTCGGCCCCTTCCTGGAGGGAGACTACGGCGGCCGCCTGCAAGCGCTGGGGTACCATCTGTATTTTCAGTTTACGATCAACTCGGAAAACCCCATCCTCGAGCCGAACCTCCCCGGTCTCGATCAGCGCCTGGGGCAACTGCAACGGCTCTGCGACCGATTCGGGCCGCGTTCGGTCAACTGGCGCTTCGACCCGATCTGCTTCTACCGGTCGAAGGGCGAAGGCCTCCTCAACAACCTCGGCGACGCCGGCCGGATCGCGAAAGCTGCCGCCGCCGCGGGCATCCGCCGCTGCACGGCAAGCTTCATGGACCCTTACGCCAAAATCCGGAAAAGAATCGCGCGACGGCCGGGGTTCGCCTTTGTGGACCTCCGGCGGGAGGAAAAAATTGAAACGCTGCTGGACCTGGAGCGCCGGCTGGAGGCCAAGCGCATCCGGCTCTTCACCTGCTGCGAGAGCGAGCTGCTATCCGCCCTGCCCGCCCGTTCCACGGTCCGCGCCGGGGCCTGCATCCCCAGCGCGCTCTTCATGGAGCTTCACGGCGGGGCGCTTTCCTTGAAACGCGACGGTGGCCAGCGGGTTAAGGCCGGCTGCGGCTGCCGGGTTTCCGCGGACGTCGGCTCCTACGACCTTCATTGTTGCAGGCACGACTGCCTGTACTGCTACGCCCGGCCGGCGAGCACGACCTTTGCGGCCTGAAGCGTGCGGCGGCCGGAAAGGCGATCATGAACATCGGCTCGCTTCAACTGGACAACCCCACCCTGCTGGCACCACTGGCGGGGATCACCCACCTACCCGTCCGCCTGCTGGCGCGCGAGGCCGGCTGTGCCCTGGTCTGCACGGAGATGGTCAGCGCAGACGGGCTCGCGCACGGGTCTCGCCACACGCTGCCCTACCTGCGCAGCCTGCCGGCGGAGAAACCGCTCGCCGTGCAAATCTTCGGCTCGGACCCTGCGGTGATGGCGGCAGCGGCCGCCATCGTTCAGGACAACGGAGCGGATGTGATCGACATCAATTTCGGCTGCGCGGTCCGCAAGGTGGTCAAGGCAGGGGCGGGGGTGGCCCTGATGCGCACCCCGCAACACGCCGAAGCCCTCCTGCTGGCGGTTCGCAGGGCGGTGCATATCCCGCTGACGATCAAGATCCGCAGCGGCTGGGACCGGTCCGGTCGAGAAGCGCTGGGCATCGGCGCCATGGCGGAGGGCTGCGGGGTGGATGCCGTTACCCTCCACCCGCGCACGGCCGCCCAGAAGTTCAGCGGGCAGGCGGATTGGGGGCTCATCGCCGCCCTCAAGCGGCGCCTTGGCATCCCCGTGATCGGCAACGGGGACATCCGCACCGCGCAGGATGCCGAACGGATGATGTCAGAAACCGGCTGCGACGCAGTCATGATCGGCCGCAGCGCCGTCGGCTACCCCCGGATTTTCACCGAGGTCAACGCACGGCTGAGCGGCCGGCCGTCACCGCCGGAGGCTTTGGAAGAGCGGTTGGAGACCATGCGCCGGTATGTCGATCTCACGGTGGCCTGCTACGGGGAGGAGACCGCGCTGCGCCTGGTCCGCAACCGGCTGGGCTGGTTCGCAAAAGGCCTGCGGGGCGCAACGACCCTGAGGCAGGCCGCTTCCCGGATGGAGTCGATTGGCGCTGCGCTGGAGCTGATCGATGCCTACCGCATGACCGCCGGCGCAACGCAGGGGGAATTTAGTGTGGCGCCGGAAGCCCGTCGCTGATCGTCAGCGGAGCCGGACCGTCCCGCCGGCGGAAGCGGAAGCCGACTGATTGAGAACGACCTCGGTCTGGTCGGCCGCGACCGACTCGACCCGGGCTTCGCCGATTTTCTCGCCCGGCGACAAGAATCGCTGGCCGTTCTTGTTCTCAACGACCCGGCCCTTGTCGAAAACCTCCAACACGCTTCCCTGGGTCAGGCCGACCGCACGGCCGGCCGAGATGGTGAGACGGTTGCGGTCGACGGCGGTGATAAAACCTTGCCAGGGCTGGCTCCGCATCACTTCGCATGCTTTTTGCCCGGCCTCGCGCAGCAGTCGATCCAGGATCGGGGCGATTTCGGTCGGCGGGATACCCCCCGTCTCTTTCATTTCCTCGTACCTCATTTCATCGACGACCGACTCTTCCCATAAACTTTCATCAACCGACTTGGTGCCCGTGGCCGAGTCGACAATTTCAAGGCGCAACGTGGCGCGGAGCCGGTAACGGGTTTTCTTCCACCACCAGAAACCCGTTTTTTCATCCAGAAACCGCACGTCGGTGAGGCTGCCGATCACGAAAAAATTGACCCCGCGCGGGCGGCCCATCATGGCCAGGCTAAAGCCGTCGATCTGACCGGAGGCAAGCCTCGGCGGGGATTTCATGATCGCACCGGCGGATTCATCCAGCAGGACCTGGCGGCATTCCTTCCGTAGGTATTCTGAAAGCGCCTGGCTGAAATGCGTGTCGAAACCGGCCTGGCCGGGTTCCGCCCTTCCTTCAACGCCGATCAGGGCGATCTTGTGTTTGAGACCCGAGCCGCCCGGCGTAATCGCATCGACCGCCTTACGGGAGGACTCGCTGACCGTGCGTGCGGTTCCTTTGGCTGCATCCTTGATCGTGGTGCAGCCGGTACAAATCAAGAAAACCAGAAGCCCCATGAGCATGGCGGCGATCCGCAGCTGCCCGACAATCGTTTTATTTTCGGTTGCCATATCGTCTCCCGTTTTTAAGGCAGGGAGAATAATGGATGCGACCTTCGGTGTCAAATACGCCCGCCGAGCGGGAAGTCCCTTTGCCTGCAGGTCTGCCCCCCTGAATTTTAATTCCCCGATAGGGCGGTTATAGTGGTTGTCAAAATAACGTTCCGATTGTCGGGCGTAATTTTGTTGCAACCACTTATGCCGCCATCCTCTTTTTCGGAACATGATTATGACAAGCGGTATAAAAAACGTTCCGATGTTGACAGCCCGAGCGCTTTCTGTTAGCGGACCCAGAGCAACGCCGACCCACGCAGAGGAGAACGCATGGCCTCCATCGACGAGCACATTCTGAAAGCCGCCAAGGAAATCGTGGTCAAATTCATCGAATGCGGCCGCCTGTCGCCGACCGGTTTCGCCGAAGCCTTCCAGAGCGTCTACAAAACGGTGGATGAAACCGTCAAAAGCCGGCAAAAACCGCCGGAAAAGGATCTCGACGCCAAAACGCATGTTTCAGGGCACAAGCCGCAAAGTTCAGGCAAGCGATCATAGCCGACGATGGACGACCCAGGTCCATGCGGCGGCATTCACCGCAGAAAAGGAGCATCAACCACCAGCTCGCCCCCGCACTAGTTTCAAGCACGTTAGGCATTTGTCTAGTGCGCTTCCGCCCAGTTTAGCCCGGTCGCCGTGTTCACCCTGAGCGGCACCCTCAAGTCCCAGACCCCTTCCATGATCCCCTGTACCAACCGGGTCAGTGTGTCCACCTCTTCCGGCGGGGTTTCGAAGACCAGCTCGTCGTGCACCGTCAAGAGCATCGCGGCCGCAAGCCCCTCTCTGGCGAGCGCCGCATCGATCCGGATCATTGCCACCTTGATGAGATCGGCCGCAGAACCCTGAATCGGGGTGTTGATGGCGGTGCGCTCAGCGGCCTGACGAACGGATGCGTTGGGGCTGCTGATGTCCGGCAGAAGTCGGATGCGCCCGAGCAGGGTGCTCGTCCGGCGGGTTTTGCGCGCCTCCTCGATCGTGCGATCCAGGAAGCGCTTGACCCCCGGGTACCGGGCGAAATAGTTGTCGATGTAAGTCTTGGCCATTTTCTGGCCGATCGCGAGCTGCCGCGACAATCCGAAGGGGCTCATCCCGTAGATGATGCCGAAATTGATGGCCTTGGCCTGGCGCCGCAGCTCGGGGCCGACCTCTCGGGGGTCGACCTGGAAGACTTCCGACGCCGTTCGGGTGTGGATGTCCTCCTCGTTCCGGAAGGACTGGATCAGGATTTCATCCTCCGAACAGTGGGCCAGGATGCGCAGTTCGACCTGGGAGTAATCCGCGGACAGCAGACGCCACCCCGGGCGGGGCACGAAGGCCCGGCGGATCTCGATCCCCTCCTCGCTGCGGATGGGAATGTTCTGCAGATTGGGGTCCGAGCTGGACAGCCGCCCCGTGGCCGTGACCGTCTGGTGGTAAGAGGTGTGAATGCGGCCGGTGTCGGGGTGCAGCAGGCCGGCCAAGGCGTCGGCGTAGGTGGATTTCAACTTCGCCAGGGTGCGCTGCTTCAAGATCATGGCCGGCAGTTCGTGCAGCGCGGCCAGCGAGGTCAGCACGTCCACGTCGGTGGAGTAGGCGGTCTTCTTCTTGGTCTTCTTCTGGACCGGCAGCTGGAGCTTTTCAAAAAGGATGTAGCCGAGCTGCTGGCTGGAATTGATGTTGAACCGCTCCCCGGCAAGCCCGTAAATGCCGTCCTCGAGCGCCTCGAGCCGCTGCGCAAAGGACTTGGAAAGCTCGCGCAGCCGCTCGATGTCGACCGCAACCCCCCGCATCTCCATCCGCATGAGGACCGGCACCAGCGGCATTTCCACCGTGGTCATGAGCGCCGTCAGGCCCACCTCCTCCAGGCGCCGGCTGAGCACCTCGTACGCCATGAGGGTGATATCGGCATCTTCGCAGGCGTAGGGCGCTGCTGTTTCCAGCGGGACTTCGGCAAAGGTGGCGACCCCCTTGCGCTTGCCGACGAGATCCTCGAAGGCGATGGTTTTGTGGTTCAGAAAGTCGAGCGCGATCTGGTCCAGGTTGTGAGCGCGTTTGGAAGGGTCGAGCAGGTAGGATGCGAGCATCGTGTCGTACATTACGCCTTCGAGCGCGACGCCGTGGCGCGCCAATACCATCCAGTCGTACTTGATGTTCTGGCCGACCTTACGCAGTCGCGGGTCCTCGAGCAGCGGCTTGAGCTGCTCGAGGACGAACCCGCGTTCGAGCTGCCGGGGCGCCCCGAGATAACGATGGCCGCAGGGGATGTAGAAGGCCTGGTCGGCCTGAACCGATACCGAAAGACCCACCAACTCGGCCCGCATGGGGTCCCGAGAGGTGGTCTCCGTGTCGATGGCGATCATCCCGGCGGCCTTCAGCCGCTCGACCAGTGCCGACAGCTCCTCGCCGTCGAGAACGGTCCGGTAATCCTTGCGGCTGAGGTCCGAAGCCTGCGGCAGACTCTGCTGCAGCTGCCGAAACTCGAGCTCCCGGAACAGCCCGGACAGCGCTTGGACATCGGGGTCCCTGACCCGGAGGGCGTCGGTCTCAAGCACGACCGGGGCGTCGGTGCGGATAGCGGCCAACTGGCGGCTCAGAAACGCCTGTTCCCGAAATTTCAGCAGGTTCTCCTGCTGCTTCTTGCGGGTGACACAATCGATCTTGGCATAAAGGTTCTCAAGCGTGCCGAAGGTTCGAATCAGCTCGAGCGCCGTCTTGGGGCCTATTCCGGGAACCCCCGGGATGTTGTCTGCCGTATCGCCGGAGAGCCCCATGACGTCCACCATCTGAACCGGTTCGACACCCATGGTCTCCTGGACGGATCGCAGATCGGTCGAAATTTCCTTCATCGGGTCCCAGAGGCTGATGCGCTCGGTGACCAGTTGCAGGAAATCCTTGTCGCCGGTCACCATCACCACCGGATGACCGGCCTCGGCCAGCCGCCGCGCGAGCGTCCCGATGAGATCGTCGGCCTCATAGCCGGGCATTTCAAAAACCGGCAGGCGATAGGCCGCCGTAATCGTCTTGATGTAGGGGATCTGAACCGCCATCTCCTCGGGCATCGGCGGCCGGTTGGCTTTGTAAGCAGAAAAAAGATCATGGCGGAAGGTGAGGCCGCGGGCATCGAAGAACATGGCCGCATAAGCCGGCCGTCGCTCCTCCATGAGCTTGATCAGCATGCGGGTGAACCCGAAGACCGCGTTGGTCGGAAGCCCCCTGGAATTGGTCAACCCCTGGATGGCGTGATAAGCGCGATGAATGTAAGCGGAGCCGTCGATGAGATAGACTGGGTCTTTCCGGTTCATGTCGAAGGGCCTCGCGAAGGCGTCCCGAACCCCCGGACCCGGCGGGGAATTCGGTACCGCTGGTTGACACGGAGTCGGCCTTGGTTTAGTTTTTACGCTGCATAACGCAGCCACGCACGCGCGTCGTCGATCAGGGTCTTGAAAAACAAGCATCAGGCCGTCAGCCCTGGCGTGCGGCGTTTTGGAAAGCGCAGCATATTGGTGCATATGGGAGCAGTTACAAAAGCCGCACAACGCCGGATCACGGCCTGAGGGGCGGTTTTTCAACGTCCTGATATAGCATCGCACCGGCCGCACGGCAAGAAGAAGAAGGAATTATGAAACCCGGGCGTATCATCACCGCCGACGCCGACATCAAGGCCATTCTGATGTCCTCGAAAACCATCGCCGTCTTGGGCTTGAGCCCGAAGGCGGACCGCGATTCCTACCAGGTGGCGGTTTACCTGAAGGATCACGGCTACACGGTGGTGCCCGTGCGCCCCGCCCAGGCGGAGATTATCGGCGAAAAAGCCTACCCTTGTTTGGACGATGTCCCGGGGCCGGTGGACATCGTGGATGTTTTTCGCAGCTCCGAGCAGGC
>Ga0210069_1000124_pt1 | contig 14485 bp, 15 predicted proteins | sample RushSE_TuleB_D2_FD_185568 | JGI IMG/M metagenome (GOLD analysis project Ga0210069, IMG submission 185568) | Wetland microbial communities from San Francisco Bay, California, USA, that impact long-term carbon sequestration - RushSE_TuleB_D2... | ecosystem: Environmental > Aquatic > Marine >... | reverse complement strand
CGTCCTGTCCATCGCCGAGAAGATCCTGCTGCCCCTGGTGCTTTCGCCGCTGGCCGGGTTTCTGGCCGGCTATTTAATGATGCTGGCGCTCTCATGGGTATTCCGCGATTCCCATCCTGCGCGGGTGAACAAGGCGTTTCGCAAACTGCAGATCGTGTCGTCGGCGTTCATGGCCACAAGTCATGGCACCAACGACGCCCAGAAAACCATGGGTATCATCACTCTGGCGCTCTTTGCGGGGCATCACATTCCGGACATGATCGTGCCGGCCTGGGTCAAGGTGGCCTGCGCACTCGCAATGGCTTTCGGCACGGCCATAGGCGGGTGGAAGATCGTCAAAACGATGGGGCACAGGATCTTCAAGCTCGAGGCTGTGCACGGTTTCTCCGCCGAGACCGCTGCCGCCGGGGTCATCTTTGCTGCATCAGCGCTCGGTGCGCCCATCAGCACCACCCACACGATTTCCACTTCAATCCTGGGGGTGGGTGCCTCCAAGCGCCTGTCGGCCGTGCGCTGGGGCATTGCCGGCAGCATGGTCACGGCCTGGGTCCTCACCATCCCCGCCGCTGCGGCCGTGGCGGCGGGTTGTTTCTTGCTGCTGGATTTGTTCGGATTGGCAGGGTAGGGTGAAACAAAAAGCTTCGGACGGGAAGCGTCCGCACTGCCCCTCTGCACCAGGCGGCCTTCCCCGGTTTTTGTCGCTGATCCCGCATACCGTATCGAAGATCTCTACCCGAAAAGTTCCACCCACCCCGTGAACCGCTCCACCTTGTCCTCACCATAGAACCTGAGGCTTGCGATGATTTCAGCAATGGATTTCTCGCGGGGAGTATCACTGCCGTTTTTCGAGAAAAACTTGTCGGCGTAGCAGATGATCTGCTCCTCGATGGTGACGGGCCGCATGTCCCGCACTGGCAGGGGCAGGTTGAAGCACCGGATGTCCTCGGCGCTGATCCCGACCCCCACGTGGCGTTCACAGACCAGCCCGTGGCTTGGCATGCCGAGGGCGTCGAGGATGTCCCGGCCGAGGATGCCGTGCCGGACATACGGCTCGGCGCCGTGGCAGCCGATTCCCGGGCTGTCGGTAAGAAAGATCGCGATATCGTGGAGCATGGCGGCGTCCCGGATGAAGGCCAGGTCCGGCTTCAGATGCCCGACCCGGGCGGCGGCCTTTAACGACCTTTCAGCAACAAGCTCGCCATGTTCTCTCAGGATCCGGAAGGCCCTAGTGGAGGGGTCGTAATAGCGGGTAATGATATCGAGAGGGCGCATGGATCCGTTGCCGCTGCCGACGCTCAGGCCGCCTTGGTATCCCGGGCAAGCAGCACCCCCTCGATGAAGCGATCGATGCCGCCGTCGAGCACCTCGTTCACGTTTCCGATCTCGAGCCCGATGCGGTGGTCCTTCACCATCTGGTAGGGCTGCAGCACGTAGGAGCGGATTTGACTGCCCCAGGCAATGTCCTCCTTGCTGTCGTGTATCTCCTGGAGCTTTTCGTCTTGTTTTTGTTTTTCCCGCTGGTGCAGCCGCGCCCGCAGGACTTTCATGGCCAGTTCCTTGTTGCGGTACTGGGATTTCTCCTGCTGGCACTGCACCACGATGCCGGACGGCAGGTGGGTGATGCGCACGGCGCTGCTGGTCTTGTTGACGTGCTGGCCGCCGGAGCCGCTTGCGCGAAAAACGTCGATGCGCAGATCCTTCTCCTCGATGTCCACCACGATCTCGTTTTCGAGCTCGGGATAGACAAAGACCGAGGCAAAGGAGGTGTGCCGTTTGCCGCTGGCATTGAAAGGCGAGATCCGCACCAGGCGGTGGACGCCGCCCTCGGATTTGAGATAGCCGTAGGCGTTTTCACCGGAGGCGGTGAACGTGGCGCTCTTGATGCCGGCCTCCTCGCCGGGCTGGTAGTCGATCAACTCGAGCTTGTAGCCCTTGCGCTCCACCCAACGGGAGTACATGCGATAGAGCATGTCCGCCCAGTCCTGGGCCTCGGTGCCGCCGGCGCCGGCATTGATGGAAACGATCGCGTTTTTTCCGTCGTCCTCGCCATCCAGCATCAGCTCGAGTGCGAAGCGGTCCGCTTGCTGCATAAGGCTCGCGGCTTGGCGGGCGAGATCGGTGAGGGTCGCCTCGTCGGACTCTTCGACCGCCATCTCATAAAGGCCTTGGGTGTCCTCGATCTCTGATGCAAGCCCCTTGAAACGCTCTAAGCGATTGCTCAGGACGGTGCGCTCCTTGAAAACGGTTTTCGCCTCGTCGGGCTTGTTCCAGAAGCCTTCCTTGGCGACGAGGGCCTCGATTTCAGCCAGCCGTTTCTCCATGTCCCCCAGGTCAAAGACAACCTCGGATTTTATCGAGTTTGGCGGCAGCATCCTTCAAGGCTTGTTTGATTTCGTAAGACATGCTGAGTTCCCTCCTGTCATCCATGATTGCATCGGAATGCGGGGCATTTTTCTGCGCCCGTCCTGAGTGTCACAATTCAATCATCATGTTATATTAACATAATCATCAAAAAGGCGGTCCGTTATCCCGCGTGCCAATTTTTCAGGCCTTTCGGTTCTGACGGCGGGCCCACAGCCATGCCCCGATCGTGGCCACCAGCGAAATGCCTAAACATGCGGCGCCGAACACATCTCCGATCCGGGTGTAAACGGTCTCCGTATCCAACAGCGGCAGCTCCTGCACGACCGCTGCTTCTTCCATCAACGGTGTCGAATCAATCACCCGGCCTGCCGGGTCGACGAACCCGCTGATGCCGGTGTTGGCCGCCCGCGCCAGGGCGCGCCGGTTCTCCACCGCCCTGAGCACCGCCAGCGAGAAATGCTGATAGGGGCCGGCCGTCGTGCCGTACCAGGCATCGTTGGTGATCGTTATCAGAAGTCCCGCGCCGTTTTGAACCATGGCCCGCGCCAGCGCCGGGAAGATGATTTCATAGCAGATCTGGATCCCCAGCTTGCGGCCCTGCATGTCCAGGGTTCGGCCTTTGATGCCCGGTTTGAAATCGCCGACGTGCTCTACAATTTTGCCGAGGAATGGCAGATATTCCTTGAACGGCGTATATTCACCATAAGGCACCAGATGGGCCTTGTCGTATTTGCCCAGCACCTCGCCGCCGGGTCCGACCAGATAGGCACTGTTGAAGTAATCCGCCTGCTTGCCCCGCAGTTCGAAAGAGGGCGCTCCGATCAGAAAGCGGGCACCGGCTTCCGTGACCGCCTGCATGACCTTTCGGGTCGGCGGCACTTCCGCCAGGAAGTAAAACGGAGCGGCCGATTCCGGCCACACGATCAGCTCGGGCTTTTGCGCCCGGGTGGAAAGCGACAGTCGGGTATACGTATCAATCGTCGTGGTCTGGAACGCCCGGTCCCATTTCTGGGACTGCTCGATGTTGCCCTGGATGACCGCAACCCGCATCTTGGGGGCCTGCGCTATGAGCCTATCGACCTGAGCGATGCGCAGGTCTCCGTAAATCCAGGCCGCGACGACCGATAACGCTGCCGCCGTGATGCTTGCAAGGACCAAGCGCAGCTTCACCGGCTGCCCCCGCCAGGATTGCCCCGAGACCGCAAGGACCCCCAGGAGCAGAGCGGCGTTGGTCAATGCGATCACACCGGATAGGCCATACACTCCCAATATATCCGACAGTTGAATCAGATGCAATTGCTCATATTGGGAATATCCCAACAGTTCCCAGGGAAACCCGGTGAATAGAAATGAACGCAGAAATTCGGTGCCGACCCAGAAGAGTGGGAAAAAGAAGATAATGCGCGCAGGTGTCCGGCCGACCACGCTGATCCCGTATATGGCCGGTGCGATAAACACCAAACTCAGAACGGCAGCAAACAGGAAGAGGATGCCGATGCTGAGAATGAGCGGGAGGTGGCCGTATGTGACCATCGTCGGCACCAGCCAATAAAGCAGCGACACGAAGTGGGCCAGACCGAACACCATCCCCCGGCGAAAGGCTTCGCCCGGGCTAACGTCTTTCAGCACCCACAGCAGCGGCACAAGCGCCACCCATGCCAGCCCGTGCAGGTCGATCTTGGGGAAAGACGCCGTCAGCAGCAGCCCGCTGAGGATTGCAATGCCTGTGGTTTTAAGTTCGATTTTCAGCCAGGTATTCATAAAAAAAACCCCGATGCAACGGGGTGCCATGTGTTAGCGTCGAATGCCGTCGGAGATGATGAATCTATTCTGTGGAAAACGGGTTGATCTGTCAACAGGATTTATCACCACCATGAGTTGTGCGTTTGAGGGCATTGACACACAACATGTTCAGGTCTATACTGATTCCAACCGGTGCAGCATAGGCTTGGTGCCCCCAAACGTGCGAGTGGTTCATGGAAGATTTCAAGCAAGTTCTGCTCGACAGGTTGGTTAAAAAGGGAGCCGATCCCTCGAGTCTCGGCAACATCCTCAAAGCCTTGTCCAAGATTCTTTCCGAGGATCCCGGGGTCGATCCCGGTGCAGCCAACGAAAGGCTGCACTATCTGGGGTGGCAGGAAGTTCAGGTCGACTACCACATTCTTCAGCTGGCATTGGCCTGCCTTGAGCTCCAAACCGGCACCGGCGCACCGTCCTTCGGCGAAGACCAACGCGCCCGCCAGGCCCTGCGGTTGCGGAATGTTGAGATTGCCCCCATCGCACTGAACGACCTCTGAATCGCATCTTTCGTTTTTTCTATTTCAGCCGCTTAACCCGTTCCGTGTTCTCTCTTGCCCGCCAGTTTCAGATTTCGTAGCACGCCACGATCTCACCGAAATAAAGGCTGTGGTAATCCTTTTCGGGATAAATGGGGTCGTAGTCCCGAGTGAGTCGTGCCGGGTCGATTGCGTTTTTATAGACGATTTTGCATTCGAAATGAACGCCCGGTGTCTGAATGATAGGCGAAAGGGTGTGCTTGCCGTCAGCGGTTTTGAGGCGGCAATCCCTGAATTTATCCACGTCACGGCCGGATTTGGTGCCGCAGAAAGCGAGCTCTTTCTTCATGTCGCCGGAAGGAACACTCACCGTGAAGTCGGCGGCCTTTTCAATTAGGCCGAAGGTGTAACGGGAGTCGCGCACCATCACCATCATGACCGGCTGGCGCCAAGCAATACCTATCGTGGCCCAGCCGACGGTCATGGTGTTAAGCCGGTCGCCTGCCCGGACGGACAAAAACGCTCCTTGCTGAATCTGTTTCATCAATTTTTCGTACACCGACATAAAATCAACGTCCCGCATGATCTAACCTCCTTTTGTAGGCAGGGGATGGCATGAATCGTTTTAACCCATTTGCGTGGCGGCCCAAAACCCGATCGCGGAAATCGTCGCCGAAAGCGCCACCCCCATAAGATGTCCACCACCACAATGGGAATCGGCCGCCCCTTCAGTTTTGAAAATCTATCTCGATGATAACACGCATTGCCTCGAGTTCAACTCGCTTTTGAAACGGGGCTCACGGTCGACACGACCGTTTTTCTCAGAGGAAGCTTCCACCGATCTTGACTTTGTTCGTCCAAGCGTAGAATATTACCATGCTCAGGCAGACCCTGCCTTCGATGTCTTTGCGGGGCAGTTTGAGTGGTTTTGCAACGACGATTGTTGACTGCGGCTTTCAGATAAAACCGAATGAAAGGAAACAAGGGATGCCCAAGCCGATCATTGTCAAAATTGGCAAAGTTGAACTGAAGGGGGAGTTCAACGATACCCCTGCCGGCATGGCCATGGCGGAGTCTCTGCCTATCGAGTGCAAGTGGTCCCGCTGGGGGGAGGAGTATTATGGCAGCACCCAACCCACCTTCGGAACGTATCCGGGGCCGGTTACCGACCTCATGGATGTCGGGGATCTGGCCTATCACGCACCGAACGGCTGGTTCTGCCTTTTTTTCGGTCCTACCCCGGCCAGTCGCGGCAAAGAGCCGCGCGCCGCTGTGCCCGTTCTGAAAGTCGGCAGGGTTCAAGGCGACTGGGCGGCGGTCAAGGCCTTGAGCGAATCCGTGAAAGCCACGATCCAGGCGGCATGAAGATGTCGACCGGGCGGGCCGTCGCATGCTGCGAGCGGTCGCTGGGCGTTTCAAACCAGGCGCTCGGCAAAAGGGTTCTCCCCAGGGCCAAGAGCAGAAGCTTTTGGCCCCTTAATTAAAGTCGACCAGATTTCCTCCCTCTCATCTATAAACATTTCCGCTGCAGTTCCAGTTCCCCTCACACTTCCACAAGCTTCAAAACCGCCGGTTGTTTGTAAACCTTTTCCGCTCGCCGGACATCTAACCAGTACAAAAAGAACCGGTTAATGGTGGAGGGCGACCATGAAAAAGAATATGCTGAAATTGTTTATGGTTATCCTGGTGTTGACTCTGATCGGGGCAGGTGTTGCCTTTGCCGGCGGGTACAAGAATCACTCGAATTACTCTTACCAATCGGCCCATCGGGGTTACCAGAACGGTGGGGGGTATTACCATCAACCTCCATATTATCATCCCCGTCCTGGCTACTGGCATCCCAGGCCGTATTACTATGGGCCCCCAGTTCGCTATTACAACCACGGCAACTACTATTACAGGGGGTGCGATCGGTACGACGGGAGGTATAATTTCTCGGGGGCATACTCGGAGCCGGGTTTCGGGTTTGTCTTTGGCACGCGCGGCAGTTGGTGATATAGCTCCTGCTTGTGGAAAACAGAAAACCCATCGGAAGAGGGTCTGACGGGACTTCTCCGGCGACAAACGGCCCTCGGAGCAGTGGCGGTGTGAGCTCGGTCAACTGCGCGCAGCCCCTGCCGCAAGATTCACCTGCGGCGGCGGACGAGATGGAACTTATCCGCCGCGCGCGGGGCAACGACCCGTGGGCCGCTGACCAGCTGGTTCGTCGCTACCAGAAAAAAGTCTACGGGATCGCCTTCCAGCTTTGCGGCTTCGACGCGGAGGAGGCCCGCGACACGGCCCAGGAAGCGCTGCTGCAGGTGTTTCGCAACCTCGGCCAATTCGAAGGACGGTCGCGTTTTTCCACCTGGCTGCACCGGATTGCCGTCAATGCCTGCCTGGATGCCCGCCGGCGTCGGCGGCGGTGGTTCCGAATGATCCTGCCGCGGCGGACCGAAAGGCGCGACGAGGGGGATCCCGAAGACCCTCTCGACAACATCCCGGCACCGGAGGATGGCATGGACCCGGTTTCAAGTCTCAGCAGCGCCGAGCTGAAACGGGATGTGATGGGTGCGTTGCGCGGGTTGTCGGAACATCAGCGGACGGTCTTTCAACTCAAGGTGTTTCAGGAAATGAGCATACCCGAAATAGCCGCGGTGACGGGCATGGCCGAGGGCACGGTCAAATCCCACCTGTTCCGGGCGACGCAGAGCGTCCGGGGACAGCTGCGCCAATGGGTGGAGCGTTGAGCCGAAAGGAGAGGTGCCATGGAGAAGGCATGTCGTAATCAAAACGAAGCATTGATGCTGGATGTCCTGGGAGAGCTGCACGATTCCCGGATGCGCAGTGAGTGGGAGGGGCATCTCAGGGCTTGTGGCGGATGCCGCAGGGAGCGGGCCCGCATGCTTCAGTTGCTTGGGAAGGTGCGGGAGGCGGGGATGCCACCCGAGCTATCGGCGACCCAGGTCGATGCCATGGCCGGCGCGGTCGGCTGGCGGCTGAGGAACGAACGCCTGGCGCGGCCGCAAGAAACCGACCGACGCCGGCGGCTGATTCCGGCATTGGCAGCGGCCTGTGCGCTCCTGGTCGTGGTTGCGTTCGGATACCGTTTCAAGGACCGTTGGACGGGGCCTGAAGGGAGCGGCGAAATCTCTGCAGAGCTGCATGCGCAGGACCTCGACGTCATCAAACATCTTGACCTTTTGAAGGACATGGATACGATAGAGAAGCTGATTCACGTGGTCGATCTGCCATCGAACGGGCAGGCACCGGATCAGACTGCACCGGAAACCCAGGGGATGCATCGGGATGACATGGGGAAGGCATACGCCTAAAGGGGGAGGGGCCCGCTGTATGAGGCTGTTGACGTCGGCGGCAGTGCTGGCCATCGCCTTAACAGGGATCGCATTCGGCGCCGTTCGGCAAACCGGACAAGGGGTTGCTGGCGCAGCATCGGATGCAATCGGAATCGGGCAGCCTTCCTTCGAAACGGCTCTCTATTTGTCTCAAAACAAGGGGCGTCCAAACCCCAACTTCGACAACATGACGCCGGAAGAACGGACTCGCATGCAGCGTCAGTACAAGGAATGGCAGTCGCTTCCACCCGAGCAGCGCGATACCATGCGCCGGCGAATGGATGAATGGAACCGGATGCCGCCGCAGGATCGCGATCGTTATCAGCAGCGCTACCAGCAGTGGCAGCAGTTGTCGCCGGAAGAGCGCCGGAGGCTCGAAAACAATCTTCAGCGCTGGGACAACCTCTCCCCGCAGGAACGCGACTCGATCCGCCGGCGCTTCAATAAATAGTACTCACGGCTGCAGTTTTCGGCTGCCGCCTCACATCCTCACATCATCTTTTCCCCTTAGAAGTAAATAAAGAAGTAAAATTAACGCCTGCCGGTCTCGCCAAATGTCTCCTCCGAATGTGCTCATCCTGGATATTTAAAAAGTTATCGTTTACTTACCAGAATCTCAATTGCCCGCCCGCCCCTTCTCCGAGCAGGCCATGGGCAAGGGTTTTTGGAAAAGATCCCGAAAGGCTGTTGCCGGGCAATACCGATGTAGCCGGATTGCTTCTGGGAAAAATACTTCCCATTTTTCTTCCTTGTTGCACGTTATGATAGATCTAATTGAAATGATATGATAATACTTATAACAGCAATCCGGTTCAATGTCTGAATGTTACCAATGCCAGAATGGGTGAGCATTTTCGGGACACCAAATATTGTGTGATAATAATGCTTGACACACAATTCTTGCTTGTCTATAATCTCAATCATATCCATTTTGTGTGGTAACCATCTGACTTCGAGGGGAAAAACAACTTTTTCATCAGCCGGTGGCCGATCTGGGCGATTTCAGCCACCCCCGGGCATAGGGCACGCATTCGAGGCAGACCCTGCAATGCGGGGATCCCGAGAAAGCATGCCTCTCTAAAGTCATCGAAGTACCAGGCATGAATCCGAGAAAGTTGCCGGTGCAACTTTTTAAAATATCGTTTTTAGGATGTTGGCAATTCGTTGCATCGCCTTGGACCACCGAGATGCGGAGAGGAGGCTGTGAGTGCCTGTTAACTTTTCCCCGGCGGAAATGAACGTGTTGTTGCTGTATGATTATAACCCGCAGTGGACGCCGAACGAAAAAGATGAAGTCGCCGAGGCCCATTCCCGCCTCACGGGTGCGCTCTCATCGGCAGGGTTTTCCATCGATCTGCTCCCGGTCGTCGATCAGCATTTCCCCCAGCGGCTGAGTTCATACGACTCCCAGGATTGTGTTCTGTTCAACTGGTGTGACGGCATCCCCGGCCTTCATCACAGCGAGTATCTGGTTGTTCGCCAACTCGAGCAACTGGGGTTCGTCTTCACGGGGTCAGGATCCGCCACATTGTCTCTCAGCTACGACAAGCACCAGGTCAAGAAAATCCTGGATCGAAGCGGTGTGCCGACCCCCCGCTGGCGTTTGTACAATTCCTCGAAAAGCAACGGCTGGCACGAGTTCCCGGCGATCGTCAAACCCGCCGTGGGGCACTGCAGCGAGTGGCTCACCTCCGAGTCTGTGGCCATGAACGAAAAGGAGCTGCACGACCGGATATCCTATCTGGTGGATGACATCGGGCTGCCGGCCCTGGTCGAAGACTTCATCGACGGCCGGGAATTCCACGTGTCGCTGTGGGGCAACGGCCGCGTTTCAATGCTGCCCCCGGCTGAAATGGATTTCTCGGCCTTCAGCGACGTGCACGACCGGCTGTGCACCTACGACGCCAAATTCAACCCCGGTTCGATTCACTACGAAAACATCCATACGGTCATTCCCTCTTCACTGAGCGATGCCGAACTTGCTGAATTGGAGCGGGTCTGCATGGCCGCATACAAGGCCATCGGATGCCGGGACTATGGCCGCATCGACCTGCGCCTGCGGGGCGGAGTGTTCTACGTGCTCGATATCAACCCCAACCCCGACATCAGCGAGGACGCCAGCATGGCCAGCGCTGCCGAGCACGCCGGCTATACTCATGGAGAGATGGCGGAATATCTCATCAAACTGGCCTCCAAGCGGCATCCGGTTTTCGGAAAAAAGGCCGCGCCCGAAGCCCACTGAGCCCGCCTCATGCCCGGTGATGCTTGTCGGACCCACTGCGGCGGGCACCCCGCTTCGCCAGTGCGTGAGATGCTGAACTTGGCATATCAATTGCCGGAGTAATAATCTGTTGTTCGAAGCGCCTACCAAGGCAACGCGAATTTCGCGCGGCCGCGCGAGTCAAAAAGACCCCAGTGCGGGCCGATTCCGCCCGCCTCTGTTTTCCACGGTTCGTCGAACATCTCAAAAACGAAAACGCTGACGGTGTTCGACCGGGCGTAGCGGAACAAATCCCGGGTGAATTTTTTCTGGTTCTCAAGGCCGGGGGCGGCCGGGCCGTTGGGTGGGCCGGCGCTCGGCCAACCGGTTTCGCCGACGATGATCGATCTGCCGGTCTGTGAGTAGAGCTCGGTCAAGCGGCGATAGGACCCGTCCAGATTCGGATGGACGGCTTGCTCGACCGCTGCGGGTGCATAGAACGGATGGATGTTTACCATGAGCACGTCGCAGTGTTCCGCGACCCGGCGCCCCTGCGCGGCATGCTCCCTCACGGCGGCGACCATCGAAAGAGCCGATGTGACCCGGACGGTTTTCCGCGCGTCCGGATTCAACCCCCTTTTGACGTAGTTGATATCGTCTACCAGCTGTTCCACCGACACCGGCCGAGGGCACGCTTCGGGCTCGCCGGGCAGGCACTCATTGCCGACCACCATGCCGGCCACGTTGCGATACCGGTTGGCAAGCCGGATGGCCTCGTCCATTTGGGACCGCGTGCTGCGAAGGTTTCCGAGGTCATCGTGGTTAAGGCCGCAGACGTAGACCCCGACAAAAATCCGGAGCTCCGGGAAATGGCGTTGGGCCAACGGGACAATGCGGTTGAGGCCGTTGTCCACGCCATAGGTGCGGACATGCCGAAACCCGGCAGCGGCTATGGTGCGGAGGTCTTCCACGATCTGCGCTTCGGGGATTTCAGCCGCCGCATCGGGCCGTTGGCCGTCCCTGTGAAACGGGCCGTAATTCACTCCGATGAAGGGCACCGGCGGCGGATCGTCCGCCGGGCAGTATGCGGGCCAGAGCCATACGGCGCAAACGCAGACCACGATCCACCAGGTGTTTGAAGGACTAACTTTCACGGCTCAACGGAGGCGCTTCCAGCGCATGGTGTAGCCCTGCCGGATGCCGAACCGGCCCGCAAAGCCGGCTTTCGCTTCGACCACATATTTCGCGGGGCCGGCCGAGGAATACAGTTGGTCCGACATGGGAGTTGTATATGCGGCAATATTTATGACCTTCCCACCCGCATCGACAAACATCATGTCAAGGGAACTTGGCGTGTTGCGCATCCAGAAGGTTTGGGGCTGCGCGGATTCGAAGATGAAGAGCATCCCGGCCATGTAACCCGAAAGGATCTTTCCCATGAGCCCGCGGGCGCGCGCTTCGGGGCTTTCGGCGATTTCCACCACCAGCGTCGCTGCAACGGAGCCGTCCGGCTTGACCATCTCCACGGCTCCGTCCGGGCGGATGACGGGCTCGGCCTCGGCAGGCGTCGGCCCAACGCCGGCCGGTCCTATTCCAAATGCGATGAAAACGACCATGGCTTTTACGATCCGTTCCACATGGGACCCGTTCATGCCGTTTCCCTCCGTTGGCCCTGTGCTTGTCTGCCGTTTGAGACCTATCCGGTCGGATGCTCCCGTGTCTATAGCATATCGCGCGGAAAAACAATCCGCGCAGGCGGCGTGTTTTTAGATTGACATGGCGCGGTTCATTTTTTAGGCTTTCGCTCGCAGCACAAGGGCCTGCGGATGAACCGCTGTTCGCATGCCCGGTCATTCCAAATTCGAATCGGGAGGGATTATGCACGTAACCTTTTACGGTGCGGTGCGGGAAGTCACCGGCTCGATGCATCTCATGACCACGGAGCGCGACCGCGTCCTGCTCGACTGCGGGCTTTTCCAGGGCCGCCGCCGGGAGACGGCTGAAAAGAACCGGGTGCTGCCCTTCGATGCCGGAATCCTCACCAACGTTTTGCTCTCTCACGCCCACATCGACCACTCCGGCCGCGTACCGGTGGTCACCAAGAACGGCTTTGCCGGTCGGATTCTCTGCACCCGGGCAACGAAGTCGGCCTGTGAGTACCTGCTGCCGGATTCGGCCAGCATCCAGGTGTCGGATGCCGATTACCTCAACTACAAGACCCTGCGCACGGCGCTCGCCCAGAAAAGCACTGTTCTTCAGGGAAAAAACGAAGCGGTACCGGACCTCGGTGAAATCAAGAGGCTGCTGAAAAAGGGCCGGCACGAGCTGAACGTCGAAACCATCAGCGACCTCATGGCCAAGCTGCGCCTCGAGGTCGTCAACCCTCTATACACCCTGCCGGATGCCGAGAAGTCATTGACGTATTTTGAACCTTATCCCTACCGGCAGACGGTCGATATCGGCAACCAGATGACCTGCACATTTTACGACGCCGGCCACATCCTGGGGTCGGCCATCAGCATGGTCACGGCGCGGGAAAACGGGCGGGCCCTGAGGGTTTGTTTTTCAGGCGACCTCGGCCGGTTCGACAAACCCATCATCAACGATCCCGAGCTTGTGTTCGCCGAAGCCGAGCGCGATGTGGACCTGCTCATCATGGAGAGCACCTACGGCGACCGGCTGCATGAACCCTTGACCGACCTGAAAGGCCAGCTGGCGAGCATGCTGGAGGAAACGCTGCGGCGGGGCGGCACGGTGCTGATCCCGGCCTTTGCGTTCGGCCGCACGCAGGTGCTGCTCTACGTGCTGCACGAGCTCTACAACGAAAAACGCCTGCCCCGCGTCCCGATTTACGTGGACAGCCCCCTGGCGGTCAACCTCACCAAGGTTTTCGCCGAGCACCCCGAGGTCTACGACCGGGAGACGCAGACCACTTTTCTGTCCAAGGGGCAGAACCCCTTTCTTTTCGACCAAGTCAGGCTGGTGCAATCGGTGGAGGAGTCCATGGCCCTCAACCGGGAGGACAAGCCGCAGATCATCATCGCCGCTTCGGGGATGTGCGAAGCCGGCCGCATCCTCCATCACCTGCGGTTCAAGATTCACAACGAACGCAACAGCATCCTGATCGTCGGCTACATGGCGCAGAACACCCTGGGGCGACGGATCGAGGAACTGGGCCTGGAGTATGAGAGATCCGGTAGAAGGGGCGAGGCCCCGCTCGTCAAGTTTTTGAACAAGGAGTATCCCCTCAAGGCGCACGTGGCCAAGATCGGCGGCTTCAGCGGTCATGCCGACAAGGCCGAGATGATGCGGTTCCTGAAACAAAGCAACCTGCGGGTCAAGAAAATCGCACTGGTCCACGGTGAGGAAGAGCAGGCGCTGCATTTTGCCGAGAGCCTCCAGAGTGAAGGCTACGCGGTGGTGGTGCCCCGCCGGGGCGAGACGGTGCGGGTGGGATGAAGCTGCGGCTTAACTGCGCAGGCACAGAGGGTTCGGGGTTCAGGAGAGAAGCAGCTGCCCGAATTTGGTCGCCGCTGGCTCCGATCTTCCATGTGGGAAGATGGCGAAAACCATGGTGCATCCCCTCGTGGATTTTCTGACCCCTGAGTGCTAACGCTGCGGGGCCGTCAAAAGGAGAGGGCGGCCACAAATGAATCCTGGAAATCGGGGTGGGCCGCCAGGTCGAGCACCCGGGTGGCACGCGCCAGTTCCCGCGCTTGCGTGAAATAGTCTTCCCGCAGGAGCGCCAGGACGGCCCCGGCCCCGGCGGCGTTGCCCACCACCTCGATCGCAGCGGCTTCCATTTCGGGAAACAGGCCGAGTGTGAGCGCGTCCAGCCGGTTAATGAAGCTTCCAAAGGCCCCCGCCAGAAGGATCTTGCTCGGGCGGGGCATTCCGTTCTCACGGCAGAGCAGGTCGATCCCCGTGCGCAGGGCCCCCTTAGCCAGCTGCACGGCCCGCACGTCCGCCTGGGTCAGCGTGGTGAGCTGCGTGCAGTACGCGCTGACCGTCGAGCACGCCGTCCGGACGAGGATGCTGCGCCGCTCCACGCGTTCGAGCTCGCCCACGTCCACCACGCACAGCCCGATCTCGATGATCTCGCTCATCTGGCTGGGCGGCGGCTCCCCTTCCCAGCAGGTGGACTCCACGTCCACCACCAGGATACGATCCAGTCTACGCGCCATGTTTGTTCACCACAGGCTCATTTGCCCGTTATCGTCGCCGGCCTTCGCCTCGGCCTCTCGTTCGGCCAGGAAGTGATGGAGTGCCGCCAGCGGGGTGTCGCTCTTTTCGAGAATGTCTCGACTCAA
>Ga0210069_1000123_pt1 | contig 14539 bp, 13 predicted proteins | sample RushSE_TuleB_D2_FD_185568 | JGI IMG/M metagenome (GOLD analysis project Ga0210069, IMG submission 185568) | Wetland microbial communities from San Francisco Bay, California, USA, that impact long-term carbon sequestration - RushSE_TuleB_D2... | ecosystem: Environmental > Aquatic > Marine >... | reverse complement strand
CCTGCAGCTGCTCAAGATGGAGATCTACACCGGCTACATTCCCAAGTGGTTGGCGGAGGAGGACCGCAAGCGGCTGAACGCGAAGCGTCGCCGACGCATCATCGCCGACTCGGAAACCGAAGGCGACTTCGGCATCTCCGGCCGGGATTCGATCAAGATCTTCAACGAGTTTTTCTCGACCTATGCCAAGGACGACAAGCGGATCAACATGTCGGACCTCTGCAAGTTCTTCACCAAAGTCCACAAGGACGTGCGGGACCTGATCCCGCAGGGTTTCCTGGATTCGCTGCTGCGGATGTACGATTACACCGTGCTCCAGGAGGTGAAGGAATCCCTCTACTATTACAACGAGGAGCAGATCGCGCGGGACATCCAGAACTACCTGTTCGCGATCAATTTCGAGATCGACACCACCGTCGTCTGCACCTACACCGAAGAGCGGCTTGAGATCAGCGAAGAGTTTTTGAGCGGGATCGAATACCGATTGCTGGGGACGGCCGCGACCCGCTTCCAGCGCCTCGAATTCCGCAAGGAAACCCAGCGCGAGTACACCTCCCGCACCCTGACCCAGGAAATCATGGTGGAGGGGCTTACCATCGGCCAGACCGGGGTCTTCCGGGACCTGCGCGAGCGGTACATCTACAACTTGAAGGAGAAGGTTCTCGACCCACTGTTGGAAAACGAGAATTTCCGACGGGCCATCAAAGAGTTCAACGAGGATGGGTTCAAGACCTACGACAAGAAAATCCGGGAGGACGTCAGCTACCTCATCGCCAATCTCGGCAAGAAGTACCGTTACAGCGAACAGGGTGCCAAGGATGTTTGCATTTACGTGATCGACAACGACCTGGCCAAGAAGTTCGCCAACCCATGACCGGTTGATATTAATCGCCCATCTGCCGCGCTACGCTCACCCCTCGTCGCTGCGACGTACTGCACTGCGCCTCGTTCCTCGGGGTGTTGCGCGCCGTGCATCCGGGCATTTCTGATCAACCGGTCGCTGCCGAGAAAGCAAAACCCCTTGACCCGTTCCCGTAGACGTGAGTCGGCGGAGCTGCGGGTCGTTTCATGGGTTGTTTTTTGAATTGAGCTGGGCCTTCAGGCAGTCGCAGTATTCATCGAAGATAAAATACATGCACCGCTCGGCGCTGCGGGATCTCTCGAAAAAACTGCAGCCGGGCTGCTCTCTTGGGCTTGCCGCCGTGCAGAAGGAAATGTGCTCGGACCGGCAGAAATTGACCACCGTCCCACTGACCATACTGGCCTCCCCTTTCCCTTCGCTTCTCGAGGGAAATAAGCGTTCCTAACTAAAACTATCGCAACTCCTGCCCGAAACTTGAGAAAAATTCCAAGGCCCCGGAGGCCGGCTGTGCGGCCAAGGGAGGTTTTTGCGCATTAGCTGGAACCGAATGTGTCCTCGCCGTTGCGCATGAATTTTATTTGCTTATTTTACTGTCTTAACGTAACAATTTTGCGGGGCGAAAGACCGATTGCCTGCCCCCCAACCTCGCCGGGCCAAAAGGAGGACAGATGGAGAAACACCATAAGTTTTCCATGTGGTATGTCCTGTTGGGCATATGGGTGGTGTTGATCATCCAAAACGCGCTTTTCTCAGCTTTTTCGGTTAAGACCATTGCTTACAGCGAATTTCTGAAAGCCCTGAACGAGAACCGGGTGACCGAAGTGGCCATCACCTCCAACATGATCCAGGGTCGCATGAAGGACAGTCGGGCCAGCAGCGACCAGGGTGAGTTGTTCCGGACGGTGCGGGTTGACCCGGAGATATCCGGGCTGCTGAGCGGCCACGACGTCAAGTTCAAGGGGGAAGTGGAGTCGACCTTCGCGCGCGACCTGCTCTCCTGGGTGATCCCGATCTTCCTGTTCGTCGGCATCTGGTATTTCATGATGAAGCGCATGCAGGGCCAGCAGCCGGGGTTCATGTCGCTCGGCAAGAACAAGGCCAAGATCTACATGCAGGACGAGGTGGGGGTGCGCTTCGACGACGTGGCCGGCGTAGAGGAGTCCAAGCAGGAGCTCAAAGAGGTCATCGAATTCCTCAAGGAACCGGGCCGGTTCACGGCGATCGGCGGCCAGATGCCACGCGGGGTGCTTTTGGTGGGTCCCCCGGGCACCGGCAAGACCCTGCTCGCCAAGGCCGTGGCCGGCGAGAGCGGGGTGCCCTTCTTCAGCATGAGCGGCTCGGAGTTTGTAGAGATGTTCGTCGGCCTCGGCGCCGCCAGGGTGCGGGACCTGTTCACCCAGGCCAAGGCCAAGGCGCCCTGCATCATCTTCATCGACGAACTGGACGCCCTGGGTAAGGCCCGCGGCATCGGCACCATGGGCGGCCATGACGAGCGCGAGCAGACCCTCAACCAATTGCTGGTGGAAATGGACGGGTTCGACCCCCAGGTGGGCGTCATCCTGATCGCCGCCACCAACCGGCCCGAGATCCTGGACCCGGCGCTCCTGCGGCCGGGACGTTTCGACCGCCAGGTGCTCGTCGACCGTCCCGACCGCAAGGGGCGCGAGGCCATCCTGCAGGTGCACCTTAAAAAAATCAAATACGACGACACGCTGGACATCGAGAAACTCGCCAACATGACTCCGGGCATGGTGGGCGCGGATCTCGCCAACATCGTGAACGAGGCCGCACTCCTGGCGGTGCGCCGCGGCAAGGACCGGGCCGGCATGAGCGAATTCCAGGAAGCCGTCGAGCGCGTGATCGCCGGGCTCGAGAAGAAAAACCGCGTTATCAACCCCAAAGAGAAAAAAATCGTGGCCTACCACGAGCTCGGGCATGCCATCGTGGCGATGTCGCTCCCGGGCACCGACCCGGTTCAGAAAATTACGGTCATCCCGCGTGGGATCGCCGCGCTGGGTTACACCATGCAGGTGCCCACCGAAGACCGCTTCCTGATGGGCAAGAGCGAGCTGGAGAACAAGATCACCTCCCTCCTCGGCGGCCGGGCCGCCGAAGAGATTGTCTCCGGCGACATCTCTACCGGCGCCCACAACGACCTTTCACGGGCCACCGACATCGCCCGCAGCATGGTCAAGGAATACGGCATGAGCAAGGTCGGGCAAGTCTACTACGCATCCAACCGCCGCGCCCAGTTTCTGAACCTCCTCCCCGAGGCAACCGGGGAATACAGTGAAGCGACGGCCGAGATGATCGACAAGGAGATCAACGCGATCATCAGCGCTCAGTACGACCGGGCCCTCGACATCCTGAGAAGCAAGCGCGGCATTCTGGAAAAATCGGTCAGCATTCTGCTTGAAAAGGAAACCATCGAAGGCGATGAGCTGAAGGCGCTCATGGCCCAGGTCTCAGGCGAAGACGGCGGCGTCCGGGCGCCCGCCACGGCATGAGCGTTCAGGGCAGAGGGCATGGGGTCTGAGCAGTTACCTTGCGCCGATATCAACATCATCCCTCGACCCTTTTGGCAGGCTGTGGAGATTCAATGCCTCTGAATAAAATATGGCTGGACGACGAAGAGCGGCGGCGGCAGGTGGAATCCGCCCCGGCGCCGAGCGACGGGGCCTTTTTCGGATTTGAACGCATTCGCGCCCGGGAAAAGTCCGAGCGGGTGCTGCGGCACTTCAATTCGGTCGCACCTGTCTACGATTTCATGAACAGCCTGCTCAGCTTCGGCATTCACCACGCCTGGAAGCGGGCATCCGTGCGCACGCTGGAGCTGCGTTCCGGGGACCGGGTCCTGGATGTCTGCGGGGGGACCGGGGACTTGGCGATCCTGGCCGGCCGGCGGGTCGGATCCCGCGGCCGGGTGGTCGTTTACGACATCAACCGGGCCATGATCGAGGCCGGGCTGCACAAGGTGCGGGGCGGGCCGCTGGAAAACCGCATCCGCCACGTCCAGGGCGACGCCGAGCAGATCGCCGCACCCAATGAAAGTTTCGACGCTGCGATGGTGGGCTTCGGCATCCGCAACGTCACCCGCATGCGCCAGGGGTTTGCCGAAATGCACCGCGTGCTCAAACCGGGGGGCCGGTTGATGTGCCTGGAGTTTTCAAGGCCGGTGTGGCCCGTGTTCCGCTGCCTGTACGATGCCTATTCTTTCTATGCGATGCCTTTTCTGGGGGAGCTCATCGCCGGTTCCCGCAAGGCCTACATGCACCTGCCGGAGTCCATCCGCATGTTCCCGCTGCCGGACGAACTGGCGGAAATGCTGCGCCGGGTGGGTTTTTCCCGCGTGGGCTACCGGCGTTTCACGAACGGCATCGCCGTGGCGCACCTGGCGGTAAAGTAGAAGTTGTTGGACGGATGAAACTTAACCCGGTCGAACGCTGGTTCGTGAACAGCCCCATGCGGCGGGCCATGCAGGCGCTCGTGGTCCGATGGTTCCGGGCGGTGGCGCCCTTGAGCCCGGGGGCCGACATCCTCGAAATCGGCTGCGGCGCCGGCAGGGGGGCGCACATGCTCACGCAGCAGTTCAACCCGCGGCGCCTTTTTCTGATCGATCTCGACCTGCGCATGGTGACGCTGGCGCAAAAAAGACTCTCCGTAACGCCTCTTTCCCCAGTACACTTTTGTGTCGGCGATGCGGCCAGTCTCCCGGTTCGCAGCGAGAGCGCGGACGCCGTCTTCGGCTTCGGCTTCCTCCACCACGTGCCCGCTTGGCGCGACGGCCTGTCCGAAATTCGGCGGGTTCTGAAGCCGGGCGGAATCTATTACGTGGAGGAGTACTATCCCTCGCTTTACCAGAACATCATCACCCGCCGAATGGCGGTGCACCCGGAACATGACCGTTTCGGCAGCAACGACCTGAGAGAGGAATTCACACGGGTGGGGCTCGATCTGCGTTATACCTTCGAGCTCAAGCGCTTCGGGATCCTGGGAGTAGGCATGAAAAAGGCTGCAATGAATGGGTTGACCTAACAGGGTATTGCAAAACAAGCACCAGGCCGTCAGCCAAGGCGCGCGGCGTCTTGGAAAGCGCAGCATGGTGAATCATATGTGAGCATTTACAAAAGCCGCGCAACACAGGATCACGGCCCGAGGCGCCGTTTTTCAACACCCTGCTAAGGTGCGTGGTTGTGTCTTAATTAACGAAAAAAGTTGCCCACTGTTATCCTTACGACAAGTTGCTTCCGCAACCTCGATCGTAAGAAGGAAGCAGTGAGCAGATACTGCCTGACGGCCTGATACTTATTTTTGGCCGCTTGACAGCCTTCTTTTGGGAATGCTTCTCAATATACCAGATAAAAACCCGAGATGATGAGCCCGCCGATCACAACGCCGCTCGCGATAACACAAACAAGGCGCTCAGGCGTCATTTTCAGCCCCTCGCCGTTGTTCATCTTCGCCAATCCCCAGCCGAGGGCAAAAAAGGCGATCATCATGAGCAAGCCGTGGGTAATCCAGTGATGGCTGGTAAGCCCCTTCATCCATGCCAGTACGCTATTTTCGTTTAATTCCTTAACCACCACCAGAAGGGCGCTCAAAATGCTGGTGATCGCCAAGGAAACTCCAAAGGACACGCTATATTTGCTGAGTGTTTCCATTGCGCCCCTCCTATCCCTTAGCCGCCATCAGAGCGACCTTCGCGCCGATGCCGATAATCGCCCCGGCCCCGTCTATCGCAATTCCAATTAGTACGATAAGCCCGACTACCCAGAGCACCAGCTTCCGCGCGCCCTTGTTGACAGCCGTATTGCTGGCAGCGGCGATCGGCAGGTAGGTGACCAGGAGCAGAAGCATGATCGCCACATGCTCTTTCATCTCCATGAAAAAGCTGTGAGCGAACGGCCAAGGGCCTTTTAGGATGATTGCTTTATCTGCGGCGTAGAAAGTCAGGTACCAGTAACCGCCGACCAAATAGGCCAGCCACATCAGAATGGCAACCGCTATACTCATGGTCCTGATACGGCCCTGGTTGGCTTCATTTGCGTGCAGCACGTCGACAAACAACCAAACCCCTCCCACGATACACAACATTCCGAACAAGACATGTGCCATCAAGACAATCTCGGTCATGGTGCACCTCCCTCAGGTTTTCCTAAAGGCTCCAGTGCCTCGGCTTAAATCGGCCCTGGGGCAAAACAGGATTTTGCAACGGATTTGTTCTGTTCCCTAAAGCGTCAGGCCCGGACGAGATAATTGCGCATCATGCCCATGTCTTCGTGTTCGAGGTTGTGGCAATGATACAGATACAGCCCCGGATAGTCGTCAAAACCGACCAGAATCCGCACGTGCTCGCCGGGCATGAGGAGCACGGTGTCTTTCCAGCCCTCATCGACGTAACCGGCATGCACGACCCCACCGCGTTCCAGGACTCGGAACTGCTTGCCGTGCATGTGAACGGGGTGGGGCATGTTCATCATTCCCATCATGCCCGTGCCGCCGCCCGTGTTGTAGAACTCCCAAACCTCCGTCGACCCCAGCCTGACGATTTCGTCGTTGGCCACGTCGTCCATTTGAAACGTGCGGCCGTTGATGGTCCAGCGCATGTGCCCCATGGAGAAGTAAAATTGGCGAGGGGAATAATAATTGACCGCAGTTTTTGGGCTCACCTGTCCGACGTATGATAGTCTCTGCGGCAAGGGCTGGCTTGCTTCCACGCGGCGCCGGACTTTGATCCTAAGGACGGGGAACTCTGACCCATTTGGCAGACGTTGAGGATACCTTCCGCCGCCGCCCATCATGCCGCCTCGCATGGGGCCGTTTGAGCCAATGCCGGCATCAAAGGCAAGGCTGATGAGGGCCGGCTCGGAGCCGACCGGATCATCGCTGAAGTCGACCCAGAGTTCCAGGCGCTCCCCTGGCCCAAGATACACGTACCGGCGCTGAGTCGGCTTTTCCATAAGGCCTCCGTCGGTGCCGATCACGGTGAGCGGGCGGTTATCCTGCCAGGCAAGCTTGTAAATGCGGGAGTTGGACCCGTTGAGAAGCCTCAACCGATAGGAGCGGGTAGAGACTGCCAGACTGAAGTCCGGGTTCCCGTTGACCAGGATCTGGTCGCCTATGAACCCGGTCATGAACTCCATTCGGCCGCCGGGCAGGTAGACCAGCTGGTTGTCGCCGTCGAAGGAGCGGTCCTGAAGAACCAGGGGAATGTCGTATTCGCCGGCAGGCAGCCCGGCGGCTTTTTCCTCCTCGTCGGATACTATGAACAGGCCCGCCAAGCCACCATAGACCTGGTACCCGGTCTGCCCGTGCGGGTGGGGATGGTACCAGTATGTGCCCGCCCTGTTCTTCACCTCGAACTCGTATAAATAAGATTCTCCTTTCGGGATGACATGCCGTGGATGCCCGTCCATGACGGCGGGCACATGCAACCCGTGCCAGTGGATGATCGAGTTCCCCGGAATCTGGTTGGTAAAACGGATGCGGATGTTATCCCCTTTGTTCGCCTTTATGATCGGCCCCAGATAACTTCCGGGGATACCGGTTAGACTGTTAGCACTTCCTTTGAGCACCTCGGCCTTGTAGCGCCAAACCTGAGTGGGGCTTCCCGGAAATATGGGAACCTCGTCGGGAGCTGCGGTGAGGTGAATATCCAAGTCAGGCGCGAACCCGCTATTAGCCTGCTGAGTCTGCGCCGCGGCAGTGGCAGCCCGACCCAGAAATGGCCCGACAGCCCCTGACATAGCACCGATCGTTCCAACCCCGACTGCCTTCAAAAACTGTCTGCGGTTGAATCGGATTGAGCCGTGGCGTGTGCGGTTGTGAAGCTGCATATGCGGCCTTCTTTTGGTTTGAAGAAACGGATTCAGCCGGAATCAGGTTTTCAGATCGTGGCGCTTGGTCTCATATTCGGCCTTGTCGATTTCGCCTTTGGCATAACGCCGCCTGAGGATCTCAAGCGGATCGGACGCATCGGTTGTATTGCCGCGGTTGCGAAACCCCGACGCTGCCCCGGAAACCACCAGGACCAGCGCCACCAGAAGAATTATCCAAAAAAGGATCATGACGATGCCCATTCCGCCTCCGGCCATCATGCCGGGGCCTATTAAACCGCGTCCTGCACCGTAAAACATCCCGATGTGGTGATCATACAAGTACCATATTCCGGCAGCGATCATGGCGGCAGCGATTCCGATGGCAAAAAATGCTGAAGAATTGCGGTTCATGGTTTGGGTAACTCCTTCACCGCCATTTTCATTCGGCTGCGGCGGATTTTGGTCCAATCACTGAATCTAGTGACAGCAGGACATCGGCTTGCCGTCAGTTGTTTTCCTGACCCGGGCGAGATACCGGGACCACCAACTTTTACGTTTGGCTGCGTAGCGTTCCGGGTCTTTTTGGAACTCGTCCCGACACGTGCTGCTGCAGAAATAATACACTTTACCCTGGGCATCGAATGCCAAGGGCGCACTGGAGCTGTCCGCTCGCATGCCACAGACGGGGTCGACTGCTTCCGTGGGCCGTTGCGCCGTATTCGACATGATGATTCTCCATTCTCCAGTTGAGGGCTATCTTCGTTTCAAGTTGTGCGCGTGTAAAGTGCGCGTTAAGGAGGCGGCGCCGAGCACCGCCTCCCACCCAAGGGGAATTGCAGTCTACTACCAGCAGTACCCCCCGCGGCCATAGCCCCCTCCGGAAGCGAAAGTGCCTTGCGGAAATTCCTTGCGCAGTTCGAGCTGATGATCCAAGGCTTTTTGGTCGAACTGGGACTCAAGCTGATTGAGCTGTTTCTGCAGGTCGGCGACCTTGGTCCTGTCCGGCTCGGGCTTTTGGAGTTCATCGTTCAGGGCAAACTGCTTGTCGCGGATCGAGTTGCGCAGGTCGCGGGTCGCCTCGAAAAACTTGTCCTGGGACTGCTGCAGCTTGGCGGCGTCTTCCTGAGAGAGATTGCCGGACCCGTTGGGACCGTAATAACCCCGCATGTGTCCGTATCCAGGCCCGTAGCCCATCATGCCCGGCCCGTAGCCCCCGCCATAGCCCATCATCCCCGGGCCCATATTGCCGTACCCCCCACCGTAGCCCATCATGTGGCCGCCGTACCCCGGGCCGTAGCCATCGTAGGCAAAGCCCAGCGCAGCGATACCGACAGTGAGAACGACAGCGATGATTGCGATACTGGATTTCTTCGGTTTCATTGTTTGAGACTCCTTTCATTTGTGACAGTTTGTTTTTGCGTGAACCAAGTGTCCACGATTTGAACTGACGGAAGAGCAACGGGCATGCCACAGCATTCGGCTTTCCGTGTAAAGGGCGTTAACCAACTGAAAAAGTATGAAATAAAAATTTAAATGTCCCACCTGGCAGGATCACCACCGATGAAGTGCGGAGCAGGAAGGGTAAAAAGGATACAGTTTTTCGTTGGATGATGCGGGTAGTGGGTAAGAATAACTCAGCCGCAACAGGCTGGCGGTGGGCTTTCGACTCGAAAAGCCTAAAAAGAACCTATTTGCCGTGGCTTCGGGCGGAGCCTATGTCAATCCATAACTTTTCATCTTGTTGTGCAACGTCTTGCGGCTGATGCCCAAGCGCCGGGCGGCTTCGCTCTTGTTTTGGCCGGTGGCCCCAAGGGTCGCCACGATGGCCTCTTTTTCAATGTCTTCCAAAGAACGCGAGCCGTTCGACGGCAGCGGCGCAGGGGTTCGCTGCCCGTGGCTTTCCGAGTACTTCTGCACAATGGTGAGCGGCAATTGCTTTTCAGTGATATGATCGCCCGTCAGCAGGATCACCGCCCGCTCCACGGTGTTTTCCAGTTCCCGGACATTGCCGGGCCAATCGTGCTTGAGAAGCATGTCCATGGCCAAGGGGGTGAAGCCCTTGACCGTCTTGCGGTTCCGGGAGGCAAACTGTTCAAGAAAGTGCTGGGCCAGCAGCGGGATATCCTCCAAACGATCCCGCAGCGGCGGGACGGTCAGGCGCATTACGTTCAGGCGATAGAAAAGGTCCTCACGGAAACGGCCCCCGGCGACCTCGGCCTCCAGATCGCGGTTGGTGGCGGCCACCACCCGTGCGTCTACCGGCAGAACCTCCTCGCCGCCCACCCGCTGAATCTCTTTCTCCTGCAGCACCCGCAGAAGTTTGGCCTGCATGGTCGAAGAGGTTTCACTGACCTCATCCAGAAAGACGGTGCCGTGGTTGGCCTGCATGAAACGCCCCTCGTGGCGTTTGTCCGCACCTGTGAAGGCACCTTTTTCGTGGCCGAACAGTTCCGATTCGAGCAGAGTTTCAGCGATGGCCGCACAATTGACCACCACCAGAGGCTTGTCCTTGCGCGGGCTGTTGAAGTGCAGGGAGCGGGCAACCAACTCCTTACCGGTGCCGCTCTCGCCTGTGATCAACACCGTGGCTTCGGATGGGGCGATCATGGCCACCATGTCGATCAGGGCTTTCATGGCGCTGCTTCTTCCAATGATATTGGCGAGGTTAAAATCCGCACCCAGCTTCGATTTGAGGAGCATGTTTTCGGCCTTGAGACCGGCATGCTCGCGTGCTCGTTCTATGGTCAACTTCAAAACATCGAAATCAAGCGGCTTGATCAGGTAATCGTAAGCGCCGGCCTTGAGTGCTTCCACCGCGGATTCCACCGATGAGTAGGCCGTCATGATGATGATGGGGATGGAGGGGTTGTAGGCCTTGATTTTCTCAAGGGCTTCGATGCCGCCCATGCGGGCCATGCGCACGTCCATCAGAACGAGATCGACGGCCGAAGACGTGACTGTCTCCACCGCAGCAGCACCATCATCGGCGGTCTGGACGGCATGCCCCCAGCTGCGAGTGATGGTCTTCAGCGCGGCCAAATGACCGGGATCGTCATCCACGATTAAAATTTTGGTCGGAATTGAAGAAGGCATGGTTACCTCAGGAGCCGTCTCTGTTGCGGCAGGGTAGCCGGATGGCAAAGGTGCTTCCCCGGCCGAGAACGCTTTCGACTTTTATGTGACCCTCATGCGCCTCAATTATTTTGTGAACAATGGCCAGCCCAAGCCCGGTACCGTTTTGTTTAGTGGTAAAATAGGGGTCGAATATCTTGCCCAGGCTCTCGGGGGCAATTCCTCTGCCTGTATCCGACACGGTTATTCTAAAATCCTTGGAGCCGTCCGGGGCGCAGTGAACGGCCAACACACCGCCGCCGTCCATCGCCTCGATGGCGTTGAGGTATAGATTCAGCAGGCATTGGGCCAATCGGTCCGGGTCTATCGATGCCCCGCAAACCCCGTCCATAACATTCAGTTCGATACGGATGTTTTTGGTGGCAGCATCCTGTTGAATCAATTTAAGGGATCGGCTTATCAGGGGCCTCAGATCGGTCGAACGAAGCTGCAGGTCCGTGGGCCGGGCAAACTCCAAAAGCTCCGTGATAACCCGGTTCAACCGGTCCACTTCCTGGATCATAACGCCAGCGGCCTCCTGAGCCTCGCTTCCATCCTGAAATTGGCCGGCGAAGAAGGTGGCCAATCCCTTGATTGCGCTCAATGGGTTGCGGATTTCATGCGCGACACCGGCAGCCAAACCGCCCAAGGCGGCCAGCTTCTCCTGCCGCCGAACTTCCTCCTGCAGTCGCCGCACTTCGCCCAAATCTCTTAAGATCATGACCTCCCCCACAAAATCACCGACTTCGTTTATAATCCGGCCAGCGCTGACGCTGACCGGCACCGTGTGTCCGTCGGTGAAGCGGCATTCCAATTCCTGCTCGGTTATTACTCCCCCGGAGGAGAGCTTTTTTTGAAGACCGCACAAACTCGTCGGCAGGAATCCCTCCGGTTCCTTGTTCTTTACATCCTCTAATGTAAGTCCGGTGATTTTTTCCGCTGCCTCGTTGAAGAAAGAGATCCGCCCGCTGCGGTCGGTAGCAATCAGTCCCACGGGCAAATGGGCCACCACTTCGTCGGCGAAAGCACTGGTGTCCCGTAAAGATTGCCGGGTGCTGTAGTAGTTTTGCATCCAGAACAGTGAAACCAACCCGCCAAACCCCAAAATCAAAAGGACGGCTGATAAGACGATGGTGGTCAGGATATCGGTCCGGGCAGCCTCCTCAAACGGGGTGACATCCAAGCCCACGACAATGATAAGCCGCTCGCGGTTTTGGGGTGCAAACCAATCGTTCTCCGATTCGCCGAATGTCATGCCGTGGCGGCGCATCATGCCGGCCATGCCGCCGGAGGAATGCCCCTCATCGTCCGTCAGCGGATGGAAATAGCGGTGAACTTCAAATGCGCGTTGGCCGCCGCCCAAATCGACCAATTCCCAGTCTTCCTGAAAGTCAGGTCCGATATGGGTCAGTTTGGACCCTTTGCGAAACGTGGTTCCTACCTTGGACGGGTCACTGTGCGCAACAATCCTTCCGTTTTTGTCCACAACCGCCATGAAAAGAACGTCCGGCAAACGGGCCGTTTCTTCAAGCAGCCGTTGCACCTGCTGCCCGCCCCAGCTCATTCCCATCATGCCGGTGCGGGCTCCGGCTTCAACCGCACGAATGAGGGCAGCCCCCTTGGTGGTCAGAAGCTCCGACGTGTAACGCTCTTCCCGGTTGGTGTTCTGGACGGCCAGCACGATGACCACGATCAGAAGAATTGCGGTTGAGCCGAGAATGATCCAAGGGGATGTCTGCAGCGCGGGGCGAAGACGATGGTGAAGTCGATATAACATCTATGCGCTCACTTTGGGCTTTTAATTGCCGACCGGCTAAAGAATTATATGATACGAAACTAATTGCATAGAGATGGCTTGTAAACGCCTGCACTTTAACTCAGATCAGAATTGGTTCAGTTTGACCGGATCGATTGAGGCATGGACTAAAAATTTCCAATACTTGCAAAATATCGCAGAATTCCATAGAAATCGCATAGAAGCTTAACTTAGTCTGCTCTGAAAAACGTTAATTCTATCTGATTTCATTGGTAAATATTCATAAAATGTGCTATCAGAATTGCAGGCTTTTTGGCATCAACCTTCCAAAACCTTGCAATTTTTGAGCATGAAACCAAAGAAATCACCTCAAGAAAATCGGCAACGAGATCTTTTCAGGGTTGAGCTCGCACGCATCGTTGATCCCACCCACGGGCTGATCAAATTAGCCAACGTGGTCGACTGGGATCGACTGGATGAGCTTTTCGGCTCAACTTATTGCCTCGACAATGGACGCCCGGCTGTCAGTACTCGGCTGATGGTTGCGCTTCACTACCTGAAGTACACTTACAACCTCAGCGATGAAGATGTCGTTGAGGGCTGGGTAGAAAATCCGTACCACCAATGCTTCAGCGGGATGAAGTTCTTCGAGCATGAAGCCCCGATCGATCCATCGAGCATGACGCGATGGAGAAAGCGCATCGGTGAAGCCGGTGCCGAAGAGCTGCTGAAGGAAACGATCCATGCCGGGTTGAAGCTCAAGGCGGTCAAACCCCACCAGCTCAAGAGAGTAAACGTCGATACGACGGTGCAAGAAAAGGAAGTACGTTTTCCTACTGATGCTCGTTTGTATGACCGTGCGCGACAGCGACTAGTCAATTGTGCCAAAGAGCGAGACATTAACCTTCGGCAGAATTACAACCGCAAATCCAAACAACTGCTCTGCCAGCAAAGTCGATATGCACATGCCAAGCAATTGAAACGGGCCCAGCGGTGCACGCGAAAGCTAAAAACGTATCTGGGACGAGTCATACGAGATATTGAGCGTTCGTTGCCTGAGCCGGACGATCAACTGCAATCCTTGCTGAATATTGGAACGCGCATCTTCAATCAACAACGACACGACAAAAAGAAAATCTACAGTGTTCATGAGCCGCATGTGGAGTGCATCAGCAAGGGCAAGGCGCACAAGCGGTATGAGTTTGGCTGCAAGGTCAGTGTGGCGGCCACCAGCCGCGGCGGGTGGTTTGTCGGTGCCATGGCCGCTCATGGGAACCCGTATGACGGTCATACTCTGAAAGATGCACTGGAGCAGGTCCAACGGGTTGCCGGTGATCCCGAGCATGCCTTTGTGGATATGGGCTACCGGGGGCATGGATATTCGGGAGAGGTTGAGGTCCATGTCGACAAACGCCACCGCGGGCGGACCGCCAAGAGCTTGTGGCGGTGGATGAAACGGCGTGCGGCGATCGAGCCTGGAATCGGCCACCTGAAAAGAGAGCACCGAATGGAGCGCAACCGCCTCCACGGGGTTGTGGGAGACCAGTTCAATGCCATTCTGAGCGCCGTTGGGATGAACTTCCACAAGCTGCTGCGGTGGGCAGCAGACTTTTTGCGCCAAATTTTATGCTGGCTTCTATCCTATCAAAGAGCAACGACTATCGTAGTCTGTGCTGAAAATTGAGTTTTTCAGGATCGACTAAATAGGCAAAAGCTGCTATTTTATGTGCAGCGTGCTTTTAAAATCGTATCGGCACAATAGAGAGGTTTCTTTATAAAAAAATAAATCATAAAATTTCGACAAAATATAAGGTGGGGTTAAAAATTTAATTTAATCGAGATAGAAGAAGGCCTCACAGCCTTCGCCCTCCGACACCACCTACTCATACGGAACCGTACCAGGCGGTTCATATATTCGTAACACTCGGTTCGTAATGATCGAAGAAGAAAAAAGGTTCATTCGGGTGAAGCGTACTTCTCTCAACTAACTGT
>Ga0210069_1000120_pt1 | contig 14673 bp, 13 predicted proteins | sample RushSE_TuleB_D2_FD_185568 | JGI IMG/M metagenome (GOLD analysis project Ga0210069, IMG submission 185568) | Wetland microbial communities from San Francisco Bay, California, USA, that impact long-term carbon sequestration - RushSE_TuleB_D2... | ecosystem: Environmental > Aquatic > Marine >... | reverse complement strand
GGGGCCGGTATTCCCGGGACCGAATCCCTGGCACAACATTTCATACCGGTGGGCTCTGTATTGCCCCACCGAACTCCCTGACCCCCTGGGAGGCATTGCCGATCCGGTGTATTCAACGTGCCCATTGAACAATTGTGGTGAACCTGCAAATAACGCTTGTGGGGTGGGGAATGGGGGTGCGACTGTAATGGATACATAGGAAGGCTGTGATGTATCGTATGGGAAATAATGCGGCGTACCACTGGTGATATTATCGGGACCGTATAAATCGGGATGGTATGCCACATACGCCACTGCGGATTCGGCTGCGTAAAACGCCATTTTATGTCGCAGCTCATTTCCAGCAATCTGTGTTTCAATACTGGATGTGCTGAGCGCCGCCATTCCCAGCAGCGTGAGCAATCCCAGCAAGATCACGGCCAATACCGTTACGGATCCTTTTTCATTTTCAAACCGAATTCCATGTTTCATAAGGCCTTCCCTCTGTATGATTACGAAAATCTGTAACAAATGATTCCCCTTAAACATTGGGTTTAATAAAACTGATACTGGTGCTTTTGCCTCGTCCGGTAACCCTTACCGTAATTCTTTTGACGTTCGGCACCGGATCGTCGTCAATTACAGTCCAGGAAACGGTATAATCCCCATTATCCAGTGCTTGCGAATGCGCATTTCCGTTCGTGTCTGTGCCGCTCGGGGGATCACCGAGATCCTCCAACCAGGGATCAGAGTATGGCAACGATGACAGTTCTTCCATCTTGTCCATGCCCCATGTACTGAGATTGGTGAGTTTTCCGGCATTCGAATTCATCAGGATGGCCGAGTTCTGCATGGCGGCCACGGCAAGCAGGCCCACGGCAAAAATGGTCAGGGCGATGAGCACCTCGATAAGGGTGAACCCGTCTTCTTTTTTCAATTTTTTCATCCGAGTCTCCGAGTGTTTCATATGTGCGTTATCCGGTCTCATGATAGTATCCTATAGTCCTAAATTTCGGCAGTGAATCACAGCGGTTAAACAACGCCGGCTTACGTGGTCGTCGGGGGAGACAAATATCTGCCTTTTTTGTTGGTTTTCGTATGCTCTGCTATTTTGGGAAGCCAAAAGCGGCCGCTGGGTTCGCGCCACGATGGTCACTTCCACGGACCTGATTTGATTAAGATTTGCGGCAGGAACACTTCCTCCTCCGGCCCCGTAGTCGTTGAGCACATTGGGCGGCGAATTTCCGTCCAGGTAAACAAAATCGATGGCATCGATGTTTTGGGCCACCATCTGAGCCCCGCCCCCGAGCGAGACATTTTCTTTCTTCAGATCGGTTCCATCCAAACGATAGGTGATGTTTTCATTGGGATCATCCGTAAACCCATCCGGATCGTCTCCCGGATTGTTCCCTACGATATCCTCCGTAAATTGGATCGAATTCGCGTTCGCTGTCAAGATCCCTGAACCGGCACGGCCGGTTGGATCACACCCTGCCATCCGGATTTCCCTTTCCATGTAAAACATGGCGGCCCGTATATTCTGATGCATGGCGGCGGTCTCTTCCTGAATATGATACGATTTTTGCTGGTTCAAAAACGTCGAATAGATTGCGCCAAGGGCCAGAAGGGACACAACCAGGGCAATCAAAAGCTCCACCATGGTAAATCCCCGATTCGAAAGTCTGGGTGGAATCCGTTTGGGTTTCAGATTTATTTCCATACACTCCCCCCGCTCCATTTTTGTAATTTAATCACCCCCGAGGTCAGGGGTCCCACTCGATAATACGCGGTATTTCCGGAATTGGTCAGATACGCATATCCTGCATTGCTGGTTCCCCTGGAATTAAACGTTATATTGGCCACCGCAAATGTTTGGTCGGTCGGGCCTTGGAACCGGATACCGCTTTTATAATCAGAAAGCGTAACGGTTTTGTTTATAAGCGTAATCGCGTATTGATCCGGATTTTTTTGATACCCGATACTGCAATTCCCGTTGGTCTTAATGGCTTCCATTTTCGCCAGCTGCAGGTTTGAAAAAAGATCGCGTGCCGCACTTCTCAATCGATATTTGGGCAACCAGCTCAAAAAATTGGGAACAGCCACCGCCGTCAACAGCGACAGTAGAGCAATAATCACGATCAGTTCTGTAACCGTGAATCCTGATCTTTTCTGCATTTTTTGATTCCTGTTTTTTGGATTGATTCAAATTTCATGCCAGAACATTTCTTTTAAAAAGAAATTTTCAGGCAAACCACTACAACAACAAATACGATTTGCTTTATTTATTTGTAATTATTAATTTTTTTTCTGCATTCTGCAGTTAAGCAGTACTATTTATAATGCCGGGACTGAAAATTCAGTTTTGAATTTAAGGAAGGATCGTCAAAAAATGTCATTAAAAATGTTAATAGTGGTATTAAATTATTTTAATTTATCAATATAGATGTCGCACTAATCCGTTGCGTAAGCGCTGCACATGATGATATTTTTATCCGGTTTCAGCAGAGAGGTCGTGTCCCATCACAAATCCCAACCCGGATAAACCTATACAAAAAAAACCTTTATCACGAAACCACGAAATTTTAAAAACACGAAAAAGATCATATTTTCTATTTCGTGCTTTCGTTCTTTCGAGCTTCGTGATTGTTTTTAATTTTTTGCCACAGAAAGCACGAATTGGACAACCAGTGAAAAAAAGAGGTATCGTTATAAAACCATTTATTTATTGCGAATAAACGCAACTGCATTTTGAAACAGTCTGACGCCGGGTGTGATGAGGGGCTCAGTGCTGTTTTTCCGGCGTTTTTTCTTCTCTTTGATGCGGGGCCAGTCCGGGTGGTTCACCCGGTGGTTGAAGGCTTCGGGATGGGGCATAAGGCCGAAAATTCGGCCGCTGGGATCACAGATCCCGGCAATATCGTTTACGGATCCGTTGGGATTAAAAGGGAATTTCAAATCCGCGGGGCTGCCGTCGGGCACGGCGTATTGAAGCACCACCAGATTTTCATCGATCAATCGGCAAAGGGTGGATTCTCGTGCATAAAATTTTCCTTCACCGTGCCTCACGGGAAGTTCCAGGCCGGTCAATTCTTTGGTGAATACACAGGGGGATGCGGAATTAACCTTCAATTTTACCCACTGGTCTCGAAAATTTCCGCAGTCATTAAATGTCAGGGCGACGGATCGTTTTGTGTAATCGTTATCCAATCCCGGCAAAAGCCCGAGGTTCACAAGGGTCTGGAATCCGTTACAAATGCCGAGAACAAGATTCCCGGCATCGATAAATTCAAGAATTTTATCTCCCAGATGGGTCTTCATGCGGACCGCCTGGAGCACACCTGCGCCGTGATCGTCTCCCCAGCTGAATCCCCCGCCAAATACCATGATCTGAAAGTCCTTTAAGTTTACGGTTCCTCCAATGAGGGTGTTGATATGAACCCGCTGGGCAACGGCACCGGAAAGTTCCAGGGCATATGCCGTCTCATGATCGCAATTCAGGCCGTAACCGGTAAGAACCAGTGCGTTGACCCTGCTCATATCAAATCTCCGAAAGGACTTTTCCAGGCGGCTTTAAGTTCGTGCAACGTAACATCTACGAGAACTTGGCCGTCGATCCCCTTGACAATAAAGTCGTTCCCACCGGTCACGGTCCCAATGCAGGCGAAAGCAAGATCTTTGAACACCTGTTCAAATACGTCCTGTTTCTCCGGATCGATGGTGACGATAAACCGGCCGGCGGACTCCGAAAACAACACCACATCGTTTCGGTCGATCTGATCTCCCGGAACAGGGGCAAGATGGATCTCCATACCGAGATTACCGCCCATGGCAACCAGGGCAAGGTGTACCCCCAGTCCGCCGCGATATATGCCGTGGACGGAAGCTACAAATTCTTTGTCTATGGCATGTCCCAAAGCCCTGTATAACGGCAGGAACGCTTCCGGATGAACCTGCGGCACGTTCAATCCCACATAACCGAAATGCTCATAGTATTCGGATCCTCCGAGCTCGTTGCGGGTGAGCCCGAGGATATAAACAAGGTCGCCGGCCACTTTACTGTCCATGGTTGTGCATTTTTCTAGGTCCCTGACGATCGATGTGGCCGAAAACTGGAGGGTTTCCAGGGCCGAAACTTTATGGGTTTCCCCGTAATCTCCCTGGAGATGACCGTCAACATACATGCTGTCCTTGCCCGAAAGGAGCGGTATTTCATACGAAAGGCAAATGTCCCGCAATGCCCGGCATGATCTCACAAGTTTGGCGGCTTTGAGTTGGCCGTCCGGATTGTTCTGGGGGTGAAATTGAATGTTGGGCCAGCAGAAATTATCGACCCCGCCAATTTGATCAACATCCGCCCCAACGGCCACCAGCCTGCGAACCGCTTCATCAATGGTACAGCTTGTCATATGATAGGTGTCTATGGCCGAATAGGCCGGGAGCAACGCCTGGGCAAAAGCAATGCCCTGCCGGGAGCCGAGTACGGGTCTGATGACCGCTGCATCGCTGTTGACATCCCGTTCTGCGCCCACAAGGGGCTTGATAACGCTGGTTCCCTGGACTTCATGATCATACTGCCGGGTGATCCATTCCCTGGAGCAGATGTTTGGACGTGAAAGCAGGTCCAACAGCAAAACCCGGAAGTTTCCGGGCGCTTTCAGAACCGGCTCATACAGCCCGCGCTTCTCCGGCGGCAGCCACTGTGCATCAAACTCCCACTGGGGAAAACCCGACGTCGTCAAATCCATATCGATATACGCACACGTCCTGCCGTTATAGGTAACATGGAGTTTGCCTGAATCGGTGTATTGTCCGATAACCGTACTCTCAACGGCGTGCAACTTTGACAGCGCCAGAAATCGCTCGATATGTTCCGGCTTGACGGCAACGGTCATTCGCTCCTGGGATTCCGAAACCCAGATCTCCCACTGATCGAGTCCCTCATATTTCAGCGGAACTTTTTCGAGCTGAATTTCGCATCCGTTGCTGAACCGTGCCGATTCTCCCACAGATGAGGATAGCCCTCCCCCGCCATTGTCGGTAACAAATTGTATCAATCCTTCATCCCGTGCATCCAGAAGAAAATCATGCATCTTCTTCTGGGTATAAGGATCACCGATTTGAACATGGCCGGCAGGGGTGTGTTCGGAAAAGGTTTCCGAGGAAGCCGTAACCCCGTGAATACCGTCCTTGCCGACCCGTCCGCCGCACATGATGACCAGGTCTCCGGGCGATGTTTTCTTTTGTTCTGCCGGTTTCCCCTGGACAAGCGCCGGCATAATCCCAACGGCCGTCACAAAAACCAGGCATTTCCCCAGGTATCCGTGATGAAAAAGAACCTGGCCGAATGTTGTCGGAATTCCGCTCTTGTTTCCGCCGTCACGAACGCCTTCGATCACACCGTCCAAAAGCCGCCTCGGATGCAGATGCGGGCGAAGCGTTCCGGCATAATCCCTGGGTCCGACACAAAAACCATAGCCGCCCATCACCAGCCTGGATCCTTTTCCGGTCCCCAGCGGATCACGGTAGACCCCTACAATACCGGTAATGGCGCCGCCGTACGCTTCCATATTGGACGGTGAATTGTGGGTCTCACCCGTAATGACATAGTAATGATCGTCGTCAAAACGGGCGACACCGGCATTGTCCCACAACACCGATATCACCCAGGGCTTTTGTTTCTTGAGCTTCAGCGTCGGTGCTTCGATGCATGACTTGAAAAGGTTGTCCACAACATCCGACTCGCCGGTTTCGAGATCACGGTATCGAAACAGTCCCCGAAAGGTATTGTGGTTACAGTGATCGCTTCTGGCCTGGGAGATGTATTCGAGTTCGATATCCGTGGGGTCCGAAAGTCCTTTCAATACGCGCGCGGCCTGAACCGTTTGACTCAGGAAATAGGATCTTATAAAGGGAATATCCGCCGGATTCAGGGCAAGACCCCGATCGTCGCTGATGGTTTGGAGAGCGGCGTCGCTGTGGACAGGAATGGTTGCCACTTTTGGGGTATGGTCCAGGATGACTTTTGGGATGATAATACCGGTTCCCGTTGTCCCATCCCATTCATCGGCGGAAAAAATCTTCCACTGCTGGATAATGCCATTGGCCAGAAGTTCGCCGGCAATCTTATCGACGGCTTCAAAATTCAGACTTTTTCCCTTGAGGCAATATCGCTTCGAGGTGTAGATTGCCTGGTCCGTATCGAATTTGATACCCAGAATATCTTCCACCGCCTCAACCGCGGTACTTCCGGGATTATCTCTGACGCCCGGCCGGAAACCGACCCATATGGTCCAGTCAAAATCGATTTCAACGGGATCATAAGAAGAAACCTGTGTGACCGGATTGGTAAAGACATCTGTCTGAATGGTCTCGAGCTGGTCCGTCGAAAAATCCGCATCAATTGTAACCACCTGAATGCTGCGAACGCTGGAAATATCAATCCCGAAATACGCTTTTGCTTTCCGGCGAATCCCATCGCCTTCGGCATCGAACAGCTCCGGTCTCAGTGCAATTTCAAGTCGATAGGCCATTAACTGAAGAATACCCGTGCAATATCGTTGTAGAACACATAGATCATCAGCAGGATCAATACGAATATCCCCGCCTGTTGCGCGATCTCGCGCACCTTTACGCTCACCGGACGTCCAATGATGGCCTCAATAAAAAAGAAAAGCAGATGGCCGCCGTCCAGAACCGGTATGGGAAGAAAATTTAAAATGGCAAGATTGATGCTGATGAGGGCAATGAAAAAGGTTAAGTTGGCCGCCCCTTCCTTGGCCTGCTCTCCTGCCATCTGTGCGATCATTATCGGGCCGCCCAGCGTTTTCGGCGAGACGGTACCCTGAAACAGTTTCACGATACCTTTTATGGTCAGGGCGGTGATCTGATAGGTCTGATTAAGACTCTCCGAAAAGGACTGAAAGATGTTCAAATCCTTTGTAACGACATCACCCGAAGCCGTAATGCCGATGACATAGCGATCCACATCCTCATTAAAAATATTTTTAATCTTCTTGACTTCCGGCGTAACGTTTTTGGTAAGAACGGCCTCATCGCGAAGCACGGTTATGGCAAGGGTTTTACCCTTGCTTTCCATAATCACATTGGCCATATCTTCCCAGTTTGTGACATCTACTCCCTCAATGGATACGACGAGATCACCCTTTTTCAAACCCGCATTGTAAGCAGGGGTGCCTTCATTCACCTCTCCGATGGTGGGCTTTAAAATCAAGAGACCGTAAAATTGAAAAATTCCGAAAAATATGATCACCGCCAGCAAAATATTAAAGAGAGGACCGGCCGCCACAATCAAAATCCGTTTAAAAACATGTTTGTGCGTAAAAGAGAGGGGTATGTCCGAAGGATCCAGCTCGCTGTCCGGCGCTTCCCCCACCATCTTCACATATCCCCCGAGAGGTATCGCGGAAATCCGGTATTCGGTAATGCCGATGGTCTTGCCGATCACCTTGGGTCCGAACCCCAGAGAAAATTTCTCAACCCCGACACCCAGCAACCTTGCCACAAGGAAATGTCCCAGTTCGTGAAAGAATATCAGTACGCCTAAAACGACGACCAATGCAAATATACTGATGCTCATAATGTTTCTCTATATTTAAATTTAAAAACTACCTTTTAAGTCCTAAGTCTAATGATTGTCAAGTTTGTTAATGACTTTTATCTTCTTAATATCGTGTCACAATTTGAAACGCTCAATTTGTGTGGATATACTATCATAAACACAAAAAGAGTAAAGCACAAGGTGCAAACAAAACCCGGAGTTGATGGGTTATCTTCGGGAAGCATTAAATCTTTTGAAATAAGTCATTGGCCTGAAATTCACTCTGTTCACCGGAACATTATTTCAAAGCGTTAATCAGGTCCCTGGCCTGCTCCCTGGCCCACCTGTCGGCCTCAAGAATATCGTTTAGGGTCGGATCAGAGACAACCGTATGATATCCCATTGTTTTTCCTATAATCTCGGGTATTTTTTCAAAAGATAAGCCTTTTTCCAAAAAAGCCGCTACAGCCACTTCATTTGCGGCATTTAAGACAGCCGGAAACGTCTTCCCATTCTCACAGGCGCTGTATGCCAAGGCAAGACACGGAAACTTTTGTAAATCAGGTTTCTCAAACGTAAGATGACCGATACCCACAAAATCCGGGATCGGCTGTTTAAGGCTTAAACGTTCCGGATAGGACATGGCATATGCAATTGCCCCTTTCATATCAGGAATCCCAAGCTGAGCCATTACCGTCCCGTCTTTAAAGGAAGCCATGGAGTGGATCACGCTTTGCGGATGGATCACAACATCAATCATTTTATGGGAAACACCGAAAAGATGTTTGGCCTCTATAACCTCAAGTCCCTTATTCATCAGCGTAGCTGAATCGACGCTGACCTTTTTACCCATATCCCAGTTCGGATGATTCAGGGCGTCTTCGGGTTTAATATTTTTAAACTCACTTTCAGGCAGATTTAAAAACGGGCCGCCTGAAGCGGTAAGAAAGATTTTATCAAGGTCTTCCCTGCGATTTCCCTCGATACATTGAAAAATTGCACTGTGTTCACTATCGATGGGCAAAATCGTTACATGATTTAATTCCGCCTGCTCGATGACAATATCACCGGCAATTACAAGGGTTTCCTTGTTCGCAAGCGCAATATTTTTTCCTGCCGTTATGGCTGCCAGAGTCGGCATCAGGCCGGCCGAACCCACTACGGCTGCGACTACCAGATCCACTGATTCACAGGTTGCGGCCGCTTTGTAGCCATCTTCACCGAATAACACTTCAACACCGGTTCCCGCCGGAAGCATGCGTTTTAGCTCAACCGCTGTAGTCTCATCAAAAACCACTGCAATTTCAGGGCAAAATCGCTCAACCTGTCCGGCCAACGTGGAAACATTTTTTTTGGCGGCAAGGGCCTTCACGGAAAACCGATCCGGAAACATTTCTGCAATTTTAAGTGCATTGCGGCCGATAGATCCCGTAGACCCCAATATGGAAAGGTTTTTCATGGCATTCGTGGTTGTAATTTAGCTCAAATTTCGCGCGCTTTAATTCAGCGGACGTTTTATCTGATTTCGCTTTGGAAGTTTTTATTCAACGGGTTATGCCGGAAATTCCGAATTTTTAACAGAAATGCAAACAATGTCAATCGGTTGTAACCCTTGAACCTTTTATCCGCCGATCTTTGTGGCGGACTGATCCTGGAACCGATCAGTCCAGGTTCAATAAACGAACACGCAGAATGCGCGAAAAACAACCGGCACGCGATTACCCGGTGAGTAAATATTCTTTAAAAAAGTACGCCACCGGTGCTGCAAACAGCAAGGCATCAATCCGATCAAGGACGCCGCCGTGCCCCGGAAGTAACACTCCTGAATCCTTTATCTTGTAAGCTCGTTTCAATTGAGACTCGAATAAATCCCCTACCTGAGACACGATGCTGACGGATAAGAAGAACAACAGGCTCAATCCCCATGGCGACAACGGCAAAAAAAAGTGCTTAAACACTGAACCCGCACCAAGGCTTGCAGCAAGCCCGCCGACGGAGCCCTCAATGGTTTTATTCGGACTTACGGCAGGGCATAGTTTGTGCCGCCCAAAATATGATCCGACATAGTATGCACCCGTATCTCCTAAAAAAACCAGAATTAGGAGTAAGAATAACCAAGGCACGCCGTCATTTCCGTTTCGGATAAGAACAAGATATGAAAGAAAAAGGGGGATATATATGACGCCAACGACCTGTTTAAAAACAATTCCCAAAACAGATGAATCAGACTTGAACCTGGGAAGAGAAATTACGGCGGAAATCACAATGTTTAAAATAAGAATACCCAAAACGATGTCGAACACTTGAAAATATACGGACCATATAACCGCCGAACCTGTGACGAAAGCCAGTATCTGAAAGCTCAACGCCGCAGTGCTTCGATCTTTATCGAGTACAATACGAAAATATTCCCACAGCGCCATAATACATATGGCATTAATAACAACCGCAAGCCACAATGCCCCCCCTCTGCTGATTAACAAAATCAGAAAAGGAATAATCACAAGAGAGGTAATCCATCGTTTTAACTGCATGATAATTTAATGTCTCGGAATTTATTCAACCCAATGAAAAATAGACCATTTCCTGAAGATTTAACACGTGCCGAAAACATGGATCAATGGAATACTGGAATAAAGGAAGGATGGGTTTATTGAAAGGAAGTTATCCATTTTATTTTTAACCCCAAATTGCATCATCCTGGAACCCATTATTCCATTCTTCCAGTATTCCATCATTCCAATTGATGCGGTTTTATAAAACTCGTAAAAACCGGGTCCTGTCGATCGGGTATCAGGGAACCACTTCACCGAATCGTCGTTCACGCTGTTGATAGTCTCTGAGAATTCGCACAAACTCATCTTTCCCAAAATCCGGCCATAAGGTATCCGTAACATAAATTTCCGAATATGCGATCTGCCACAAAAGAAAATTGCTGATTCGCATTTCCCCGCTGGTTCTGATCAAAAGATCCGGATCCGGCATTTTTCCGGTATACAAATGCTCGGAAACGAGATCGGGTGTGATTAAATCGGGATCGATCCTCCCATCAACGGCCTTTTTTGCAATCTCCTTAACCGCCTTCACAATCTCAGCCCGCCCCCCGTAGCTAAGCGCCAGATTCAGGATTAAGCCGTCATTATTTTTGGTCAACATCATGGTCTCTTGAAGTTGTTGACGAACATCTTCCGGCAATCGCTCCGTCTGTCCGATGGTATGCAGTCGAATATTATTGTCCAGCATTTCTTTTTGTTCGGAAATCAGAAATTTTTTCAGGAGGGTCATCAGGGCAATGATCTCGGTTTGAGGTCTTCGCCAGTTTTCAGTGGAAAACGCATACAAGGTCAAAATGCCAATTCCGATTTCCCGACAGGCACGAACTATGGCCCGAACCGATTCGGCACCCTTTTCATGACCTTTGATCCGGTTTAAAAGACGCTTTTTGGCCCACCGGCCGTTACCATCCATAATAATGGCGACATGGAAGGGTAGATTTTGGGGATCAAGATTTATATGAGCAGGGGAAGACGGTTTAGATTTCAAGGATCTCCTTCTCTTTTTCCTTACAGACGTCATCGATAAGTTTGATGTACTCATCTGTTATCTTCTGAACCTGATCCTGGGCTTTGAACGCTTCATCTTCAGAAATTTCGCCATCTTTTTTCAAACTTTTCAACAGATCGTTGGCATCACGTCTGACATTACGCACTGAGACTTTATGTTCTTCGCTCTTTTTATATATGACCTTAACAAGCTGTTTTCTTCTCTCTTCGGTAAGCTGAGGGATAGTGATCCGAATGAGCTTACCGTCATTCGAGGGCGTTAAACCCAGATCGGATTTCAATATGGCCTTTTCGACATCTTTAATAACGGACGCATCCCAGGGTTGTATGACAATCAAGCGGCTTTCAGGAGTGGAAAGAGAAGCCATCTGGTTTAATAGCGTCGGCGTACCATAGTAATCCACCCGGATGTCATCAAGGATCGAAAGGGAAGCACGCCCGGTTCTTATTTTTTTTAATTCATTTTTTAGCGCGTCTATGGCCTTCTTCATGCCCTCTTTGGTTTCCTGATACATCGATTCAATCATTGGCTTTTCCTCAACTTGTTCCAGGGGTTGGATTTTTGTGTTCAATTACTTATCTGTGTTCCGATGTCTTCTCCGCATATCACTTTTTTGATATTTCCTTTGGTTGTCAAATTGAAAATGGCAAGGGGGAGATGATTATCCATCGCCAGGGAAACCGCAGTCATATCCATCACATGGAGCTGTTTCTCAATAACCTCCATGTATTTGATTTTTTTTATGAATTTAGCATCCTTTTTAACAAAGGGATCGGAGTCATAGAGGCCGTCAACCTTTGTAGCCTTCAAAAGAATCTCGGCATGTATCTCCTGGGCCCTGAGCACCGCGGCCGTATCTGTTGTAAAATACGGGTTCCCTGTACCGGCTGCAAATATCACTAGCCGTCCTTTTTCCAGGTGTCGAATGGCCCTTCGAACAATAAAGGGTTCCGCCACTTCATGCATCGAAATCGCTGTCTGGACACGGGTTATCATACCGCTTCTCTCCAGAGCATCCTGCAAAGCCAGGCTGTTAATTACAGTGGCCAACATACCCATTCGATCTGCGGAAACCCTATCCATACCGTATGAGGAAGCGGCAATTCCCCTAAAAATATTGCCGCCGCCGACAACAATGGCAATTTGAACCCCAAAATCAAATACGGAACGGATCTCCTCGGCCACATACTGTATCATATCAGGGCTTATTCCAAAACTCTGGTCGCCCATCAGAGCCTCTCCGCTCAGCTTTAACAGGACCCTTTTAAACCGAGGTGTCGTCAAAATCTATTACTCCCCTATCCTGAATCTTATGAAACGTTTTATCGAAATGTTCTCACCTATCTTTGCAATCATTTCATTTAAAAGATCTGATATGGTCATATTGGGATCACGAACATAATCCTGGTTCATTAAACAATTCTCTTTGAAATATTTTGAAATTTTGCCTTCCACAATTTTGTCCGCAATCTTTTCAGGCTTTCCCATTTCCAGAACCTGCCCGCGATAAATCTCCCTCTCTTTGTTAATTATCTCGTCCGGAATATCTTCCGGACGGATCCCTACGGGATTGGTCGCTGCAATATGCATTGCAATATTTTTGGCAAACGCCTTAAAATCGTTATTCTTGGCAACAAAATCCGTTTCGCAATTAACTTCCACCAGAACCCCAAGTTTGCCGTCCATATGAATATAAGACTCGATTATTCCTTCCGTCATGGCCCTGCCGGCTCGTTTTGCAGCCGTTGCGAGGCCTTTTTTTCTTAAAAAATCGACCGCCTTACTCATATCACCATCGCACGCTTTGAGCGCTCCTTTACAATCCATAATTCCGGCCCCGGTCTTTTCGCGGAGCTGCATAACCATATTTGCACTAATTGTCGACATCTTTATTCTCCCGGCTCCTCTTCATCAGCATCTTCTTCAGGTTCCCTGCTGTCAAAATGATCTAAAACCTCGGTATCTTTTTTAACCGAGGGTACTGTTTTTTTAATGATCTCCACAACCGGACCGTCCGTACCGTCTGAAACAATCTTTCGTTCCCCCGGTTTTAACTCAGCACCGGCAGCGGTCGCCACAAAAACATCTTCCACTTCCTTATCGGCTTCAGCCTGCTGTTTTTCTTCCATACGCGCTTTCCCTGCAATACACGCATCGGCTATTCTGGAAGTAATCAGACGGATGGCACGAATGGCGTCATCATTTCCCGGTATGACATAATCGATCTCGTCGGGATTACAATTCGTATCGACAATGGCAACAATCGGTATTCCCAGCCGTCTTCCTTCACGCACAGCGATGGCTTCATTCTTTGGATCAACAACGAAAATAGCCCCGGGAAGCCCATTCATGGTTCGGATTCCGCCAAGATTATTATCGAGCTTTATACGTTCCTTTTTTAACTTCAGCCGCTCTTTTTTTGGAAAAAGATTGATTGATTCGTCGTTCACAATGGTATTGAGATAGTTTAGACGGTCGATACTTTTCCGAATCGTCTGAAAATTCGTCAACATACCGCCCAGCCATCTGTTGTGAATATAAAACATTTCGCATCGGTTCGCTTCTTCGTAGATCGAGTCGCGTGCCTGCTTCTTGGTTCCTACAAATAGAAGTGATTTTCCGCCTGCAACTGTATCGACAACAAAATCATAGACTCTCCTGAACATTCGAACGGTTTTTTGGAGGTCAATGATATAGATGCCATTCCTTGCCCCGAAGATATACGGTTTCATCTTGGGGTTCCACCGCCTTGTCTGATGACCAAAATGTACTCCTGCTTCAAGGAGTTCTTTCATCGTAAGGTAAGCCATTCTTTTCTCCTTTTTTAATGGTTTTTCCACCGCCCATATCAACCCTGCTTCCAACCCCGTTGTGCAGGGCACCGGGAAACAGGTCCAAGGGCGTGCGAATTGGTTGAGGGGCCGGGGTGTTTTTGAGTGCTTTTTTTCAAACGGTGCAAACTCCCAACCCCCAAATTAGTTAAACTGCTTTAATTAACAAATAAAAAATTGCTTCGCAACAGATTTTTAATATTTTTATTTTAACGATCGCTTTTTTATCATTAAGATTTCGGATTTTTTCGCTGAAGCAGGATTACCGTTTGAAGTGCTAAAAATCGGCTGATTTGAATGCGATCGATTAACGGGTTTATATTTCGTCCTTTTTCCGCATCTGGACAACGCGATCATGTCCATTGTAATCTTTTGTATATACGATATTTTCATATTTTGCACTGTGATCGATAATGCTCTTTACCTCACTTTTTTGATCATGGCCGATTTCCAGCAAAAGATCACCCTGCCGGCCAAGATAGAGATGGGCGTTTTGAATGATATGGCTCAAACATGAAAGCCCGTCTTCACCGCCGTCAAGGGCCGAAATCGGTTCATACCTGGTAATTTCAGGCTGGAGACGGCCGATAATGCGGCTTGGAACATACGGTGGATTTGAAATGATCATATCAAACAGAGAGCGTCCCTCCTCAAAGGCTCCAAACCAATCCGCAGAAAAAAAACCGACAACATTTTCGAGGCCATGACGCCTTGCATTCCGCCTGGCCAGAACGGCGGCCG
>Ga0210069_1000119_pt1 | contig 14742 bp, 11 predicted proteins | sample RushSE_TuleB_D2_FD_185568 | JGI IMG/M metagenome (GOLD analysis project Ga0210069, IMG submission 185568) | Wetland microbial communities from San Francisco Bay, California, USA, that impact long-term carbon sequestration - RushSE_TuleB_D2... | ecosystem: Environmental > Aquatic > Marine >... | reverse complement strand
GGTGCAGGTCATTAATAAAAACGGACAGATTTTTTAAAAAAAATAGGGCTGTGCCGTACATGGTGCAGCCCTGTTTTTATTCCACACTATAAAACCCCCTCATCGCGGGAGTTATAGGCAAGATGGCTCTGCCTCGGAGTATTATGTCAAAAAATACAAATTCCAAGCACCAAATTTCAAATAAATCTCAAATTCAAATATTCAATGACCAAAACCTTCCAAGACGACATTGTTTGGATATTCGAATTTTGGTCATTGGGATTTGTTTGATATTCGGAATTTCAGTAAGTTAATGAACATAAGGTAAAGCGAATCCCCTATGGGGATAACCAAAGCTTTACCCTTCCCCGCGATAGGGGATCTTCGATGGGTCAGGATTCTTTACTTTTACAAAACCATCAGAATTTAGGAAGCAAAACCTTTTTTAAAAACACTCCGGTATAGGAACCATTTACCTTTACAATTTCTTCCGGTGTGCCGAATCCGACAACATTTCCCCCCTCTTCACCACCTTCGGGTCCGAGGTCGATGAGGTGGTCCGCAGTTTTGATGACATCCAGATTGTGTTCGATCACAATGACCGTATTCCCTTCGTCCACAATCCTTGACAAGACATCCAATAATCTGCGGATGTCATCCATGTGAAGTCCCGTGGTCGGTTCATCCAGAATATAGACGGTTCTACCCGTCGCTTTTTTACCCAGTTCTCGAGACAGTTTGATCCGTTGGGCTTCACCGCCGGATAGAGTTGTTGCCGGCTGGCCGATGCGAATGTATCCCAGACCGACATCGATGAGGGTCTGCAATTTCTTCCTGATATTGGTTACTCTTTCAAAAAACCTGAATGACTGATTTACGGTCATGTCGAGTATGTCCGCAATGTTTTTACCCTTGTATCTGATTTCAAGGGTTTCACGGTTGTATCTTTTACCGTGGCAAACATCACAGGTGACATATACATCCGGCAGAAAATGCATTTCTATTTTAATAATGCCGTCTCCACGGCAGGCTTCGCACCTGCCGCCCTTGACGTTAAAACTGAATCTCCCGGGTTTGTAACCTCTTATTCGTGCTTCAGGTGTTTTGACAAAAAGTTCTCTGATAAATGTAAAAACACCGGTATATGTTCCAGGATTGGAACGGGGCGTTCTCCCAATGGGAGACTGATCGATATGGATGACTTTATCGACATATTCAACACCCGATACGCTGTCGATTTTGCCTGCCGGCATCCGGGCATGATAAAGCCGCTGAGCGAGTGCACGATAGAGGGTTTCCAGAACAAGTGTCGATTTGCCGGAACCGGATACCCCGGTAACACAGATAAAACATCCCAGGGGGAATTCTACCCGGATATTTTTGAGATTATTTTGTGATGCGCCTTGAAGTACGATTTTTTCACGAACACCGGGTCGCCGTTTGGCCGGGACCGGGATGCGTTTTCGGCCTGAAAGATATTGCCCGGTCAATGATTCTTCTGCGTATAAAAGTCCATTCGGTGGCCCGGAAAAGACCACATATCCACCCTTAATTCCAGCCCCGGGTCCCATATCAACGACATGATCTGCGGCGCGTATGGTTTCTTCATCGTGCTCGACCACAAGAACCGTGTTTCCGAGATTGCGCATTTGAAAGAGGGTTTCTCGAAGACGCTCATTGTCTCTCTGGTGAAGACCGATACTCGGTTCATCCAGGACATAAAGAACGCCGGTCAGCTTCGACCCGATCTGCGTGGCAAGCCGTATTCGCTGGCTTTCTCCGCCGGAAAGAGTGGATGCCGACCTGTCGATGGTGAGATATCCAAGGCCGACATTTTCCAAAAAACCGAGTCGTTCATTGATTTCCTTAAGAATCCTTTCTGCGATAATCTTTTTTTTGCCGGTCAGTGTAAGCCCGTTAAAAAAACTGCGGGCTTTTGTTACTGAAAGTCGGGTTATTTCGAATATGCTCAGACCTCCCACGCGAACAGATCTGCTGGCCCTGTTCAGTTTTGCGCCCTGGCATTCGGGGCATGACCGAAAATTCATATACTGCTTGATTTCTTCCCTGGACTGGTAAGATTCTGTTTCCAGATATCGACGTTGGAGTTTCGGAATAATACCTTCCAATGTTTTTTTATAAGTAAAGCGACGATTATTTCTTTCAAAATAGAATGTAATCCGTTCATTTTGTGAGCCATATAAGAGAGCGCTTTTAAAATGATTCGGTAGATCTTTGTAAGGGGTGTAAATATCGACGCCGTAGTGGGTGGTGAGTGCATCTAAAAATTCAATAAAATGGACGGTATTTCTATTGGTCCACAGCGCAACGGCGCCTTCTCTTAAAGAGAGTTCGGGGTTTGGAACAATAAGATCAGGATCAAACTCGGTCGTCGAACCCAGGCCGTCACAACTCGGGCAGGCCCCTTGGGGAGAGTTGAAGGAAAAACTGGCCGGTGTGAAATCCGGATAGCTTATTCCGCAGGTTATGCACGCTGATTTTTCGCTGAATAAAACCGGTTCGCCATCCGGGATATCCACCGTAACAAGACCGTTTGACAATGACATGGCAAGTTCTATTGAATCCGCAAGACGTTTGCGGATCTTTTCTTTAACAACCAGGCGGTCCACAACCACGTCTATCGTATGCTTTATATTCTTATCGAGGCTGCCGACCGCTTCAATTTCCGAGGTTTTCCCATCGACGCGGACGCGGGCGAAGCCTTCCTTTTTAAGCTGTTTGAAAAGCTTATCGAAGGCGCCCTTCTGACCGGAGACCAGAGGTGTCAGAATCATAACCCTGGTCCCTTCGTTCAGTGACATAACCCTGTCTACGATCTGATCGAGTGTTTGTGCGGTGATCGGTTTTTCACATTGATAACAGTGGGGAGTGCCTGTTCTTGCGAACAATAGGCGGAGATAATCATAAATTTCCGTTACCGTACCCACTGTTGATCGAGGATTGTGACTGGCGGTTTTTTGTTCAATCGCAATTGCCGGAGATAAACCCTCGATGGTTTCCACATCGGGTTTCTCCATACGTTCAAGGAACTGACGGGCATAGGTAGACAAAGATTCCACGTATCTTCGCTGTCCTTCGGCATAAAGGGTGTCAAAAGCGAGTGTCGACTTGCCCGATCCTGAAAGGCCGGTAACCACGATGAGTTTATTCCGGGGCAATTCAACATCGATGTTTTTCAGGTTATGATGTTTTGCGCCGCGTATAATTATATTTTCATTCTTCATAGCTAAAAACTTGTTCCACTAAGACAGAAATGGAAAGAGAAAAAAGGAAAGAGGATAAGATAAACCACGGATAAACACAAATAAACACAAATATTTTGAAAAATAAGAAAATAAGAAGGTGAGAGGGTGGGAAGGTAAGAAGGTTGGCATGTCTTAGAGCCTCCGACTTTCTGATTTTCTAACCTTCTTAACTTCCTGTTTTCCACGACCTTCTAACCTTCCAATTACACTTGCGGTTATCTAATTCCCAATTCCTGTTTTTTTCTAACGCAATCTGCATGTTGTGCTGCCATGGTTATTGCCGCGACAAGACTTCCCGGATCAGCAGTACCTGTCCCGGCAATATCATAGGCTGTGCCGTGGTCTACGGATGTTCTGATGATTGGAAGCCCCAGGGTAATATTCACCCCATCCGTAAAGTGAAGGAGTTTGAACGGGATCAGGCCTTGATCATGATACATGCATACGACGGCGTCATAGCGTCCATTTGCGGCATGATAGAATACGGTATCCGGAGGGAATGTCCCGGTAACATCAAATCCTTGATTCCTGGCTTTATGGATCGCCGGCATAATGAGAGCTTGTTCCTCATTTCCGAACAATCCATCTTCGCCCGCATGGGGGTTCAGCCCCGCAACGGCGATACGGGGAGTTTTTAGGCCAAACCGCTCATTCAGCGTCTGCCAGGTTAATTCTATGGTTTGCAATATCTTTTCCGTTGTAAGTAATGACGGAACTTCTTTTAATGGAACGTGGATGGTTACAAGGACGACACGAAGCCTGTTTCCTGCCAGCATCATGGCAAAATTGTTTGAACCCGTTCGTTCAGCCAGCAGTTCGGTGTGCCCGTTATAGTGGAATCCGGCCATCTGCATCGCCGTTTTATTTATGGGGCAGGTGACCATTGCTGCAATGCGCCCGCTTGCTGCCAAATCAGATGCGGCCTTGACATAGCGTATCATTGCCTTTCCTGTTTCAACCGTGGGGCGGCCCCATAATGCTTTATCCGGAACGATTTCCGAAAGATTCAGCACATCAACGGTTCCAAATTCATATCTGCCTTCATCCGGGTTGTTGACTGATTCAATGTGCAGGCTGCTTGGGGTGCATTTTTTCACGGCGTCGAGAATTCCGAGGTCTCCAATCACGAGCGGCCTGCAAATGTTATAAATTAAAGGTTTACACAGGGACAGGTGAATAATTTCCGGACCGATCCCGACAGGATCTCCCATGGTGATTCCAATAATCGGACGATAATCAGGCATCTTTTTATATTCCTATCCCGGATAAACCTGAACCAAAAAAAAATTTTATCACGAAGCACGGAATTTTAAAAACACGAAAAAGAACTTTTTTTTATTTTGTGTTTTCGCCTGCCCCGTAAGTCTGAAAGATCGTACCGGGGTCCCTTCGGGTTTTCGTGATTGTTTTTAAATTTTTGTCGCAAAGTGCGCAAAATTTACAAGTAAGAAACTACATCGTTGTTACGCAATGGTATAAAAAAATAATTATACTACAGAAAATGGAAATATTTTTCAAATACATTCCCCGGAATTTGTAATTACGTCTTTAAACCCGCTGTTGTTATTTTTACCCGGTGGCACTTTTTTCTATTTCACCAAAATTAGAATGAAAAAAAACATAAAAATTAAAGAAAATAGAAGAAATATGGAGATATTGTGATAAAACAGTATTGTGGATATTCTGTTGATAACTATGGATATGCTTAAAATGTTTATGGAAAAATATTTATTTAAAAAAGATTGTATTTAAAAGCAGTTAAATTTTAGACAAAAATTACATTAATAATAACAATAAGATAATGGCTGTTAATAACTTTATGACAAATAAACTATAAACCTGATTTATCGGGTTTGACATATAAGGGAAGATTCTTTAGGTTGGCTTCAGCTTGCACGGTAGTTTCTTCATAATCTAAAATAATACTCCCAAAAACAAAAATATCGAGATTTTACCGGTAGTTTTACCCTGAAACAACAAATTAATTCTGATTATATATTTGAGATTGTTAATTCGTATGAAGACGATTTGGAAAGAGGCAAAAGCCGCTATTAAGTTACGGGTCCCCAGTCATTGCTTCATGATGTGGATCGAACCACTAATACCCACGAAATGCGATGAAAGTTGTTTTTCCCTCGCTTCTCCCAATTTTTTTTCCAAAAAACGGGTCCTGGATAATTATGGCGATTTGATAGAGGCCGAAATCAGCAGGGTTGCCGGAAGACCGTGCCGATGTTTAATCGAGGTCTCGGCAACAAATACCCTTTCACAAAAAAACGGAAACGAAGATTTTCAATTGCCGCTTCCCAATTTGAATTTACGCCCACACAACGGCCGGTTATTGCGAAAGGATTTTACTTTTGATCAATTTGTGGTCGGTGGCAACAATGACTTTGCCTTTTCTGCTTCCCTTGCATTAGCTTCAAGAAAGAATGGTATCCAAAATTCGTTATTTTTATTGTCAGGAACGGGAATGGGGAAAAGCCATCTTTCACAGGCCATCGGACATTACATACTGTCTGAACATCCCACGGATCGGGTTTATTATACGACTGCCGAGGATTTTAGCAATGAGATGGTTCATGCTTTTCGCAACGATACGATCAATGACTTTAAAAGAAAGTATAGAAATCAATGTGACGTATTACTCCTCGAGGATGTTCATATTTTGAGCGGCAAGGAACGAACCCAGATCGAACTTGGGTTGACACTCGATACGCTGCTTGAATCCCAAAAGAAAATAATTTTTTCAAGCTGTTGTCTGCCGGCGGACATTCCGAAACTCAACGATAAATTGAGATCACGGCTTTCATGCTCACTTATTTCAAATATTGATCCTCCGGATTTTAAGACGAGGGTCAGAATACTGCAGAAGAAATCAAGGCTTAATCGGTGTAAAATACCTGAAGACGTTATCCATTACCTGGCCAGCGAACTCACGGATGACGTGAGGCAGCTCGAAAGCGGTCTAATTGGGGTTACCGCAAAATCATCACTTTTAGGAATGCCTGTTGATCTTAGACTGGCTGAAAGTGTTGTTAAGAATATCGTACGTAACAGAGAGAATATTACCATAGACGCCATCAAAAACCTTGTTTGTAAACATTTTCGAATTTCCGTCCAAGATATTGTGTCGAGTTCTCGTAAAAAATCCGTTGTTCAACCCCGGCAAATCGCAATATTTCTGTCGCGCAGATATACCGATGCACCCCTTCAGACCATCGGAAAAAGTTTCAACAGATATCATGCCACTGCTCTTCATTCCATCGGCGCTGTTGAAAGGGACATAAAAGAAAATGGTCCCATTCAAAAACAGGTGGAATTTCTTTGTCAAAAACTCGAATCCGGTAAATTTTAGCCCTTTTTAATCTCTAATAAAAATCCTAATCCTTTGGGCCAGGTCAGAGTTCTTCGGCTCTGCCGTGGGGGTTTGTATTAAAATTTCAAATTCCAATATCCAATGACCAAAACCTTCAAGGACGAGCTATTGTTTGGATTTTTGAATTTTGGTCATTGGGATTTGCCTGCCCTGTTAAATAAATCGAAGATTTAATGCGAAGCATTATTTAACAGGGTAAAGTATTTGGGATTTGATATTTATGATTTAAATCAGTCACTATCAATTCCGCCGCGGGCGGGACAAATCCCCTCAGGGGATAACCAAAGCAAGCCTCTCTGGGGTCGGATATTTACTTATAACTGGTTGCGCTGAAAGCGCGTTCCTCAACCCTGGCCCAGACCGATCACCAATACGTTAAACTTAAAAAATTTTCATATTGGGGCATAGATCAGATCAATATATGAGCGATACGCACCAGGGCGGGCTTTAGCTCACTTTAGAACACTTGGTGCCTGTGTGACAGAATGGAAAAAGTTTTATAAAAAAAGTACAAAATTCAATTTCATGGAACCATTAGACGTGATAAGCTTCCTTATAAGGATTTAATAAAATGGCCCTTATGAACACGACTTTCAAAAAGTTGGAAAACATCGTGGGAAAACCTTATTGCAGCAAAGACCATGAGGAACTGATCTGCTATGCTTACGATGCGACGGCTCGCAGTTATCTTCCCAGTGCTGTCCTTTTCCCGGGGAATGCCAAAGAAATATCCGCGATATTGCATCTGGCCAACGCAGAAGGCTTCTCTGTGATCCCGAGGGGTTCCGGTACGGGAATGACCGGAGGATCTCTTCCTGTCCAAGGGGGGGTCGTTCTGGTGATGAGCCGGTTAAACCGTATTCTTGAAATTGACAAGGACAATCTTATCGCCCATGTTGAACCCGGTGTTGTGACAGGCCGTTTTCATCGGGCGGTTGAAAAAGAAAAACTTTTTTATCCTCCGGATCCTTCAAGCGCCGACTTTTCCACCCTGGGTGGCAATCTGGCAGAATGCGCAGGGGGTCCCAGAGCGCTGAAATATGGTGTTACCAGGGATTATGTATTGGGATTGGAAGCCGTCCTCCCAACGGGTGAAATCATACACACCGGTGTAAAGACCGCTAAAGGCGTTGTAGGATATGATTTGACCAGACTCCTCATCGGGTCCGAAGGAACTTTAGGCATCATTACCCGTATGACACTGAGACTATTACCCCTGCCGGAGGCGGTAAGAGCCATGACCGCCATTTTTGATCGTATGGGGACGGCAGCGGAAGCGGTTTCGGAAATCATAAGGCGCGGTATCATTCCGCGAACAATAGAATTTATGGACAACGCTTCGATCCGTTGTGTAGAACATTACCTTGAAATGAACCTGCCTGTCCAGGCTGGGGCCCTGCTGCTCATTGAGGTGGACGGAAAGGACGAAGCGGTGGATATGCTTATCGAACAATTAAAAACAGTGTGCATATCCCAAGGGGCCGTAGACACGAACGTCGCCCGAGAAAAGGAGGATATTGCGAAGCTCTGGAAAGCCCGAAAAGCAATTTCGCCGGCGCTGTTCCAATATGGCCCTGATAAAATTAATGAGGATATTGTTGTTCCGAGAAGCAAGATCCCGGATATGGTTAGAAAGATAGAGGCTCTAAAAGAAGCGACAGGGCTGACCATGGTGAGTTTTGGCCATGCCGGTGACGGAAACATCCATTTTAATATCATGCTCGACAAGAAAAACCGGGAAGAACTCAAAAAAGCCGAAGCAGCCATTGAAACGTTATTTGAACATACCCTTGAACTGGGTGGGACAATTTCAGGTGAGCACGGCGTTGGAATTACCAAAGCGCCTTATATTGCCAGGGAGATCGGTCCTGTGGAGCTTAACCTGATGAAGAAAATAAAAAAGGTTTTTGACCCGAATGGGGTATTAAATCCCGGAAAAATCTTTCCGGACTAAATTGCTTCAGGGTTACTGTATTTTGATAAACACATCACTATAGGAAATCAAATCTTCCAAAAGCTCCAGCCGCGCATTTTTATCTCGGTCTATGGCACATTGCAGACTTAAGGCACAAAGCTTTTTGCACAATGGATCTTGAATATTAAAATTACCGAGACAGCCAAGGTGGTCGTCCAAAGATATTTGATTCACTAACTCTTTTTTCATTCCGTATCCTCTATCGCAAGCAATGAAAGCATTTCTTCATGAATTTTGCCGTTGGTTGCCAGGATTTCAGTTTTATCGATTTTAAATGGGTCGTTTGAAAAATCGGTTACGACTGCACCTGCTTCTCTTGCGATCAGCGCTCCAGCGGCGGTATCCCATGGCTTTAAATTTTGCTCCCAAAATCCATCAAACCGCCCGCAAGCCAAAAAACAAAGATCGATTGCCGCTGAACCGAGCCTTCGAACGCCTTGAGAGACTTTTAAACAGTTTGAAAAACGTCTCACCAACGGGTCAAAAAAGTCTCTCAAATTATAAGGGAACCCGGTGACGAGAAAGCTTTCAGAAACTGAAGCTGACTTTGAGACCCCAATCGGCCGGCCATTGAGTGATGCCCCTTTCCCTTTTACAGCGGTAAAAAGTTCTTTTGTTATCGGACTTAGAACTATGCCAAAAACGGTCTCTCCTTTTAATGCAAAAGCAATGGAAATCGAGAACAGAGCGAGCTGATGCGCAAAGTTTGTGGTGCCGTCCAAGGGATCAATGATCCACTGATGATCCGAATCACCTTTGCTTAAGCCGCTTTCTTCGGCCAATATCGTATGATCAGGGAAAACATTCCGAATGGTGTCGATAATAACGCTTTCAGATTCGGTATCGGCTTCTGTGACAAGATCGACAACCCCTTTTTTGTCAATCTTGGATACCCTGCCAAAGTGAGAACGAAGAACACCTCCACCTTTATAAGCAGCTGCCATGCCGATATTTTTTACAAGCTCCAGATCCATAGAAACAATACCTTTATATTGATTTTTTTTTCGATGTCAACCCCAAATTGTTGAAAATCAGGATAATGTCAAGGCAACTTTAACTCATTCCGATTATATACCTGTTTAAATGGCGTGGCTTTAGATTAAAGCTGGTGATGAATCGAGGCCTTCATTTTCTCAATCAGCGGCATCATTGTTGACCTGTGTTTTGCGGAAATCGCTGTCGCTTTGAGGTTTTGACTGAGTTCTTGAGCCGTGGTTTCGTCCACAAGATCCTTTTTGTTCAAGACACGAATCAGGGGGATATCATCTAATTTAAGATCCAGCAATATGGTTTCGACAGAATTGATCTGGTCTTTGAATCGGGGATTGCTAATGTCTATTACATGCAGCAAAAGGTCCGCACCCTCAAGTTCTTCCAGTGTTGCACGAAATGCAACCATGAGATCCTTCGGGAGATTTTTTATAAATCCGACGGTATCCGTAATAATGACTTCAATATCTTCCGGGAACTTAAGCCTCCTGCTCGAAGGATCCAAGGTGGCAAAAAGTCGGTTTTCAACCCGAACATGACTCTTTGTGAGGGTGTTGAGCAGGGTTGATTTTCCGGCGTTCGTATATCCGATGATGGATATAACGGGGAGTCCCTTTTTGGTGCGCTTCGATTTTTGCTGTTTTCGCTGTTTTCGTACACTAAGCAGGTCGTTTTCCAATCGTTTTATTCGATCGCGTACGCGCCTTCGATTGATTTCCAGCTTGGTTTCGCCCGGACCACGTCCGCCGATTCCGCCGGTGAGACGCGACATGGCCGTATTCTTGGCGATGAGGCGCGGAAGCAAATACTTAAGCTGTGCAAGTTCGACCTGGAGTTTACCTTCCCTCGTTTGAGCCCGCTGAGCAAAAATATCGAGGATTAACTGTGTTCTGTCAATAACCTTAAGGTCTGTCTGATCCGTAATCGATCGAATTTGTGAAGGATTTAATTCCTGATCAAATATGATCAACGTCACGCCTTTTTGAAGGGCCGAAATAATTAACTCCTGAAGCTTTCCGAGACCCATAAGGAATCTTGAATCTACCTCGTGACGGAGTTGAAGTATTTTCCCCGCAACATAAATACCACTCGATATGGCCAGATCTTCCAGCTCTTCCAAAGAAGACATGGCGGTTTTCCTGTGTGCCGTGGTGACGCTGACAAGAAGGGCGCTTTCTTTTCCTTTGTCTGCTTCGTATAAGGACGTCTCGTGGGCAAGTTCAGTTTCGAGAGATTGGATCAGGTCAAGACAACCTATATCCAGATCCTGGGGGTTTAAGGGGCTTAGGATTTGGAAGGGTTTTTCATACGTGCTTTTCGGCAGGATATGTCCAACATGGGCTTTATGAAAATAACCGCCTTCCGTCATTGTAACAGCCGCCATCATATCAAGCCTTAAAAGGGACAGGTCGGCAAGATCGTCTGTTGTGAGGGGTTCCCTGTCAAGATGGGTGTGTATGCACCTGAGGCCTCTCAGGCGACCTGGAGCGACACGATAATCACTGGTGTCCGGAATCACTATTTTTTGGTGATCTCCCACGATAACGTAGGCGATCTTTCCCTGACGGTTTATGAGAAGGCCTATCTGACGACGTATTTCATGGGAAAGTAGACTGATATCGCGAGCGAGTTCGAATGTAATAAGGTATTGGGGTGGAAGGCGGCGGCGATAGAGATTCTCAAGTCTGCGGATATGGCTGGCCTTGAGACCGCCGATATTCCCGAAAATTTTTTTCATTTAAACGATAAACTATTCTCTCGGAGTGTAATTTTCAAATCGGGTATACGTATCCAAAAATGTCAGCGTGGCGATGCCGGTGGGTCCGTTTCGCTGTTTAGCGACGATTAATTCTGCTTTCCCCTTATTGGGGTTGTTTTCAGCCTTGTTATACAATTCGTCTCTGTAAATAAAAGCAACCACGTCCGCATCCTGCTCAAGGGCTCCGGATTCTCTTAAGTCTGCAAGCTGTGGTCGTTTATCACTACGTTCTTCCAATTTTCTGTTCAATTGGGAGAGGGCTAGAACCGGGATGTCGATCTCTTTAGCCAGCGCTTTTAGCGATCGTGAGATCTCTGAAATTTCAAGGTCTCTGCGTTCGGCTGAAGCCCGGCCTTTCATGAGCTGGAGATAATCAATGATAATCAGTCCGATATTGCTTTCCAATTTTAATCGACGGGATTTTGCTCTGATTTCCAGAACAGTGATAGAAGGAGAGTCATCAATAAAAATGGGTGCTTGGGACAAAAAACCGGCGGCATCTGTAATCCTTAACCAATCATCCTGACTGATGAATCCTCTCCTCAAACGAGAAGAGTCGATTCTTGCCTCACTACTGAGCATTCGAAATGACAGTTGCTCCTTGGACATTTCAAGGGAGAATATTGCCACAGGAATGTTAGCATCCACTGCTGCATTTTTCGCAATATTAAGGGCCAAAGCGGTTTTTCCCATGCCCGGACGACCGGCGAGAATAACAAGGTCCGATTTTTGCAATCCTGCGGTTAACTCGTCGAGTTTGGTGAAGCCCGTGGCAACACCGGTTACAAGCGCTTTGTTCCCCTGACGCTCTTCAAGGGCATCAATGTTGACCTCAATTATTTTGCCGATCGGGTAAAATGCCGGCCTGATCTTATTCTCTGATATTTCAAAAATGGAACTTTCAGCAAAATCAATGACATTTTCAACATCACCTCGATCCTCAAAACACCGTTTGGTTATGGCGCTCGTTTTCTCAATAAGCTGTCTCAGGCAGGCCTTGTCATGAATAATTTTGGCATAGTACTGAGCATTTACGGCCAGCGGAACGGTATCGACAAGGTTTGCAAGATACGTTGCCCCTCCGATTTCATCAATCCAGCCGCGCTCTCTTAATTTATTGGTCAGCGTTACCAGATCTACCGGCTCATCTCTGGAAAAAAGTTCGGTTATCGCGGCAAATATTTTTTGATGCGCCGATCTGTAAAAGTCCTTGGGGGATAATATCTCAAGAATTTCAGGCAATGTATCGTTATCAACCAGAATTGCGCTTAAAATAGATTCCTCTGCCTCGAGGCTCTGGGGCGGAACGTGATACAGAGAAGGGTCGTTTTTACCGATTTTAAGAGGGCTTTCGGCCATGAGCAAACTGTATAATTAAACGTCTCGGAAATTCTACAATTGTTTGAAATTAAAGATTTTTTAATGGTTCCTGGTTTATGCCACTTCCATGGCCCCGGTGAAATAGAAAAAAGTTTCACGGGGTAAAAATGATGGAATACTGGAATACAGTGTTAAAAACGTATAACTTCAGTGTTCGGATCAAGGTTTTGGGGATCAATCGACCCACTTTTTGGGAGATGATCCAAACATACCTAAGGCGCAGCATCGAGGCCGGCGACGTTTTAAACATATCACTTATTCGGGTACGACTTCAACGATAATTTCAGGTTCGACATCTTTGTAAACGCGAATGGGGATTTGATAAGTGCCGATATTTTTTATCGGTTCAGTGAGCAAGATCATTTTTTTCTCGACCTCGATACCCTGGCTTGCAAGGGCATCTGCAATATTGCGAGTTGAAACCGAACCATACAGGCGGTCTTCTTCGCTGACTTTTGAAACAATCCTGCAAGTAACGCCTTCAAGTCTTTTGGCCATCTCTTCGGCCATGCTCTTTTCTTTGGCGATTTGAATCTCGAATTTGGCCCTGTCCCGCTCGAGCATTTTCCGATTTTCAGGAGTTGCCGGCACAGCCTTTTTTTGGGGTAAAAGATAGTTTCGTGCATAGCCCTTCGCTACATTTACCTCGCTGCCGATGATACCCAAAGATTCAATGGTTTCTGTTAAAATTATTTTCACTGTAAACCTCCACTAAAATGGATTCATTGTTGCAATTTTATTTCCGTCACAAAGACACCAGGGCATTAAGAAGATAACAAAAAAATCCTTTGTGTGTTTGTGCCTTGGTGGCAAATATTTCTTGGATCCGCCTTGTCGGGGTTCGGCACTTCAAACTCTATTTCACTTTTCCGGTTTGTCCGGACGGTGTTCTAATTTTCTAAAATTCAGCCACATATCAAAGAAACCAAGACCGATAACAACAAGAAGTACGATCTGCTGCAGGGCAATGAGGCTATATAAAAAAAATCTCAGGGGTCGGGGCAATCTTTTTTTTTCAAAATAAAATGATACGATGGAAATACCCTGGAAAAAATATACGGTTATTAGAATTAACAGACCGTTTAAGCCGATAACCTTAAACGTTTTGTTTGGAAAAAGAAGTGACAAGCCGCATCCTATGATCACCCAAACCAGAAAATCCGGTGCCTTCCAAAGTTTGAGAGGCCCAAAATCAGGATAGAAAAGGTCTCTGTTTTTAAATATGGGTTTTGCGAGAAGCAGATTTGTCCAAGATACGAAAAACGTGGAAGCCACAATTAACGCAGGAATGATTCTGATGAGAACATATTTAATATTTTCCAGTGAATTCGATATCATATGAATGCTTTTCTGCTGCATCCCCATGTTTTCATAAAAAGATATTGTAAGCTCCAAGTTTTTACTCACATACTCCGCTACAAGGGTGTATATTTCTTTATTGGCGATATTGCTGTAAAAGAAAAGGCAGATGATTCCCGCAATAATCACGGCGCCGCATGCATACGCCATGGTTTTTTCGATGGAAAGGTCCAGCTCTATTAACTCACTCAAGACAAAACCAAGTAAAAGCAGTTCAAAAAAAAACAGAATGTCGAAAGAGATGCCGCCAAGAATAACAACCATCATGATAAGGACGATCACCGGGATTGCGGCCCCCGTTGTTCTGCCCAGTTTTGAACGATAGAAAAGCGTTGGTAGAGGGATAAACAGTGCGCAGAAAAACCCGATAATCGGGATATAAACCGATATTACAAATATTAGGCTTGTGACGGCAATCCCGCTAATGATATCCCTTGAGATATCCTTTGAAATGATTTGAAGCACCACCCTTTTCCCTTTTGGCACTGAATCGTTATCCTGACTGACTGGGTCGTTAGCTGTATTCTGTTGTACCCACAAACGGCAGAAGCGCAATTGTGCGCGCACGTTTAATTGCATGTGTCAGGGAACGCTGGTGTTTTGCGCAGGTTCCGGATATTCGCCTTGGGATGATTTTGCCGCGTTCTGTTGTAAA
>Ga0210069_1000118_pt1 | contig 14783 bp, 14 predicted proteins | sample RushSE_TuleB_D2_FD_185568 | JGI IMG/M metagenome (GOLD analysis project Ga0210069, IMG submission 185568) | Wetland microbial communities from San Francisco Bay, California, USA, that impact long-term carbon sequestration - RushSE_TuleB_D2... | ecosystem: Environmental > Aquatic > Marine >... | reverse complement strand
TTATCTACCTTGCCGATGGTGCCGCAGTATTGACGACCGACGCCAACAGAATCATCGCCTTTCTTAACAAAACTGGTTTCATCGAAGATGAGAGCCCCATTTGTACTGCCGAGGTCATCATTTGCCAGACAACGATATTTGCTTATCATATTGTCATCATCCCAAGGGGCATCACTGACAAAACGTTGCATTGCCCTGACATTACCATCTTTTACAGCCAGTGCAATAGGTTCGATTGATTTTCGTTCCAGGTCACTGAATTGACCGGCCATATATTTAAAAAAATGTTCTCGTGATTCACTGCGTTGAAAACAACCACTAAATTGTTCATGGAACCCTCTGAGTTCGTTGGTAAAACCCTTAATATCTGATTTCTTTAGGTCAAACTTTGGAACCCGATAAAGATGTTCATCTTTTCGCAATGCTGGTAACATAGTCTGCCTCCTTTTTTAAGGTTTTTTCGTAGTATGGCAGACTTTAATTAATAAATCAATGCTTATTTTATACTAAGTAGCGTTGTAGGGATAATAGCATCTTTTTGGGGATGTCACTTTCCCCTGTTTTTCAGATCGCTGATCACCTTTGAAACCGTCTTGCTGTCTTCACCGATCATTTCAGCGACTTCCCCCGGTCTTACGGGTTTTCCCGCCTTTTTCATGGCAGCGAGTACTTTCTTCTCCATTCCGTACCTCCCTGAGCGTCATTTGGTTTTTAGGATGTTCATTATCTAAACATACAGAAAATGTAAAATTATAAATTGCTTAACTGATTAGATTTTTTGAAACAAATCTGTTTTTAGTAAGCATACCTGGAGCGATCCATCTTCAAAAGGCTAAACGCTTACTAACTTGTCATTTAAACATCGAGTTCTTTTTTGAGCCACTCCTTTATTTCGCCGTCAATGGAATATACACCCTTGGCATTGCCGTTTTGTTCAATATACCGATTCCTCAATATTTCCGGAATTTCGATCTCTGCCAGATCCCTCGCCTCCTCGGAATTTCTCTGTACAAGATAGACAATCGGCGTGTCTTTCCAGGTATTGATCACAAAATAAAATGCCGTGTCCTCCCTGGAACGGATGACGTAGTTGCCCCCGGCCCAGTTGTTTCCCCATTCAAGATAGAGCCGAACCGCTTCCTCCGGCGTCATGTCCCAATCTATGGCATCGACAAGGTGTTGATCTTTTTTAATGTCGTCTAATTTCATCATGATATCCTCCAGTGAGAATGTTCACCATCACTCATATATTAGCAATTAATGTGCCATAAGAATTCCAACTTGGTGTCTATCGATAAATAGACACTCACACCTGCCAGGTGACACCACGTCAAAACCTGAGACCCTCATGATTTCAATCATAAATCGATGCTTTGCTGTGATCCGGCATTGGATTTTAAGTCCGCCGGACCATTGAACGGCGGATGCCGACGTCGTATTATGAGACAGGTTTGTATCATAATAATGAAACACCGGGGTGAGACATATCGGCAATCAACGGCTTAAAACCCGCATGAAGCGGGAAAGGGTAATACCTTGACCCAAAGACGGATTACGTGCTAATGAGAAGGGCTTTTAACGTATGGTCCTTTGTTTATATTCCTGATACCCGTGAATTTTTCAAAACCCGGAAATAAAGATGACGCAACCGAATCGAACGTATACCGCTTTTTCTAAAATTAAACTTTTCCTGGCACTCTCGAGAACACCCCACGGATTGCTGGATATGGCCACACCCGCATTGGGTGCGCTGCTCTGGCTGGGCCGTTTTCCCTCTTTCGAAGTGAGTTTAATCGGACTGATTACCACGTTTGCCGGGTATACGGCGGTTTATGCCCTGAACGATGTCATCGATTATCGTGTGGATAAAGAAAAACTTGCACTCTGTGGAAGGTTTGATACGGAATGTGACCTGGATGCCGCCATGGTGCGTCATCCCATGGCCCAGGGATATTTGACTTTTACAGAGGGACTGCTCTGGACAACGGGTTGGACAATTGTGGCGATGTGGGGCGCTTACCACTTAAACCCGGTCTGCATCTTAATTTTCGCCATCGGTTGTTTTCTGGAGGCAGTGTATTGCCTGTTGCTCAAAGTCACTCATCTCCGCACACTGGTCAGCGGCGGAGTCAAGACGGCAGGGGCCATAGCCGGGGTATTCGCCGTGGATCCGAGTCCTTCGCCGTTATTCCTGCTGATGTTGTTTCTATGGCTGTTTCTCTGGGAAATCGGTGGCCAGAACGTTCCAAATGACTGGATGGACATTAAAGAGGATAGACGTCTCAAGGCCAAAACCATCCCGGTTCAACTGGGCCCCAACTCGGCCAATGGAATTATTCTGGGATCCTTAACTGCCGCGATGATTCTTTCAGCCGTTGTGTTTTACATCTCTCCCATTTCGTTTGAGTTCCCATTTCGGGTGGCTGCCGTGGCAACGGGGATTTGCCTTTTTGTGCTGCCCGCCGTCCTCCTTTATAAAACCAAAAAACCGCGTTACGCCATGGCCCTTTTCAACATGGCCAGTTACTATCCTCTGGCCCTGCTTGTCATCGTCGTTGTCAAATTGCTCAAGGGATAGCCTTCAACCCTGTAAACGGATACATGGGAACGTATCCTTGGTACAAGTGAATTTCGACAGGGTGATTCGTCACCATATGTTCCCCCTGCCATCATTCCAATTGAGACGCTTGATCTTTTTCGACTTTTTTGCGTCCTCGCAACTTCTCTTTGGCAATGATGTTTCTGATCACGGTCAACACTTCCCATTCCTCATAAGGCGCCAGAATACAGGCGTAAACCCCATGTTCCACGGCCTCTTTGATAAGATCGCGATGGTCATGGTCACAGAGCAGAATGGCATTGCTGCCGGGGCAGGCAACATTAATTCTTGAATAAATCCTTGCACCGTAAGAGCTGACCACCTCATCGTCCATAATAACGATGGCACTGCGCATTTTTTTAATTCGTATTACGAGTTCTTCGAGGTCAGCACCGATCAGAGGATAAAAATTGTTTCTCTTGCACAGCTCAAGGATATAACTCCGGAGTTTCTCGTTCGTGATCAGTACGAGGATCGGAAATTTTTTTGTGTAACCATTCAATTTCTATCAGTTTTTTTATATTTTGACCGGACAAATTCCAGATCGGATTTTTCCTGTCTATCCCGTTTCAGGGCAAACAGGAAGCCTCGCTCTTGCCCCGGAGGTTATTGTAAAAGAATTCCCTTCAGTCGGCATGGATCAGCGGGGGAGCGGCATTTCCCTGTCCCTCCGTTTTGGAGGTAAGCAGTAGAGGCGGGCAGCCCTCCCGAAAGTTCTGTATTGTACGATATGTTTAGAAAATAAGATTCAGGTGAGGGGTGCGGAATATATGATGATACACTCTTTTGGAGTTTGTCGCCGAGACGGTGAACACACACTCCTTGCGAAGAGGGTGCAAAAATATGCTTCCGCAGCCCCTCACCCTTTAAGGGCCCTCAACAGTGACGGGCTACTCGATATATGTAAGAACAAAGTCCAGTTTCATCATCTCCTCGGGCCAGAATTTTTCACTCATTTTTTCTTCGCCGGGGTAGACGTCTTTTCCGTCAATCTTATCAATAAGCAACTCAATAAAGGTGGTCTCGGTGAGCTTGTATTTGGAAATGACATTGGACGGCAGCACCACAACAAGGCCGGACTCCTTGGATGTTTCCCATTCAAAGGGCTCATTGGGCGTTGCGGATGCTTTTCCATCTTTTCCGTCATAGACCTTCAACAAGGTGCCGGAAACCTTCATTCCCGGTTTCATGTTAAACTCCTCGTAGAGCTCGTCGGATATATGCCACCACAAGGCTCTGATGTTCGCCTTCAAGTATCCTTTCACTAGCATGGGGTCGTATCCGCACACACCCACACGACATTTCTCAGGCATATCCTCCCTCCTTTTTTTAACCGAAGTATAAGCACGTTGCAACGGTGACATGTTTACACTGTGGATATATTTTCTATCGCAAAACAGCGTCGCAGTGCTTTACGAGCTTATACTTCGGATGATTATATAATTTCTCCAGTCTTCGCTTTCTTCAACGGGTTTCTTAGATTTTTCACCTTATCTTTTCTTCTCCGTAAAGGCAAAGCACTTTTTAACCACATTGAAATCCGCAACGCACCAGTAATCGGGCCAAAAAATCTTTTTGCACCAGCCGATAATATCTGCGGGCGGGAAACTGGAGCCTTTGAGAACCGGCTTCAAGTTCCTGCACTGCCAGCATATATGATCAGTTTGTTTTTCCGGAACCAGAACAGTGTCCAGAAACTCTTCAGGTGTTAACTGTGCCATGGAACACTCCTTTCTTTTTTACCAGTCACTGACTTCACCTTTCGCCAGTTTCTGCTGATACTCCTCCCATACTTCAGGAGTCAGTTTCTGAATATCCCAGTCAAAGCCAAAGCTCCCGGCAATGCCGGCAGACGGCGGCTGCGGACGCCAGCCCCTCACCGGTCGCCCCCTGGCGCTGAACTTGACCATATCCGCCACGCCCAGATAGATATCCCGGGGCAGGCATTGATACGGCCGGGTTCTGCCTTCAATGCCCGGCAGATAATTCTTGTAGCCTTCCAGGGGTTTATCCGCATAAAGCGGGCTGGTATCGGGTTTTTCGTTAACCTCCTCAGGACCCCTGTACATGAAGCCCTGAATCATGTGGATGTAATACACTGTTTTGCATTCAGCGCAGTTCACCTTTCCTTCCCAGTTCCAGAAACAATAAGGATCAAGGTAATTAACAGTGTTACACTTTTTTCCATTAATTTCTTTTTTACACCAGATAATATCACACACGGCGCTCTCCTCCTTTTATATCCAGCTCTTATCGTACCACTCCTGAACGGTGGCGGTCGGATAACCGAGCAGCTCATGGTAGATTTTCATATTGTCGGCACCCACCGGCCGCCAGATCCAGTTCTGCCTCCGGGGCGACTTGGACATCAATCCCGAACTGTAACCGGACTGAGTGAGCACGTCGCCGAAAATGGGATCATCAAGATACCGGATGGTGCCCCTTTGCCTAAAGTGCTCGGATTCGTAGACCTCTCGGTCGTTCATCACCGGCTCGGCCAACAGACCGGCATCCTGCAAGATTTTTACTACTTGCGACCGGGTTTTGTCCTCGGCCCATTTTTCCAAGGCTGCGTAAATCTCGACCTGGGCCTCACCATCGACCCTGTCCTTGTGTGCCTTGTACTTATTGTAAAGTTCCTTCATTCCGGTGATGGTGCACAGTTCTTTAAAGTCTTCATCCTGGAACGCGGAGACCATGACATACCTGGCATCATGCTTGTCCTGAGGGTTGGGAACATCCGGAAAATCGGACTTCCCGCACAGAATGATGCCGTGTGCGCAGAGCTGCGTGTCCCAGTTGCCCCATCGCTGGCGCACAATACCGAACCGGCCATACATGGGTGCGGCATAACCCAGACATCGGGTGGCCGCCTGCACCTGAGAAAATTCGATCATGGTGCCGAGCCCGGTCTTTTCGCGCCAGTAGATGGCCGCCAGAATACCGAAGGTGATCTGGGTTCCGGAGTACCAGTCGATGCACCAGTTGGAGTGCTTGGCAGCGTGTCCACCCATGAATTCGTGCATACCGGTGATGGAAGCAAGACCTGCGTGGGCCTGTCCCAGAATATCGTAGGATCCGCCAAAGACTTTGGGCCCGTAGCCGAAACCCCCGCCCCATACATAAATGAACCTGGGATTCATTTCCTGAAGGTAAATATAACTTTGTTTCCATTTGTCAAAGGTCCCGGGCCGGTAGCATTCGGTCAGCCCGTCGAACATCTTCACCATTCGGTAAAAGGCCTCTTTCATCTGATCCAGATGATAATCCATGGTGATGTAGTATTCGTTGGGATTCGCGTTCAGAAACCCCAGGCCGGTACCGGTCATGGGGCGGGTATCGTGCAGTGGATACAAGTAACATTCGTTGAACGGGGAGGTATGCCGCATGGGATCACCCATCCTCGGCATCTCCACCTTGACCACCTCGGCCCCCAACTCTGCCAGGTTGGACACGGAATGGGGCGTGAAGATATACATGGTGGTGCTCATCCATCGGATCCCCCTCAACGGCTCGGGTTTGGTGTGTTCGTTGCCCGGATCAAAGGCCGCCCGGCAATATTCCTCGTAAGGCATTTTCATTTCTTCAAGTTCTTCCTTGCTCTTGGGGCCTGGCAGATCCTCTATCCTCGTTTCTCTCATATCTTTTGCCATTATATCACCCCCTTGCTCTTGAGTTCTCTGACTTCATTTTGACCCATGCCGAGCCAATTCAGGTACTTGAGAAAGTTATCCTTTCCTAAGGGCCTTCCGATCCACTTGACCCGATGCGGCGTCCTGTACTGGAAGGAATTCGGGGACGTCGAATAGAGCACGGTCCCGTACTGGTCGCTGTCTATGGTATACACCCAAGGACGGTACTTGAAGTGGGGGAACTCAGAGACCTCGTCGATAAATAGAACCGGCCCTGCCGCAATCTCATATTCCAGCAGCTTCTTCTCGGCCTCAATTCGGTTCATATCGCGCAGCCAACGGGTGGTTACGGTGTAAGTCTTGATCAGGGCCTGGAGCGCGTTGCGGGCGCCCATCTCTTTGAGGAACGGGTCTTCGTGAATCAACCGGCCGAATTGAATATCATCCCGCTCGATGCACTGGCCGATTCTGTACCAGAGGCGGTCGGTCTGACCGCCGATCATCATGTAGCCGTCCTTGCAGGGGTTCCACTCATATTGGTTCAAATTGGGATCCCAGCCGCCGGTTCGGGCCTTGATGCTCTTATTGAAGCCGTACCAGCTGATATCAAAATCCAGAATGTCCATCTGTGTCTCGGCACCGGTCACTTCGATGAACTGCCCCTCTCCGCTGAATTTGTTTCGCCAGAAAAGGGCCGCCATGATGCTGCACGCCCCCTGCTCGCCGGCCACATAGTCGGCAAACCAGACCCCGGAACGGGTGGGGTCGCCGCCCCTGCCCCTGGGAAGCTGGTCCTGGGGGAAACCGGTGTTGTGCACAAATGAATTGGCACAACCGCCAAAAGGCTCAAGGGTCCACTGACCGAATTTGGAAAGTTTGTCCTTATACGGTCCCCATGACCCCCGTACGCCGATCCAGCAATACACCAGTTTGGGGTTGATCTCGGACAGTTGCCGGTAGCCCAAACCCCGTTCATCCATGTAGCCCGGCGGATATTCTTCAATGAGCACATCGGCATGGGCCGCAAGCTTTTTATAAATCTCTTTTCCTTCTTTGGTTTCGATGTTCAACGTAATGGAGAACTTGTTTCTCATTTCATGGATGAAATCCATGCCGTTCTTTTCGCCGGTTTCTCTGTCCTCGAGCATCAACTCTTCTCTGCCGAAGGGTGTCAGTTTTCTTAAAGGGTCTCCTTCAGGCGGCTCGATGTTAATCACCTCGGCCCCGGCTTCGGCCAATAACGATGAGCAAAACTTGTTGCCCATCCTATACAACCCCATACACAGCACCTTAAGACCCTGAAGAGCCTCTGGTTTGCCGAAGCTGTACTCAAACCGGAGGTTGTCCTCACACCACTCACCGAACCTGGCTGCATTCCGCTTGGCATAAACCTTGGATACTTCTTCCCGCGGCGGCGGTGGCGTTACGGGCCAGGGCCTGATCTCGGGATGCATCAGCGGAAGGGCGTCCGCTATGCTGTTTATTTCCACATCTCTTATTTCTGCCATATTCTAACCTCCCATCAATTAATTTTGCTTTAGACTAGATCCAAACCCCTCTTCAACATAGCAACGAACGGCGTTATCTGCTCGGAACCATACATTATTCAAGATAACCGTTCGTTGGGAGGAGACGTCTCTTCTGGTTGTTCTCACCTCCTTTCCTGTAATGTGAGCGGTCGTTGTTCAATTTACATCAACCGGACCGTCTGGACTTGTTGGTCCTCCAGCCTCTCTCTTTCAGAGAAAGAATACACAGCGCCGGTTTAACTCCCTCTCCGGTTCAGCTTGCAGCAAATGGCCGGGCAAGCAGATAGTCGAAAGCCTTTAACGGTCACGGCCAATAACAACACCGCCATAAATAAAGCCATCCGGCAAAGCGTCACTTCATTATTTCAATGGTGTAACAGACGTGAAATATATGATCGTGTCGATCGCCTTACGAAACAAAAGACTTTTTGATAACGGGTTTCTGGAATTCGAACGTGGTCGGCCAAGGGTTCATCGGACAAAAACAAACGATAGCGCACCAAAACATTTTTGGTGCTTCAGCGAAATCTCTTTCAAGAATCCTGCCAGGCAGGAAAAAGCCGTTTAAAATTTAAGGTCATTTTTCTGATTCTAACGATTTTTCAGGAGGTTAGCCATTTAAAAAAAATGAGATGTTGCGAAGGATACCGGTGCTGCTGAATGAAAAACCCAGGGGGAGTGTATGGATTCCGACCCAAAAGACTCTTAAAAAACTTTAGGTGAGTTACGGGCAAGGATTTAAAGGCAGTACAAAAAAGGACCCCATTTGTCCATAAATGATACGCTAAGTGGTCCTTTTTTCCAGGCGGTGGCGGCGGAGCTTGCTGTAAAGGGTGCTGCGACTCACTTCAAGGCGCCGAGCAGCCTCATGCTTGTTCCAATCGACTTCATTGAGCACCTCCAGTATCAGCCGCCGCTCATTTTCAGCAAGAGAACTGGACGATGGTTCGGCGACAGACTGTTTAAGAAATTGGGGCAGGTTCCCTCTTTCAATAACCGGGTCCTGAGCCAGGATAACGGCATGACTCACGGCGTTTTCAAGCTGACGCACGTTTCCGGGCCAGTCGTAATCCATCAGTGCCTGCATGGCTCCCGGGGAAAACGATTGGATGTCCTTTCCTTCTTTTACACTGTATTGTTTGAGGAAATGTTTGCAGAGCAAAGGGATATCTTCCTTGCGGTCACGCAACGGCGGCAAATGGATGGTAACGACGTTCAACCGGTAGTAAAGATCGTTTCTGAATCGGCCGGCTTCGGTCTCCCGATAAAGATCCCGGTTGGTGGCCGCCAGTACCCGCACGTCCGCTTCCATGGTTTCTTCTCCGCCGACCCGCTCAAAACAGTGATCCTGAAGAAACCTGAGCAATAAAACCTGGGTGGCCGGCGCAATATCGCCGATTTCATCCAAAAATAAAATCCCGCCTTGCGCCCGCTCGATGCGGCCTTTCTTCATCTTGATGGCGCCCGTAAACGCACCTTTTTCATGACCAAAAAGCTCGCTCTCCAGCAGGGTCGGCGAATAGGCGGAACAGTTGGCAACCACAAACGGCCCGTCTTTCCGGTAGCTCTGCCGGTGAATGGCCTCGGCCACCAATTCTTTTCCGGTCCCGTTTTCTCCTGTTATCAATACGGTTGCATCGGAAGCAGAGACCAGATCGATCAGTTCATATATTTTTTGCATCTCGTCGCTACGCCCAATAATCTTGCCGTGGGAAGTACGCTCGCCGACCCTTTGCCGGAGGGTGTTGATTTCAGATTCATGGATAATCAGATGTCGAATATGACCGGCCACCTGATTGAACAGGGCTAAAAAAAAATGCATGTCCTCATGGGTGAATTCATGAACAGAAGGAAAGCCCAACAGAAAATAGCCGATACATTGTTTGGGCAGGGAAATGGGCAATCCGAACCAATTTGGGTATCTTTTTGAAATTAAATCCAAAAAAGGCGGGATGACACCAGACTTCATCGAATCGATGATATGATACTCACTGATTTTTTGCAGGTACTGGAAGAAATCGGAAATGAGTCCGGACTGCTCAATCTGTCGCAGCGCTTTCAAAAACGGTTCCAGCACGGCCGGATTGCAGCCTTCCAAACCAATGAAATCCTGATTTTTATCATCCAATAAAAAAATCAATGGATCAGAGTCGGGGAAAATACCCTGGACGATGCCATGAATATAATCGACAATTTCCGACAAAGAATTTTTGGCGCTCACCTGGCGTGAAATTTTGAACAACTCCTCGAGTTGGTGTTTCGCACGCTGCAGCTCCTTTGAACGGAAAGCCAATGCTTTCTCCATGGCCCGTGTTTCGGTGACATCGCGTTCCAACCGGACAATGGAAGCTATATCACCGTTATCGTCAAAAATCGGATAGGTGGCAATCTGCAAGATCCGGTCCTCCCCTCTGGCGTTCGGATACACTTTATCAGACAGGCTTGAATGCTTTAAACGAATCGTATCCTGAACCGGACACGGGAACCCGTTATCTACACAGGGTGTCATGCACTTTCGCATCAACTCATGGCATCTTTTTGTAATGACGGCAGAATGTTCCAGTCCGACACGGTGGCAGAACGATTCGTTGGCCTGAATAACGCGAAGGGTCTTTGGGTCAATCACGACGAGGTTGTCCGTGATGCTGTTGATGATCTTTTCGTTGAATTGTTTGGAGGACAAGAGCTGGTCTTCAAGGTATTTACGTTTCGTTATGTCCCGCGCATATTCAATTGCCTGCGTGGTATTCCCCTTTTCATCCTTCACGGGATAAGAGAATACTTCGAAAATGTGCTCCCTTCCGTCAGGTATTGGAATTCGCTTTTGGAGCATCCGCGGTTCACCGTGCTCAAACACCTCTTTCACATGGCAATTCGTACATACCGCTGTACGGTCATAAAAAAGTTCGTAGCAATATCGATTGATAATTTTTTCTAAAGGAAGTTCAAAACGGGCCAACAGGGCCTGATTCACCCTGATGATTTTATATTCCGTGTCATAAATGGCCATGGGATCAGTAACGCTGTCAAAAACTTTAGAAAGGAAATGTTCTCCGTAACGGTTCATCACCGCCTCACTTTACGAACAAGATTTCTCAAACCCTTCTCTGCGACCTTCTGATTCCATAATGCGGCATCAAAAATAGGTTCACCTGCCGTATGGCACAGGGAAAGCAAACAGAGACTACTGTTGTAACTTCGCTGATGTGTATTAAAATTGTATGTTGTGCAATTCAGATTTTGGCCATGTAACATAAAAGATAACTTGTTGTCAAGAAAGACTTTTTTAACAATTGATGCGTTTGTGTTGGAATGAATCTTTTATGGGCAGGTCGAAAACAGTACACTTATCATTGAAATGTTTGATGATACAGTTCGTTCCAGGGATAATATTTGTGTTCCCGGTAGTTGACCAGCGCAAGGTACAGGGCACCGGCTGCCAGTTCGGCGCAATGCAAATCTTCTTCGGGCAATGTTTTCAGGTAACCGGTTACCTGTTCCGGTGTTATCTCCCAGGCTTTATTAATGGTTTTCCCCTCTGCCAGTAAGGCGACCGTATTGGCGCACGCATAGGTGTTGATACCGCCATCCGAAATGAATGTGACCGATTGGATGCATTCATGACGGACACGAATATACATTTTAACCGTATACCCGCACGCCCCTGTCCGTTTTCCATATCCGTCAGGATTTTCCATGATTTCGTGCTTGTCTGACAGAAAGGCCATCTGCAGATAATGAAGTGAATGGTTTCTATGTAAATATGGATCCTTTTGCTCCATTTTCTCGCAACGTATTTCAATTTGCCCCACATACCCCCATCTCGCCCCTCGATTTCGAATGGAGGTAATATGCCATTTAAGTTATACTTCGGGTTTTCTACGAGGGGCGAGCGGAGCTCAAAAGTTTTCTTTTTTCAATTGTCGTCAGGGGAGTAGAAGATCTCCTACTCGCAACTTCCGTCTCTGTTCCGCAACAGCGCTACAAGTCATAATCATAACTCTCATCGAGGGGCGGTTTAATATCTTTTATCATAACTGCAAGATCAACAGGCATGTTCTGTCTATCCTTGACCATGTTCGGGATCACTGCGGCGCGATAAAATCCGGCTCTGGTAAACGTATTAATTGCGGCGGTGTTGGTATCCGGAATTTCAAATACGAGTTTTTCAATTCCAAGCAGGTATGCAATCTGAACGAGCTCATTTACGATAAGTTCCCCAAGGCCAAGATTCCGGTAATCATTGTGAACAAAAATCCGAACAGTCCCCAAGTGCCATTTCCAACCGGAACGGCGGCGATTGATGGTGGCATCGGCAATAATGAGGTCGTCTTTTATCGCCAAAATGGGCAGGGTCCTGCCGTAATCGAGGTTCTTTGCCCAGGATTCAATAAGAAGTCTGCTTTTAACATCGTCGCGAAGATACCGGGCCTCTTCTTTGGGAATCGCCTTGAAAAATTCATACAATGCTTCTCCGTCTTCTTTCACCATCGGCCGCAGAAGAACCTTTGATCCGTCTTTCAGTCGTGCTTCTTTTCTGTACGTATGAAGATCTATTTTTGGATATAAGGCATGCTCCAGCATATAAATCACCTCCTTTCATCCATTTTAGGTCGGACAATATGCTTCTCCTCCCCTAACGCAGACGATCTTCTTTTCGAATTCTAAGCTTAATCCAAATTTCCAACCCTGTTCGGACATGGAACTACCCGGATATAACCTGTTTCGAATTCTATCCATGTCAAAGCTTAAAGGATTAAGCTTTTTGATATTTAGCCTCCATTTCCCGGCGATCGGCCATATCCATCAAGACCCTATCCCTGGCCTTATCGATGCCCAGTTCTTTACGTTTCTTGTCGATATGGGCGATCATCTTCCTGGCATGTTTGATCGGATCGGGTTCTATATCCCACATACCGCCGTAAATCTTTTCGAGATCCTTGCAGATATAGTCATGAAATACCGGAGCGCCGGAGGTCGGCAGGGTAACGCCAAAGACCGTGTATACGCCGGATGTAACAAAATAATGACCGATACTGATGGCCTTTTCACTCATCCACTCGGGCGCGCTGCCTGCGGCCGGGAGATCAGAGATGTCGTTTCCGAGTCCTCCGGCCTTAACAACCTCGGTTGCCGCCAGCAAGATCCGGCTGTTGTCCACGCAGGAACCCAGATGAAGCACCGGCGGAATACCCACGGTCTCGCACACTTCGGCCAGACCCGGTCCACAGAAAACCTGTGCGGTTTCAGGCGTCAGCAGCCCTTCCATGGCACAGGCTATACCGTTACAGCCGGTGGTCAGGACGATGACGTCATTTTTGATCAGCTCTTTGACAATGGCAATATGGCCTTCGTTATGTCGAGTTCTTGCATTGTTGCACCCGACCACACCGGCAACCCCCCGAATACGGCCGTTGATGATATTGTCATTCAAGGTATAATAAGAGCCCCGAAATGTTCCGCCCAGATGGTACTCGATGGATTCAACACCGAACCCGGCAACCTGAACGCCTTTATGCTTCGGGATCATCACTTCCCTGCCCCGGTTCGGAAAGTTGTCAATGGCCATCTTCACGATTCGCCGGGCATCTTCGAAAGCATGATGCTCGTCGAACTCGATGTGAATGACATTGTCCTGCTCCATCTTTGCAATGGGATGGGTGGTGATCAGTTTGGTGTGGAAACATTTGGCCACGTTGGCAAGGTTTTGGAAGATACACTGGATATCCACCACCATTGCATCACAGGCACCGGTAATTATGGCAAGTTCCTGCTGCAAAAATGTTCCTACCGGCGGTACGCCGTGACGCTGCAATATTTCATTGGCCGTACAGCAGATTCCGCCCAGCTGAATCCCTTTGGCCCCTTTTGATTTGGCATAGTCGATCATTTCCTTGGACTGGGCGACCGCCACGATGATCTCCGAAAGAACCGGCTCGTGACCGTGGACAATAAGATTGACATGATCTTCCTTCATGACACCGAGATTGGCTTCGGACTGGATGGGATAGGGCGTCCCGAAAAGTACGTCCTGGAGATCGGTGGCCAGCATGGAACCGCCCCAACCATCCGCAAGGGCTGCCCGGGTGCCCTGCTTGATCAGATTCCTGAAATCCTGATCGACACCCATATGGGTGCGATGCATGATTTCAACAATTTCTCTATCGATATTTCTTGGAATAACGCCGCTTTTCTTCCATTTTTCATAGAGAGGCTGAGGCGCCCGCTTCATGTAAAGGAGTTCACCAACGGGTTTGCCCCACTCATTTAACGCCTTTTCAGCCACCTCGAGAGCGATCTCATCAAGATCTCGATCGACCTTTTCTCCGTCAACTTCAACCATGGTATCAACACCCAGGTAGGGAGCGATCTGTAAGAGCTTGTCAACATCTTTTATCTTGTAGGCATCTGATTCTTTTCTGGCTGCGGACATGAATACTTCGGCCACACATCGCCCGTGATCCGAATGCGCTGCGGCGCCGCCGGCGACCATCCGGATAAAGTTACGCGCGGCAATGGTGTTGGCCGTGGCGCCGCACAAACCTTTTCTGGTGTCCTCGCCTACAATGCCCGATTTTGGAAGCGGGAGACGGCACGGGCCCATAGCGCAGTTTTTACAGCAGGTCCCCTGTATCCCGATATTGCAGGGCTTCATGGCCGCTGCCCTGTCAAATACCGTATCAATACCCAGTTCCTGAGCCCGAACGATCATTTCCTGCGTTGCCTCATCTATGGAAGATGCCACCGGATCAGCCATTTTTTTCGTCTTTTCCGAACTTTCCTTTTTTTCCTCCGCCATGCCTTCCTCCTTTTATTATGGTCGTTATTTAAAAGTTTCTAACTCTCTAAGGTTGATTATACTGGTCAAAATGATTGGTCTTGCTTCCCGGCAAGAAAAACCCGGAATGATGCAAATCCCCGTGCAGATAAGCATCTAAAACCTCTTCTGCCGGACCGGATATCCCGGATATTACTTCGATACCGGATGCTTTAAGCATATCTGAAAATTGGCGAGATACAGCC
>Ga0210069_1000117_pt1 | contig 14834 bp, 14 predicted proteins | sample RushSE_TuleB_D2_FD_185568 | JGI IMG/M metagenome (GOLD analysis project Ga0210069, IMG submission 185568) | Wetland microbial communities from San Francisco Bay, California, USA, that impact long-term carbon sequestration - RushSE_TuleB_D2... | ecosystem: Environmental > Aquatic > Marine >... | reverse complement strand
GGCACCTTCATCGCCATCGTGGTGGGCCGGCAGATCTATGGCGGCATCGGGGCCAACCCCTTCAACCCGGTGGCGGTGGCCGTCGGCATCCTGCTGCTGTCGTGGCACCGGCAGATGGACTTCGACATCGCCCTCGTCAGCTTTCCCTTCGACTTCCCCGCGCTTTATCCGCTGAGCGCCGTGAAGGCCTTCGGCACACAGGCCATCCGGCACATCAGCATGGCCGACCTGCTGCTGGGCCGGCAGATCGGCGGGATCGGTACGACCTTCGGTCTGGGCCTGATAGTCGGCGGGGCCTACCTGATGCTGCGGGGCGTCATCCGCTGGGAGATATCCGTGAGCTTTCTGGCCGGGGTCGCGGTGACGGCATTCATTTTCAACCTGGCGAATCCGGCCAAGTATGCAACGGCCGGTTTCCATCTGCTCACGGGCTTCACCCTGATCGGGGCCTTCTTTCTGGCAACGGAGGACTCCTCCTCGCCGGTCAACTTCTTCCCCATGTTGATCTACGGTGCGGTCGGCGGAATCATCACGGTCCTGATCCGCAACATCGGGGCATTCCCGGATGGGGTGGTATATGCGGTGCTGGTCATCAACCTCATCCAGCCGCTCCTGGACAAGATCAGGCCCAAAGCCCTTGGAAAGGTCGCGTGACGTATGCGTGAAATGATCAAAATGGTGGTGGTGCTGACGATCATCAGCCTCGCATCCGGAGGGTTGCTTGCGGCCCTGCGCGACGGCACCCAGGAACGCATCGACAACCAGGTGCTGGAGTTCGTCAAAGGACCGGCGGTTCGCGACATCCTCAAAGCGGCTGCAAACGACCCGATATCCAGCCGGTTTCAGATCAAGGACGGCGGGGTGCTGCGGACGTTCTTCGTAGCGGTCATCGACGGGAAGCCGCGCGGGGTCGCCTTGGAGTCATCCGGCAAGGGCTACGGCGGCGACGTCGGCCTGATGGTCGGCATCGACGTGTCGGACAACAAGATCCTGGGCGTCGGGGTGACCACCATGTCCGAAACCCCCGGCTTGGGGGCCAGGGCCAAGACCGATCCCAAGTTTGTGGCCCAGTTCAAAGGCCGACCCGTGTCCGAGCCGGTCAAGGTCACCCAGGACGGAGGGACCATCAACGCCCTCAGCGGCGCCACGATCACCTCCCGTGCGGTCAGCTCCGGTGTGGCGGACGCGCTGGCCCTGTACGAACGGCTGAAGCCTCAGATCATCGACAAAATGAAAGACGTCAAAACCAAGTAGGAAGGCGCCATGGCAAAATCACTCACCCAGGAATTCACCAAGGGCCTTTGGGCGGAAATCCCGCCGTTCCGTCTGGTCCTGGGCCTGTGCCCCACTCTGGCTGTGTCCAACACATTTGAAAACGGCATCGGCATGGGCATTGCCGTCACGTTCGTCCTGGTTTTTTCGAACATCCTGGTTTCAGCCTTGCGCAAAATAATACCGTCCAAGGTCCGCATCGCCGCCTTCATCATCGTGATTGCCACCTTCGTCACCGTGGTGGAACTGCTCATGCAGGCCTACACTTACGCGTTGTTCCTGCAGCTGGGTATTTTCATTCCCCTGATCGTCGTCAATTGCATCCTGCTCGGGCGGGCCGAGGCGTTTGCCAGCAAGAACGGGATCATACGCTCAACGCTCGACGGCCTTGGAATGGGCATCGGATTCACCTTGTCTTTGGGGGCCCTGGCGGCCTTCCGGCAGATCCTGGGAGCGGGGGCCATCACGTTTTATAAAACCCCGATCCAGCTATTCGGCCCTTCCTTCGAACCTTTCACTTTCATGGTGCAGGCGCCTGGGGCGTTCATATGCCTGGGGCTGATGCTGGCCGTGATGAACATTCTGGGGAAAAAATAGGAGCTGACGATGGGCGACTTAATGGTGTTGGTGATCAGCTGTATCCTCATCAAGAACATCCTGCTGGCACAATACCTCGGGAACTGCCCGTTTCTGGGCACCTCGAAAAAGATGGAAACCGCCGTCGGTATGGCCATGGCGGTGGTTTTCGTTCTCGTGCTGGCGGGCATCATCACCTGGATCGTCGAGCGGTTCGTGCTGGCACCCTTCGACCTGACCTATCTGCGCACCATCGCTTTCATCCTCGTTATTGCTGCCCTGGTGCAGTTCGTCGAGATGTTCCTCAAGAAAAGCATCCCGGCCCTCTACACCGGGCTGGGCATCTTCCTGCCCCTGATCACCACCAACTGCGCCGTGCTGGGTGTGTGCCTGATCAACATCAAGGAGGAGTACAATTTTCTGGAAATGCTGGTGGTCTCGTTCAGCTATGCCGCAGGCTTCGGGTTGGCGCTGGTCCTGTTCGCCGGCGTGCGCGAGCGGATCCTGCTAGCGCGCACGCCCAGACCTTTCCAGGACACGGCCATCGGCCTGGTCACGGCCGGTATGCTCTCATTGACCTTCTTCGCCTTCAAGGGATGGGTTTAATAAGGGCGCTTTGCGCCCTTATTAAAATTTCCAGCCTTCTGAAAAATAAAAACGCCGCTTGCCGCGGCGTTTTTGTTGAATTCTGCTTAGAACTATCCGTTTTGAGACGTTTTTATTTTTTCCCTCTCAGCTTCCTGCTGCGAGCTTCAAGCTCGGCGATCAGCCGCTCCAAATCCTTCGGCAAGGGAGATTCGAAGGCCATCCGCTCGCCGGTGCGCGGGTGATCGATTTCGAGGCGCCAGGCGTGCAGCATCTGTCGCCGCACTGGCGCGAGCAGCAACTGGATCTCGGGATCGTTCGCAGCCTCCTTCTGCCGGCCGTAGACGGGATCGCCGACGATCGGCCGCTGGATCGCAGCGCAGTGGACCCGGATCTGGTGGGTGCGGCCGGTCTTCAGGCGAAGCTCAAGCAGCGTGAACCCACATAGACGCCGCGCCACGCGCCAGACGGTTTCCGCCTCCCGTCCCTTGCGGCTGCGGGTGGTCATCCGCTTGCGATCCACCGGATGCCGGCCGACGGGCAGTCGAATCGCCCCGCTATCGGATGTCATCTCGCCGTGAACCAGCGCGAGGTAGTCTTTTTGCACCGAGCGGCTCTTGAACTGCGCGGCAAGATGCTCGAGAGCGGCAGCGTTCTTGGCCACCACCAAGGTGCCGGTGGTGTCCTTGTCGAGCCGGTGGACGATCCCCGGCCGGATCTCGGCGCCGATGGCGCCGAGATCCGGGCAGTGATGCAGCAATGCATTGACGAGAGTACCGGAGCCATGCCCGGGGGCGGGGTGCACCACCAGCCCCGGCTGCTTGTTGATCGCAACGATGTCATGGTCTTCGTAAAGGATGCGGAGCGGGATCGGTTCGGGAAGCAGCCCAGAAGCTTGAGGGGGAGGAATAAACCCGGTGACGACGTCCCCGGCCTTCAATCGGTAGGCCGGCTTACGAACCTGCCCATTGACCTTGAACCGCTCGCTCGTTATGAGCTGACCGGCAAACGATCGCGAACACTCAGGCAGGCGTTCGGCAATAAACACATCCAATCGGATGCCGCCGCTGGCGGCATCCGCAGGGAAGGAATACTCGTCACCGCGGGTCATGACGGCAAGGCCGGAGGGTCAGGCCGCTTCGTGCGAAAAAAGCGATTCGATCTCTGAAATGATGGTTTTCTCGTCGGTTTTCTTGGCCTTCGACAGCTCTTTGACCAGCAGCACTTGGGCCGTGTCATACAGTTTGCGCTCGCCGAACGACAGGTCCTTGGTCAGCTTGAGACGGAAAAGGTCGCGGAACACCTCGGCCACATCGAAGAGCGAGCCGGTTTTGATTTTTTCCATATATTCGCGGTAGCGCCGGTTCCAGGTCTGGTTGTCGCCCAGCATGTCCCGCTTGGTCTTCATGACGGCATACACTTTCGGGATTTCCTTGACATCGATGAGGCACCGCAGGCCGACGGAGTCGACATTGCCGGTGGGGATCATGATGACCATGCCGTTTTCCAACACCTTGAGAATGTAGAAATCATGTTTCTCGCCGTTGACCGTCCGGCTCTCGACGGCTTGGATTTGACCGACCCCGTGCGCCGGGTACACCGCAAGGTCCCCGACCCGGAATCTGCTTTTTTTTGGCCTCAAAGGCTTCACGTTTTCTTTAATTGTTTTCCCTGCCATATAGACCACCTGTCTCCCTTAAGTTGAGAAGCCGACAGGGCGATTCTGGCCCCATTACGCGGATATTCTTTATCATATTCAGCGTCCTGAAGCAACAAAAAAGGACTGGCGCCTTTCGGCGCCAATCCTTTTAAAACTCAACCCGTGTGGCGGGGATGATTACAGCAGGAACGGAACCAGCAGCAGCGCCACGACGTTGAGGATCTTGATCATCGGGTTGACGGCGGGGCCGGCGGTGTCTTTGTACGGGTCGCCGACGGTGTCGCCGGTGACGGCCGCCTTGTGGGTGTCGCTGCCCTTGCCGCCGAAGTGCCCGTCTTCAACGTATTTTTTGGCATTGTCCCAGGCGGCGCCGCCCGTGGTCATCGAGATGGCCACGAACACGCCGGTGACAATGCTGCCGATCAGCAGGCCGCCCAGGGCGATCTTGCCGAGCAGCAACCCGACGAGGATCGGGGTGACGACCGGCAGCAGGGCCGGGATCATCATCTCCTTCAGCGCGAACTTGGTGACGATGTCCACGCACGCAGCGTAGTCCGGCTTCCCGGTGCCTTCCATGATCCCCGGGATTTCACGGAACTGACGGCGCACTTCCTCAACGACCGCGCCGCCGGCCTTGCCGACCGCCATCATGGCGATGGAGGCGAACAGGTACGGCAGCAGGCCGCCGATGAAAAGGCCGATGATGACGTTGACGTCGCTCAGGTCAAACCGCAACTCCACCCCGCTGCCAAGCAGAGCGAACTCCTGAGTGTAGGCGGCGAAAAGCACCAGGGCGGCCAGGCCGGCCGAACCGATGGCATAGCCCTTGGTGACGGCCTTGGTGGTGTTGCCGACCGCATCCAAGGGGTCGGTGACGGCGCGGACGCTTTCTTCCATCTCGGCCATCTCGGCGATGCCGCCGGCGTTGTCCGTGATCGGGCCGTAGGCGTCGATCGCAATGACCATGCCGGTCATGGACAGCATGGACATGGCCGCCATGGCGATGCCGTAGAGGCCGGCGAAATAGTGGGCCATGCCGATGGCCAGGCAGATGACGAGCACCGGCGCCGCGGTGGACTGCATGCTGACGGCGAGGCCGGCGATGATGTTGGTGCCGTGGCCGGTGGTGGACGCTTGCGCAATACCCTTCACGGGGCCGTACTTGCCGGTGTAGTACTCGGTGATGATGACGATCACGACCGTCAGGATGAGCCCCACAAGGGTGGACAGGTAAATGTTCATGCTGCTGACCTGCTTGCCGCCGACGAGGGTGAGCATCGGCACCAGGTTCTGGCAGGCAAAGAAGAAGACGATGGCCGCGATGATGGCGCTGCCGAACATGCCCTTGTAGAGGGCGCCCATGATGTACTCGTTTTTACCGAGGCGCACGAAAAACACACCGATGATGGAGGCGACGATAGAGATGGCGCCCAGCACCAGCGGGAACTCGGTTGCAATGAGGTTTTTCGGGAACAGCAGGTTGCCGAGCAGCATCGCGGCCACCGCCGTCACGGCGTAGGTTTCGAACAGGTCGGCCGCCATGCCGGCGCAGTCGCCGACGTTGTCGCCCACGTTATCGGCGATGACCGCCGGGTTGCGAGGGTCGTCCTCGGGGATCCCGGCCTCAACCTTGCCGACCAGGTCGGCGCCGACGTCCGCACCCTTGGTGAAGATGCCGCCGCCCAGCCGCGCGAAGATCGAAATCAGGCTGCCGCCGAAGCCCAGGGCCACCAGGGCAACCACCGCGTCGCGGGTGGAAATCCCCATCTGGAGCAGAATGGTGTAATACCCGGCCACAGCTGTCAGCGCCAGGCCGGCGACGATCATGCCGGTGACCGAGCCGCCCCGGAACGCCAGCTGCAGGGCCGCATTCAGGCCTTTGCGGGCCGCTTCGGAAACGCGCACGTTGGCGATGACCGACACCCGCATGCCGATGTAACCCGCCAGGTAGGACGCCACGGCCCCGACCAGGAAGCCGATCGCCGTCGTTACCTTCATGGTCACGGCGATGATGATGAAAATGATGACCCCGGCAATGCTGACGCTTTTCAACTGACGGTTCAGATAGGCGATGGCGCCTTCCGCGATGGCGCCGGAAATCTGCTTCATCCGCTCGTTTCCGGCCGGAGAGCTTTTGACCATGCCGGCCACGATAATGGCGTAGAGCACGCCGGCAACACCCACTAATGTGCACACCAACGGTAGATAGTTCATCCTCTCCTCCCTAATTTTCGCATGGTTAATCGGTACGCGTAACTGGTTTGGTGTTGAACTGGTTCATGCCGATTTTGGTTCCTTTGCACAGGATCGTGACCAGGGCGTTTCTCGCCCGCTCGATGACCCCGGGCAGTGCGGCGGTTTCATCCCGCGTGAACTGATCCAGCACGTAATCCGCCACTGGCTGCCCTGCGGTTTCGGAACGCCCGATGCCCACCCGCAGGCGGGTGAAATCACCCCCACCGAAGGCATCGATCAGCGACCTTACGCCATTGTGTCCGCCATGCCCTCCTTTCTCTTTTATTTTCATACGCCCGTATGCCAGGTCGATGTCGTCATGAACGATCACCATGTCCCGGCTTGAAATTCGAAAGAACTCTGCAAGGCTGCGCACCGGAAGACCGCTGCGGTTCATGAAGGCCAAGGGTTTCGCCAGCACGACGTCAAGCCCTTCGATCCGGCCCCGTCCAAAGCCCGCGCTGAACTTCTCACGACCGACCTCAATGGCGAAATCGGCGGCCAACCGGTCCAGCACCATGAAGCCGATGTTGTGCCGCGTGGCCGCATACCTCGCACCCGGGTTGCCGAGGCCGACAACCAAGCGCAACCGCCCCGGCGGCGCCCCATCGATCTCCCCCATGCTCATGACCATTTGCGCGATCGAGCATCCATTCCGCCCGGAATCGGCGTCAGGACTTCTCTGCCGCCGCTTCGCCCTCGCCCTCGGCGGGCTTTTCAGCCCCTGCGGCTTCCTCACCCTCGGCCGGAGCGGCCGCCGCCGGCGCCGCTTCCGCCTTCGGGCTGACCACGGTCACCACGGTGTAATTTTCACCCGGCGGCAGCTCCACGCCGGGCGGCAGGGCGATGTTCTTCACATGCAGGGCGTCGCCGATCCCCAGCTCGCTCACGTCGAGCTCCAGGCTCTCCGGGATTTCCCGCGGCAGGCAGAAGATGGCGATTTCACGCTCGATGATCTGCAGCATGCCGCCGAATTCCTCGCCCTTGGCCTTGCCCTTCAGCGCCACCGGCACCATGACACGGAGCTTGCGGCTCATGTCGATCTCGTAGAAATCGACGTGAAGGAACTGACCGTTCACCGGGTTCGTCTGCAGCTCCTTGATGATGGCAAGCTTGGTGACGCTGCTGCCGTTCTGGATGATGAGAGAGAATATCGTCCGCCGGATGTTGCCCTTCTGAACCACGCGTTCGAGGTCCCGGACATTGACCGAGAGCTGTTTCGTCTCCGCGCCCGGTCCGTAGAGCACGGCGGGGACCAAGCCTTCCCGGCGCAGCCGGCGGGCCGGCCCGTTGCCTTTCGTTTCGCGCGCCGTAGCGGTTAATTCAAGCTGTTTCAACGGATGTTCCTCCTTGACCTAAAGGTACAGGCTTTTCTCAAAGCCGGTTTAAACAAACAGCGACGTGACCGAATCCCCCCGGTAACTGCGGATGATGGCCTCGCCGACCAACTCGGAAATTGACAGGACGCTTATTTTTTCGCACGCCGACGCACTCGGCTTCAACGGGATGGTGTCCGTAACGACCACGCTTTTCAGCACCGAGTCCTTGATGCGATCCACCGCCGGGCCCGAAAGCACGGCGTGAGCGCAGCAGGCGTGGATCTCGCGGGCCCCTTCCCGGGACAGGGCTTCCGCCGCTTCGACAAGGGTCCCGGCCGTGTCCACCATGTCGTCCAGAATCACGACCACCTTGCCGGCCACGTTGCCGATGACGGCCATGGCCTTGGCCTGATTCGGTGCGGAGCGACGCTTGTCGATGATGGCCAGGTCCGCATCCAACCGCTTGGCAAAGGCCCGTGCCCGTTCGACGCCGCCGGCATCGGGAGAAACGATGGCAAGGTCATTGTCGAAGTGGCGGCGGATGTGGTTGATCAGCACCGGTGCCGCAAACAGGTTGTCCACCGGTATGTTGAAAAAGCCCTGGATCTGGCCGGCATGCAGGTCCAAGGTGATCACACGGTGAGCGCCGGCCACGGTAAGCATGTCGGCCACGAGTTTGGCGCTGATCGGCACCCGCGGGGCCACTTTCTTGTCCTGACGCGCATACCCGTAGTACGGCAGCACCGCCGTGATCCGCCGTGCGGAAGACCGCTTGAACGCGTCGATCATGAGCAAGAGCTCGACCAGGTTGTCATTGACCGGTGCGCAGGTCGACTGGATCACGAACACGTCCCTCGAACGCACGTTTTCGAGGATCTCGATCTGGATCTCACCATCGCTGAAGGTGGTGACCTTGGCGCCGCCCAGAGGCAGCCTCAGGTAGCCGCAAATTTTTTGGGCTAATTCAGGGTTCGAACTTCCTGAAAATACAAAGACACCGTTGTTTTCCATGGTATCCCCGCTGTTTCCGTCATTAGGCCTCCGGCACCGCTGCACCCGGCGCACCATTCGCCCACGTTCAGCACATGCTTGCAGAACACGCCGGCACCGTCTTGCCGGCCTCCTCCGCGAAGAAAGAAGCCGTTGCTCTCGCGTATGGCTGGGGCGGGAGGATTCGAACCTCCGGATGCAGGAACCAAAGTCCTGTGTCTTACCACTTGACGACGCCCCAGAAAGGCTCGCCCTTGCCCCCCGGAATCTCTCCGGCCCCCCGGTCTTTAGATCTCGCAGATCAACGGAGTCGGACCGGTCAGCAAACCTGCGCAAAACAGCCGCCACCCCCGGCCCATCGGCAGGGTGTCAGCGGCTTTGTGAGCGGCTTCCAAGTCGGGGAAAAGCCCGAAAACACTCGGCCCGCTCCCGGACATGAGGGAACCCAGCGCCCCTTGGCCGGTCAACAGGTTCTTGATGGCGACGAGCTCAGGATGCCACGCCAGCGTAACCGCCTCGAGATCATTGTATAAATGGAGATCAGGGGCAAATACCGATTTCTTTAAATGGGCTCTTGTAGGTCGTTTTGGGCGGTTTGTCAATCGTAAATTCAGATTTTGGTAAACCATTCGAGTGGATACGGCAAATGTCGGGCTCACCACCAGCGCCGCCAGAGGAGGGATTCCGGCGAAGGCCTCCAAACGGTCGCCGATTCCGGAAGCCAGGGCCGGCGATTGGAAAAGGAAGAAAGGTACATCCGCACCGAGAGATTTTCCGATGGCCATGAGGCGGTCCAATGAGAGGGGGGCGCGGTGAAGATGATTCAATCCCAGCAGCACGCTGGCGGCATTGCTGCTGCCCCCACCCAGCCCCGCCGCCACCGGAATCCGCTTGGTGAGGTGGATCGCAACCCCACCGCGCCGCGCGCAGGCTTCAAAGAAACGCCGCGCCGCCCGCAGCGCCAGGTTGCCGTCATCCACGGGAAGAGCGGGGTCGGAGCACGTGAGGGTGATATCTGCCGAGGTTGGATTCAGGAGGATCTCGTCATACAGACCAATCCGGCACATAAGGGAAAAGAGATCGTGGTAGCCGTCCGGCCTTCGACCCAAAACGCACAGAAACAGATTGACCTTGGCGGGAGAAAGGATCCGAAGCGCCATCACCGCTGCCGCCCGACCGCCCGTTTCATCCTTTTCCCTTCACGAACAGAATGCGCAAATCGTAGAGGATGCTTTTCAGCATGCCGTCCTCATCCGCGGCGAGGTTCCCGGCCGTCTTCTGCTGCAGCATGCTCAAAATGTCGATGGTCTGCTTGGCCATGGGAAGGTTCTTCTCCACCTTCCCGGAGACCGGGTCCTCGATGACTCCCAGGTGCACCAGGGCGGAGGCATTGAGGGAGGCGACAAACGTGGGGAAATTGATCTGGGGCAGAGGGGTTTCGGGCTGCCGGGGCTGATCGTTCGAGGCGGGTTCGCTCTTCTGCTCCGGCCGCTCTTCGGTGGCCGGCGTTTCATCCGTTGCGGGCGGGCCGTCCTGTGAAAACATCCGGCGGTCTTTCACTACGAACCCTTTTTCTTTTTCGGCCATAGCGCCTCCTCGATCGGCATGTTGAGGGTCAGTTGCTTGAAGGATAAGTTAGGAAAAACGCGCCGTTTGTCAAGTCAAACGGACTAATCGGACTTTTCGGTTTTGTCCAGTTTGCCAAAGGCATATTTGCTGATGAGCGCCTCGATGTCGAGTGCCGGCTCGGTTTCGATGATCATATCGCCGGGCTTCAGAATCCGGTCGCCCCCGCCCGGTGATAGCTGAACGTATTTGTCCCCCAGCAGCCCCGCCGACTTGATCGAAGCGATCACGTCGTCGCTGAGCTTCAGGCCCTCTTTTATTTTCAGCCGCACCATCGCGACCAGGTCCTTGGGATCCAGGGCGATCGCATCCACCTGGCCCACCTGAACCCCGGCGATCTCCACCTGGGCGCCCACCTTCAGGCCCGTGACCGATGTGAAGCGGGCGTTCAGCAAGTAGTATTTGTCGCCCAGGATCTCGACCTCCCCGAGCCGGAAGGTGAGATAGCCCACGCAGATGATGCCGAGCAGGACGAAGACGCCCACTCCCAGTTCTACCGATGATTGACGCATAATTCCTCCGGTCAGTTGCGGCCCTCGTAAAATACCGCTTGCCCCTGTTGCGCCTGGGCGATCAGATCCTCCAGCCCGCTGTCCTTGTGCGCCTGCGCCACCCCCGCGCTCACCGAATAGCTGAACCCCTTGGCGGCTTCGACCGAATCGAAGAGGGTGTTGTTCTCCATGGTCCGGAAAATTTTTCGACAGAAATCCCGGGCCTGCTCCTCGCTGGTGTCCGGCAGGACCGTCAGGATCTTGTTGATGCCGTAACGGAAACACGTGTCGGTGATGTAGGTGTTCTGGGTGACATGGTTGGCGAAGGTCTTGAACACCTTCTGGCCGGCCTCGTGTTCGTCGATGCGGTCGATGCCCTCCAGGTTGTCCATGGCCATCAGGACGATGGAAAACGGGATCTCATGCCGCTGCAGCCGGCTCAGCTCCTGCAACAGCCGATTCTGGCCGATGGAGTGGGAGGTGATGCCGGTCAGGTCGTCGCGGGGGCTTTCGAGGCCTTCGATGAAATTGCGCACCCCGGGGTCCGAGGCTTGCTGGATTTCATCGGGTGTGCCCTCGAACCGGATTCTGCCTTCGTCGATCATCGCCACCCGCTGCGCGATGAAAAAGATGTCGGGAATCTCGTGGCTGACCACCACCCCGGTGAAACCGAAACGCCGCTGATAGCCCAGGATCATGCTGTGCACGGCGTTCTTGCGGATCGGGTCGAGCCCGGTGGTCGGCTCGTCGAACAGGACGATCTCGGGGTCGGTCACCAGCGCACGCGCGAGCGCCACCCGTTTCTTCATGCCGCCGGAGAGCTGGGCCGGGTATTTCTGGTCGATGTCGTGCAGATCGAGCTGATGGAGCTTGTCGCGCACCCGTCGCTGGATGTCCGCCCGGGGCATCCCTTTGCGCTCCACAAGCGGCAGGGAAACGTTGTCCATAACATTCAGAAAATCGAACAGTGCGGTGTCCTGAAAGACGTAGCTGAACTTCTGCTTGAGGGCTTTCTTTTCGGCGGGGCTCATCTCCGCGCGGCTCTTGCCATCGAAGCGGATCGTCCCGTCGTCGGGTTCCAGCAGACCGATAATGTGTTTGAGCAGCACACTTTTGCCGGATCCGCTCTTCCCGATGATGGCGGTGATCTCGCCCCGCCGTATGCTCAGGTTGATGCCGTCGAGCACGCGGTTGAGTCCGAGTGTCTTGACGACGTCCTTGAGTTCGATCAGGGGAGTTTCGGCCATGGGATGCGCTTCACATCAAAAACGTGGTCATCACGTAATCCGTCACCAAGATCAAAACGCAAGAGATGACCACCGCCGAGGTTGTGGAGATGCTCACCCCCTTGGCACCGAACTCGGCCCGGGTGTGGGTGTAGTATCCCTGGTAGCAGCAGATGGTCACCATCACGACGGCGAACACCAGGGACTTGATGAATCCGCCGGTGATGTCGCTCATCACCACGCTGGACTGGGCCCGTGAAAAGTAGAAGGCGGGGTTGACGCCCAGCAGGGCCGAGCCCGACAGGTATCCGCCGAACAGGCCCACCACATCGAAAAGGGCGGTGAGCAGGGGGAAGCACACCAGCGCGGCGGCGATGCGCGGGCTGATGAGATAGCGCACCGGGTTGATGTCCATGGTCTTGAGGGCGTCGATCTGCTCGGAGATGCGCATGATGCCGATCTCGGCCGCCATGGAGGAGCCGGCACGGGCGATCACCATGATGGCCGTGAGCACCGGGCCCATCTCGCGCACCAGCGAAAGCGCCACGGCCGAGCCCAGCGCCGCCGTGGAGCCGTATTTCACCAGCGCGTAATAGCCCTGCAACCCGAGCACCATACCCGTGAACGCGGCGGTCAGGCAAATGACGAAAACCGACTTCATGCCGATGAAGTAGATGTGCTGGCGGATCTTGTCGAACTGAAACGGCGGCTGAAAGATCAGGATGAAGCCTTTGATGAAAAACAGGAAGACCCGCCCCATATACCGAACGGACGTCAGGACTTCACGACCCAGGCCGGCGACGGGATTTTTCAAAGTGACAAGGCTGAACATTCGTGCTACATAGCTCCGGAAATTTGGCTAAAGGAAGAGACCCGCCCGTGCGATGAACACCGCGGCGTCTTTTTTTCCAAAATGATATTTTCTATGCGAGTCTATCTGTAAAGTCAAGGCTGGGTAAAACGCCCCTCCGCCGCTTTTGCAGCGGAGCGGGAAAGACCGCTGTGCGTTGCAGCGGTCGCTTTTTTTCGCGAGCGCAGCGGTTCTCATGATTCGAGCGGAAAACTTGAGCAAGAGCTTCGGCGGCCGGGTCCTCTTCGACCGAGTCGATTTCACCCTGAATTCCCGCGAGCGGCTGGGATTGGTGGGCCGCAACGGCCACGGCAAGACCACCCTCTTCCGGATCATCGCCGGCGAGGAGCCGGCGGACTCCGGCGGCCTGATCGTCCCCAAGCACTACCGGATCGGCTACGTCCGGCAGATCTTAGATTTCACGCGCCCGACGGTCCTGGAAGAAGCCATGACTGCGCTGCCGCCCCCGGAAAGCGGCCATCACTGGAAAGCCGAAAAAATCCTGGCCGGCCTGGGTTTTTCCAAGCCAGACATGGAGCGCCCGCCGGCCGAGTTTTCAGGCGGCTACCAGGTGCGCCTCAATCTTGCCAAAGCCCTTGTCTCCGCGCCCGATTTGCTGCTGCTCGACGAGCCGACCAATTTCCTTGACATCACCACCATCCGCTGGATCGAGCGCTTTCTGGTGGCCTGGCCCCGGGAGCTCATGGTCATTACCCACGACCGCAGCTTCATGGACAAGGTAGTCACCCATGTCATGGGCATCCACCGCCAGAAGGTCCGCAAGATCGCAGGCACCACCGACGTCTATTACGGCCAGATCGCCCAGGACGAGGAGGTCTACGAAAAAACCCGGCTCAACGACGAGCGCCGACGCAAGGAGGTGGAGCTCTTCATCACGCGCTTCCGCGCCAAGGCGCGGCTGGCCGGTCTGGTTCAGTCGCGGGTCAAGACCCTTCAGAAGATGGAGAAGCGGGACAAGCTGGAGAAGCTGAAGGACCTCGAGTTCTCCTTCCGCGAGAAGCCGCTGCCCGGGAAATCCGCCCTGCAGGCCCGCAACGTGGGGTTCGCCTACCAGCCGGACCAGCCGCTGATCACGGACTTCTCCATCACCCTCACGGCCGGGGAACGCGTCGGCATCGTGGGGCCCAACGGCAAGGGCAAGACCACCCTGCTCAAGATCCTGGCCGGGGCCCTCGCCCCCCAGACCGGCGAGGTGCTCTACCACCCGGCCATCCATAAGGGCTTCTTCGAGCAGACGAACGTGAGCCACCTGATCCCCAACCGCACCGTCGAGGAGGAAATCCTTTACGCCGACGCCGGCGTCGACCGGCAGCAGGCCCGGGACATCTGCGGTGCGATGATGTTCTCGGGCGACGATGCCCTCAAGAAGATCGCGGTGCTCTCCGGCGGCGAGAAAAGCCGCGTGCTGCTGGGCCAGATCATCGCCGCCGCCGTGAATCTGCTCCTGCTCGACGAGCCCACCAACCACCTCGACCTGGAATCCTGCGATGCGCTGCTCGCGGCGCTCGACGCCTTCGAGGGGACGCTGATCCTGGTCACCCACAACGAGATGTTCCTGCACGCCCTGGCCGAGCGGCTGGTCGTCTTTCGCGAGAACGGGGTTGAGGTGTTCGACGGCACCTACCAGGAGTTCCTGGACAAGGGCGGGTGGCAGGACGAGAAGCCGGCCGGGAAAGCGGAGGCGGAGGCTGCCGGCGTGCCGGCCGAAAGCATCAAAGCAGCGCGCAAGGAGCTGCGCCGGCGGCGTTCGGAGATCAGCGCCCGCCGCAGCCGCGCGCTCAAGCCGCTGGAGGACGAGATGAAGTGCCTTGAGCGCGACATCGAGCGCCAGGACGCCGAAATGGCCCAATTCACCCAAGCCATGCAGGCCGCATCCGAAAACCGCGACGGCGCCCGGATCGCCGAGGTCTCCCAGGCCATGCACGCCTGCCAGAAGGACATCGACCGCCTCTTCGACGCCCTCGACCGTGCCACCCGCGAGCA
>Ga0210069_1000115_pt1 | contig 15035 bp, 15 predicted proteins | sample RushSE_TuleB_D2_FD_185568 | JGI IMG/M metagenome (GOLD analysis project Ga0210069, IMG submission 185568) | Wetland microbial communities from San Francisco Bay, California, USA, that impact long-term carbon sequestration - RushSE_TuleB_D2... | ecosystem: Environmental > Aquatic > Marine >... | reverse complement strand
GATGGCATTTCGGTAATGCAGGTTGTCGTCAACGATGACGATTCTAAGAGGTGTAGTTGTCATAAGGATAATATGCAGGACTTTGGTCCCGAGGCGAGATGTTAACAGGAAACTTTATTTGGCATCAATGGGGTGAATCCTGTATTTGAAGGGTAAGCCAAAATTGGTGAGGCTCTCGAATACCGGCATACCGATTCAAGGTGCGTATACGGCGATGAATCGAATCCTTGGGAGTTTTTGAAAATTTGATGGTGTTGTTGAGATAATCTCAACCAGGGCGTACTTCAAAAAAGTGTGGATATGATCTTGGCAGGTAGAAATTTGGATGGATTGTGTCTTTGGCGTATATCCAACGAAAAGGGATCATATGTCGGGGTGGTTTGGAAAAGCCCCGCCATCTCAGACGCCGAGGCCGTTTCAGTCGCGTTCCAGCGCAACGAATTCACCGCCGCGTTGGCCAAGACGGGGACGACCTTGACGAGGATTTCAAGACGCATTTTTTTCTATTTTTACAATTCAAAACGGTTGAATTTGTTCCAGGCACTTTCAGCAGCTTCCAAGCGTTTTCGGCTGCCTTCGATATAATTGCTTGTCAGAGAAAGCAATGTATGGCTCACGCTCGTCAGGGCAGTATATGAGTCCAGAAGGCTGTTGCTTCCTACATACGCATAAAGGATATGCATTCCTTTTTTGAGGTTTACCTTTATGCTGACGTCGGTTAGCAAGGCTTGAGGCACTCTCAATTTACTTAAAAAATCAATTGCTCGCTGGACTTCAGGGGAGTGCCGTCTCATTGATACAATTAACGCAAAATCTTGAGGCTCCAAGTCAAAGAGAGCATCGACTGCCGATCCGCCAGGATCCGGTGCCAGTCGCACATTGTCGCGCATGGTTTTTAGAGCCAGGCTTAAATAAAGGGCAATCGGGTAGGAGAATCGGCGGCCGAAAAGGACGACACGCTCAGCGCAAGCGATCGCTTTGGCAGTAGCATCAAGTTCAATTATGTCCAAAGACTCATAGGTCTGGCGGAGATTCATCAACTCCCGTTGATATATGCCCTCCACCACATCCGCGTGGCTGTTGACTGAAAATTTGAGATACAGCTCAGGTGAAGGGGTAAACGATTTCAGCAAGGCATTTCTTGCGGTCTCCTGCAGTTCAGGAAATCCGCTCAGCCCCAACTTCTGCGCGAGTCGAACGATGGAGGAGCGGTGCACGCCGAGCCGGTCCGCCAGTTGGGCGGCGGATTCATACGCCCACAAGTCCAAGTGTTCGCCCAGGTGCGCGGATAGGCGCAACTCGCCGGCTGTCAGCCCCTTCGCCCTTGCCGCAATCCAGTCATGAATTGTTTTTTGTTTGGTCATTACGGAGTTCCGGCGGAGTTCCGTTTGCTCCTTCAACACATTATAGGATCAGCGCATTTCTATCTTGCGAATCCCAAGCGAGTTAGCCGACCGGCACCTCGATATCCAACAGGGGAGCATACTGCTGGGAGCCGAAAATATCGGAGTCTCCGGGACTTCCGCTGGGCCGGTTTCGGCTGATGGTGAATTTGATGGCATACGCTGGATCGAAAAAAACGAAGTCGGAAATCCGCGATTCTTGAATGCCGTAAAGCGTGGCGACCGATCTCCGCGACAACACGTTCGCCGTCTTAACTTTCTCGTAGGAAGCCTGGTCGAGAAAAATAATGTCAAACGTGATCCTGTCGACCCCCGCATTTTTGGAGCGTATGGTTTTGGCCAAGGAACTAAGTTTCACTGTTTCCAATGGGTGCCTCCTTATTAAATGCCAGCCTCTGTAAGATGGACAGGGAAAAGCTCCAGGGGATGGTCTGCCGCTACGGTGTGATTCAGGGTCCAGCGGTAAGCCGGGCTTGCGGGCAGGACCTCGTCCAGAAGAAAAGCGACTCCGCCGGCGGTTCCCTTGACCTGCGGGAGCCGTGCATAGAACATCTGACGCGTGCCGGTCATACAGACCTCTTCCGCCATTTCCTTTGTGGGGGCAATGCCCTGCACCACAACGCATAATTCATGGGAACGCACATCCTTGAGGGGTTCCATGTCGCCCATGACTCCGTTCTTGCCGTAGACATGATAGTAAAGCTCGTATCCGCTCTCACTGAACCTTTCCTTCACCTGGTCCTTGGCCCACTGGATGACCTGATCGATATGGGCGATGGTATAGGGATCCCGTATCCCGACCATGCCGATAAACCGTTCACCCACCTTGCCGGACCCCTCCAGCTTGACTCGAAATTCATCAGCCGGAACGAATTGGGGCCCCGTAATGCGGGTGGTCCTGTCGTCGTATTGCTCATATCGGCAGTTGCTCATGTCCAGGCGGCCTCCGGCCACAAATTCGTCGAAGGGATTGGATCGTTCATACATCGCATGACCGGCCACCGAGGCAACCGTGCAGCGCTGATTGGGGTGCATGGCGGTGACCTTGACATCCTCCATGGAAATTTCACCGATAACGGTTTCCTTGCCGGCATAGGGTTCGGCGCAGAAAGAGGCACACTCGAGCACTTTGCCCAGATAATAGGAGAGCGCCTCGGGAAATCCCGCCCGAATGGCAGGCCCGGCAAAGATGACACAATCACTGCTGCGCCCTCCGATGATGACGTCGGCGCCCATGTCCAGCAACTTGATGTAGGGGTGCACCCCTGCCATGGCGACGATGCGATCCGTGGCGTCCAGTTCCTCCAACGTGAGGTCGGGTCGGCCGTCCAGCCCCCGAATGGATTGGCCGGCCGCCATTTTTGCCTTCAGACAATCCTTGGTCACGTCAGAGTAAAAATACCCCAACTTGAACTTCGGAAGCTTATGTTTTCCCGCGAGCTCCTTGATGATCTTCACGTAAAGATCGACCCGACTGTTGCTGCCTGTATCTCCGGCCGAACCGATGAGCATGGGAATCCCAAGCTGACGCGATGCCCGCAGCATATGGTCCAGGTCATGGCGCTGCCAGTCAAGGGGGCTGGTGGACGTATCCGATCCGAGGGGCCCGGGGCCGATGTCATCGCTGCCCGAGTCGGCAAGGATGAAATCCGGTTTCGAGTTCACCCCCAGGTAAAAACTTTCGGTCTTGATGGGCGCAAAGCCCAAATGACCGTTCGGGCACAAAAAACGTAGATTTTTCATTTTTTTCCTTCTCTTTCCTCAGGTTCGGGTCAACGGGATCGACGGCTTCTCATTAAGAAGCCGGCTGCTTCCTGAATGAACGCCTGAAAGGGCCGGAGGAACTCGGCGCGGCTTTGAAACATCCATTCAGGGTGGAATTGCAATCCGAGGGCAAAACACCCCTTCGCTTCGATGGCTTCGACAAGATGGTCCCCGGACCAGGCCGACACAACGAATCCGGCCGGAGGCTCAGCCACCGCCTGACGGTGAAAACTGTTCACCGTAGCCGCTTCTCCCAGCCACTCTTTCAGCCGCGTGTCCGCTACGGTGATAATTTCATGGCTGGGTGCGGTCGGCGGCTCTTTCTGATAATGGCTCGGGCGTTGGGGGTTATCCATCACAATGTTCAAGATCAACCGGCCCCCTAACGCTTCTGCGAGCGTCTGGTGGCCGCGGCAGATGCCCATGATGGGTATGCCGCGACGCCAGGCTTCTCTGACCAGCTCCACTTCATAGTCATAGCGGCCCGGATCCGTCTCGCGCAGGGTGGGCCTCGGGTTGTCGCTGAAGCTTCCAGCCGGCAAATCGGTGCCGCCGCTCAGAAGCAGCCCATCGATTGCGGAAATCACGTCCGGAGGGGGCGGAACATAATCCTTAGCGGTTCCAAGCAGCATCGGCAGCCCCCCCGCCGCCAGGATGGCCAGGGTGTACTGCGCGGACAGGCGATGGAATGCCCTGGCATTGCCCGAAGGAGCCGGCTGCAGGGCCAGATGGCACGTGATGCCGATGACCGGTCGCCTTTTTTCCATTCTATGCGCCTCCCATCTCGTTTTCCCCGTAACGGAAGCAGGCCACCCGATGGCCGGCACTCACGTGCGTCCAGCCGGGAGCGGCTTCCTCGCACCGAGAGCCGATTTTTTCCGGGCAGCGGGTGTGAAAAAAGCAACCTCGCGGCGGCGCCAGAGGGCTGGGGATCGTCCCCTTCAGAACAACCCGTTCTTTCACGCCGGTCCTTTCGAGCTTGGGGATGGCCGCAAGCAGCGCCCGGGTGTAAGGGTGCATGGGCGCTTTGTACAATTCCTCGGTCTCGGCAACTTCGACGAGGCGGCCCAGATACATAACCGCAACGCGATCCGAGATGTGATAAACCACCCGCAGGTCATGGGCGATAAAAAGATAGGTGAGGCGGAATTCCTTCTTCAGATCCTCCAAGAGGAGGATAATCTGGGCCTGAACGCTGACATCGAGGGCGCTGACGGGTTCATCGGCCACGATCAGCTTGGGCCGGACCGCCAAGGCTCTTATAATACTGATCCGCTGCCTCTGGCCGCCGGAAAGCTGGTGGGGATAGGCATCAATGAACCGTACAGGCAGCGATACCCTCCGGAGGAGTTGGCAGATCTCTTCTTCCTGTTCCTTCAGATCCCTTATTCCTCGCACCTTCAAGGCAGCCCCTACGATCTGTCGAATGGTTTTCCGCGGGTTAAGGCTGGAGTAGGGGTTTTGAAAAATGACTTGCATCTCCCGCCGGATCTTCCGAAGCCGGCTGCCGTCGGCAGTGCTGATATCCTCCCCCTGGAACAAGACCTTCCCCGATGTGGGCTTCAGCAGCCGGATCCCCACTCTTCCCAGGGTGGACTTCCCGCTGCCCGATTCTCCCACCAGCCCCAACGTTTCGTTCTCATCGAGTTCCAACGTAACGTCGTTGACGGCATGAACCAACCGATCCTTGCGGCCGGCCAAGACCCGGCCCAGAAGACTGCTGGGGAGAGGGAAGTGTTTGGTGACATTTTCAAAGGAAAGCAGCGACATCATCGTCCCCCGGAAAAGAGATGACAGCATACCTCGCGGCCGGAGTCCATAACCGTTTTTTCCGGCACCTGGTCTCTGCATTGCTCCATGGCCCGAGCACACCGATCCGTGAATGCGCAGCCCGCAGGAAGATGAGCAAGGTCCACCTCCCCGGGAATGGGCTCCAAGGGCTTGCTCTTACCCCACCTCATTAGGGGCAGGGCGTTGATCAGCCCTACCGTGTAAGGATGTTTCGGCTCACCGGTCACCTGCGCCACGCTTCCCAGTTCCACCACTTTTCCGGCATACATCACGGCAATACGATCGCAGAACTCCGCCGCCAGAGAGAGGTCGTGCGTCACCAGGATCACGGCGGTTCCTCTCTCGCTGTTGATACGATCCAGCAGATTCATAATCTGGGCCTGCACGGTGACGTCAAGCGCGGTGGTGGGCTCATCGGCCAAAAGGACTTGCGGGTTGCAGGACAACGCGATGGCGATGACGGCCCGTTGCTGCATGCCGCCCGAGAACTCGTGGGGGTAGGCTTCATAACGCTCGGCAGGCGATGGGATACCGACCTCTGACATGAGCTCATAAACGCGCCGGCGCTCGGCCGCCCGCTGGCTCCGTTTCCATAAGGACCGGGAAGCGGAATCGGCAAATAGGTTGTGCACTTTCAAGCTTTCCTGGATCTGCTCGCCGACCTTGTAAACCGGGTTCAGGGTGGTCATGGGGTCCTGGAAAATCATTGCCAGGTCCTTGCCCCTGAGTGTCCGCATTTCATGAGGCGTGAGTTTGAGGAGATCACGGCCTAAATACCTGAGCACACCGGAGGTGACACGTCCGGGATGCGGCGTGAGCCGGAGCAGCGTGAGCAAGGTCATGGATTTCCCGCTTCCGGATTCGCCGACCAGACCCAGCTTTTCGCCTGTGTGCAGCGTAAGACTCACATGATTGACGGCTCGGATCACCCCTCGTTTGGTGGGGAACTCCACCCCCAGGTTTTCAATTGCCAGCACCGGCTCCTTCATGTCTGCACCTTGAGCCTGGGATCCAGCACCTCCCGGAGCCCCTCGCCAAGGAGGTTGGTGGCAAGCACCAGGGCCATCAGAATGAGCCCGGGCAGCGTGCTCACCCACCAGGCAGTGAACAGCAGCCCTCTGCCCTCGCTGATCATGGACCCCCATGCGGGGATGCTGGGCGGAATCCCAACGCCCAGAAAAGAGAGCGAGGCCTCCAGCACGATCATGAAACCCACCCGAAGGGTTGCCAGAACGATGATGGAGGGCAGGATATTGGGCAGAATCTCGCTCAGCATGATCTGCCACCCCGGTTGCCCCAGGGACCTTGCAGCGTCCACATATTCGCGGGTCTGCTGCGCAAGCGTGTCGCCGCGCGCCAACCGAAAGAATTCAACCCAGCCCCTCAGCGCCAGGGCCCAGATCAGGTTGAAGAAACCCGGGCCGAGGAAGGCCATCATCGCTATGGCCGAGATGAGGTAAGGGAAGGCCATGAGGACCTCGCTCATTCGGGAGAGAATCGAGTCCAGCCGCCCCCGGTAGTATCCCGCAATCAGGCCCAGGCTCACACCAAAAAAGACACAGAGCGTGACTGAGAGAAACCCGATCAGAATGCTCACCCGCGCGCCGTAGATGCAACGGGACAGGATGTCTCGGCCGAGCCCGTCCGTTCCCAACCAGTGCTCCGCGCCCGGTTCCTGCAGACGATCGACGAGTGCCGTTTCACTGGGTGGATAAGGTGCGATCACGGGACCGGATATGGCGATTAAGATGTAAACGCCTACCACCAGCGCTGCCAGCACGGCGGACGGGTTCTTGCGCAGCTCCTGCCACACGCCAAGCAAGCTCCGCGCTGTCAGGTAGGCATGAAGCGTCAATGCTTCTGTGACATGGGCCATTGGTTCATCCTAGAGCTCGATTTTCGGGTTTAAAAACGTGTAAATCAAATCCACCGCCAGGTTTGCGGCCACATAAATGAGGGCGTACAGCATGACGGCGCATTGAACCACCACGTAGTCCCTCGCAAAAATGGAACTCACCACCAGGCGCCCGAGCCCTGGCCAGGAGAAGATGGTCTCTACGATCATGTTGCCGCCGAGCAGCATGCCCACCTCCAGGCCGGCGACCGTCACGACCGGGATCAGGGCGTTTCGCAAGGCATGCCGAATCACCACCATCGGTTCGGAAACCCCCTTTGCCCTGGCGGCGACCACATACTCCATGCGCATGGTTTCCAGCATGGATGAGCGGATGACCCTCGCCATGAGTGCGGCGAAGGCCACCCCCAGTGTCGTGGCGGGAAGAAACAGATGGAGCAGCACATTCTTGAGAGCCTCCCAGTTTCCCGCGAGGACGGCATCGATCGTCATGAAACCCGTGATCCGGATCAGATCCAGCGTGGCGTCCATCTGGCCCGAGGTGGGAAACCAACCCAGTTGCACGCTGAAAAATAAAATGAGAATCAACCCGAACCAAAAATTGGGCATGCTGATCCCCAGGAGTGCACCCGTCATGGTCACTCGGTCTATCCATGAACCCGGCCGGAGGGAGGTGAACACTCCCACCGGCAGAGCGATGAGGATCGCCACGAGGAAAATGGCAAGCGTCAGCTCGATGGTGGGAGGCAACGTCTCCGCCAGCAGCGCCGCCACCGGTCTGCGTTTGTCCAGCGAGTTTCCCAAATCGCCTTGGACGACTCCGCTGACGAAAAGCCACAGCTGTTGATACAGAGGCTTGTCAAGATGCAGTTCGCTCCGCAGTGATTCCATTTCCATCTTGCTCGCTGCGCTGTCTCCCAGCATGATCTCAACCGGGTCTCCAGGCAGCAGGCGCATAAAAAAGAAGACGATGATCAGCACCCCCACCACCACCGGGATGGCCGCCAAAAGCCTTTCAATGATGCGCACAAGCCTCATGGAAAAAGCCTCCTTATTTGGCTTGGTACCCGGCCTCCTTGAGCAACGCCTTGGCCTTTTCAGGATTATACGGATAGGGCTTCAGGTTCGGGTCGTATCCGAATCCGCTGGAGAGAAAGCAGGTCGGAAGCCGCGTGGCGTAACCGAGGTAGATATTCTTCAAGATCTTGTCCCAGTTCACGGCCATGTTGACCGCCTGCCGGACCCGTACGTCGTCAAAGGGGGGTTTCTTGTTGTTGAGCTCGATCTGGTAGGACCGGGTGCCTTCGACGGTTTTCAACTGGACGCGGTTGCTCTTCTTGAGTTTTTCCACGAGGTCCGTCGGGATGGCCTGGATGATGGTCACCTCGCCAGCCAGCAGAGCGGCGACACGGGTGGAGGGTTCGGGCATTGTCCTGAAAACAGCCTTTTTGACCTTGGCGGGGCCGACGGGAGGCAATTTGGGTGCGCCGCCGTAGTATCCTTCAAAGCGTTCCATCACCACTTCTGAGTCAAGCTTGCCTTTCACGAATTTGAAAGGCCCCGTGCCGATCGGTTTCTCGGCGAAGGCCTTGTCGCCGACTTCTTTGATGTATTTCTGAGGCACAATCTGAAAGTGCACCAGCGCCTGCATAAAGGGCGGGAAGGGATTGGCAAGTTCGAATTTGACCTTCCGGTCGCTCATCTTTTCAACCTTTTGAAGCGGCCCCAGAAGCCCCTTTCTCGGGCTTGACTGTCCACCCACACCCCCTGCCGTCAGGACGCGCTCGAATGTAAAAACAACATCATCCGCAGTGAGCGGGTCGCCGTTATGAAACTTCACATTGGGACGCAGGGTAAAGACATAGGTCGTGGGGTTTACCTCTTCCCACCCCTCTGCCAATTCCGGCACGACATCCGCCCCATTTGTGCGGGTCACGAGTCCATCGAACATATTGCGGATAACGGTTTCGGTGTCCCGGTCACGGTGCATCGCCGGATCGAGCGTGACAAAGGCGTTGACATTCATGCCCACAATGATGGTGTCGCCCTTTTTGAGTTTTACGTCGTGGAGATTGACGCGGTTGTCCATGGCAGGGCCCCAGTTCTCAACGTCCGCTGAAGCCGCTTCGATATTCTGAAGGCAATACCCGAAAATCCACGGGGCGTCACTGAACACCGCCGCTTGGACTTTGAAGTAAGCCTCTTTCCGGGCTGCATTATCGGCTGAGTTCGAGGCCATTTTCAGCCATTCATCCACTTTCGGGTTTGCATAGAAGGAGAAGTTGCCTCGGCCACCCGTTGTGAGTTTGGGCTCGCCAAGGTCAAAGGGATCAAAATAGGCACTGCCCCAATCGGTAAGATATGCGTTTCTATCTCCCGATGATACCTGATCCCGTAAAACGATTTTTTCCCAAATTCGCGCCTCTGCCTGAATACCGATTTTTTTCAATTGTTCTGCGATGGCCTGGGCCTCCAACTGTCGATAGGGTGGCGCATCCAGCGTGAATGCCAGTTGTTTGGATTGGGCCGCCGCTTCTTGCCAACCGATGGCAAGCAGCACCAGCGCAGCCAAGGAAAAGACCTTTGACAACTTCATCAGATGTCTCATGGTTCTTGCGCCTCCTCTCGAGATGGGTGTTAAAGCGTTGGGTTGCAAAAACAAATTTTTGCACACTTTGTTGCAATAACCAATACACAATTCGACAATTGTGTCAATAAAAAAATCAATTGGATTTTTTTATTTCTGTCCCCATAATTTCCTCCATGCATCATACCGTCGCCATAATGAGACCTTCCGGGTAGTTGGGTTCCGCCCTTTGCGCGGGTCTGGCGCGCGGCCACCGCGTCGCGGGGATCGACCGGCGATCGCCTTCTCCCGCCCTCAGGCGCACCGCCGCCGGGGCGATCCGGGAAAATCTGCGCATCGGCCGCTGCGCATCGGCGTGAGTGACACCCGACAAAGTCTGGACTGGAGATCGCGGGATGAGTACTGTATCTTGAACCGTTGGCCGGTGGTGATGGGAAACTTCCGGCAACCCCCCCGTCACCGGAAAAACCGTCACATCCGGCTCAACGAAAGGTCTATGAATACGAACCTTGAGGAGCTCGCTTGATTATGATGCCGGTCCTCTTCATCGGTCACGGCCACCCTCTGAACGCCATCCAACGCAACGAATTCACCGCCGCGATGACCAAGGCCGGGACTGCTTTGCCGAGGCCCGCGGCCATCCTCGTGGTGTCCGCCCACTGGCTCAGCCGGAACGGCGTTGCCGTGTCCGCCACGGAACAGCCGGAGACGATTTACGATTTCGGGCCGTTTCACCCCGATCTCTTCCGCATCACCTATTCCGCACCGGGAGCCCCGCGGCTGGCGGGTCGTGTCGCCGACCTCATCGCGTCCCCGGCCGTGCGGGTCGACCGCCGGCGAGGCCTGGACCACGGCGCCTGGTCGGTGTTGCTGCACCTGTTCCCGGCGGCCGACATCCCGGTTTTCCAACTGAGCATCGACATCGCTCAATCGCCCGGATGCCACTACGATTTGGCCCGCCAACTGCTGCCGCTGCGATCGGAAGGGGTCATGATCGTCGGCAGCGGCAACATCGTGCACAACCTCAGACGAATCGACTGGGAGAGGGTCGACGCACTCACGGAGGATTGGGCCAGAACCTTCGATGAGACAGCCAAGAATCTTATCCTCACCTACCGTCACGATGAATTGATCCATTACGACCGATTGAAGTTCGCATCGGCAGCTGTTCCGACCAACGACCACTACTTGCCCATGCTTTATGCCATCGGCCTCCAGCAGCCGAGGGAGACTGTGCAGTTCCTATTCGAAGGATTTCAATACGCCAACATCAGCATGCGCTGCATCCGTATCGGGTGAGGCCCATCACGAGCACCGCGACCATCTCGACCTCGAAGCGCTCGGCATGGCGCGCACCGAGAGAGCTGTCTTTGCGATAAACGAAGCCTGCGCCGAGAGACTACCCAATGGGAAGGTCATGAAAAACGGCGATGAACGCGTGGTCGAAGGGCTGAAAATCGAAGCGGTACCCGCCTACAACCTGGAGCACAGACGTGACACCGGTCTGCCCTTCCACCCCAAGGGTGGCGGGAATGCCGGTGCTGATGATCCGGGACATTAAGCCGCCGTCGGCGCAAGCAGCCACGGCGGGGTTTCGCATTTTAAAATCACTTGATGAGGCCGCAAAATCTCCGAGGCCATGCCTGCAACCATGCTGATGGCCCGCTCGGTGGTGGGACGGCAAGGTCAATAGAAAGGGAACCTCTCCCAGAACTCCTTGTCTTTCTTCTGCCAACCAGGCCCGAATTTCTTTTCGCAAAAAGAGGCCAGGCGCCCGTACCAGCCCTCCCAGGTGCTCTTCCCGTGGGCCTTGGCTTCGAGGATGTCGGCCAGAAAGGATGCGATATTAACCATCTCCTCCTTGGGGAGATAATAGGACGCACCGCCCGTTATGGATTTCTTCACGTCTTCGGGGGTCAGGGCGTAGGCCGTCAACATGACGGTGGTGAGGTTTTTCCGGGAGCAGATCTCAAGCAGGTCATACCCTTGGACCCCCATGATATCCAGGATGGCCAGGTCGAACGGCCGGCTTTCCAGAAGCGCCTTGGCGCCCTGGTAGTCGGAAGCCCTTTCCACCGAGGCCATCGGCAAGAGGTCCTCCAGGGTATCCAACACATCCGGTTCGTCATCGACGATCAGGATTTTCTTCCCGGAAATGATGTCTTCTCTTTCCATGGATCGCTCTCCTCGCTTGAAACGGAACGGGGCAGCCGTATCCCCGCGCCGCGAGTCGGTTTCCCCGGCACGGCCTGATGAAGCGGCCGGATCCTTCAGTCCCCGGAGTCCAGGTCCACGACATCGGAAAACCCGATCTCAAGCATTTTCAGACTGGCGAGAATCCGTGCCGTGTTGCGGTCTAGACAGGGGATGTCCGCACCCAAGGCTTTCAACTCCAACGCGGTCTTTTTCAGCGTAGCGATGCGGGCGTTGATCGCCGCCAGGTCGGTTTCCGAGTCCATCTGCGGTTCTCCTCGTCGTTCGCCGTTTCTGTCATCTTAGGGTGTTCATCAATCGGCGCCTGTCAAACCGGCTTCTCTTTTCTCAAATCTTTGAACCGTTTCGCCTTGACCTCGTAGCGCGGAAGGCGCCCGTAGTCATAGAACTCAATCCGGTACCCCAGATTGGTCTTCAACCGCAGCTGGTCCTTCAGCCGGTTTTCAATCTCCTTAGCACGTTCCTCGGCACCGGGCATCAGCTCGACCTTGAGTTTGATGCGATCGACGTCGCCGAGTTTGTCCACGATGACCTCGTATTCATCACTCAGCCCATCGATGCCGCGCACGACCTCTTCAATGGAGACCGGCGCCAGGAGAACGCCCTTGACCTTGGTGATGTCGTCCGCCCGTCCCAGCACCCCGCCCTTGATAAGCCGGAACGTCCGACCGCAGGGGCATGGCTCGGAAGCCCATTCGATGACATCCTTGGAATCGAACCGGATGCATGGCTGGGCCAGGCGATCCAGGGCGGTGATCACCATTTTGCCCCGTCGGCCGGGTGTTTCGATAATTTCGCCGGTATCCACATCCTCGATCTCGACCAGGAAGAGGGCCTCGTTGACATGCATACCGCCGGGTTGATGCCGGCACTCATAGGACCAGGCCCCGATTTCGGTGGCCCCTGCGTGGTCGTAGACCTTGGCGTTCCAGGCCTCCTCCATCCGCCGTTTGGTGCTGGGAATTCCCGCACCGGGTTCTCCGGCGCAGGTGATCTTCGTGATTCCAAGCCCGGCCGGATCGATGCCCATCTTGGTGCGGGCGGTGTCGGCCATCCCGAGGATGTAGGTGGGGGTGCCCATCATCGCGGTGGCCTTGAGTTCCTGGATTTTCAGGATTCTCGCCTGGGTGTCGAGCACGCCGCCGGGGACTACCTCGCAGCCGATTTTTTCGGCCGCGTAGTGCCCGGCCCAAAAGGCCACGAAGATATTGTAGCCGAACGGCATGAAGACCCGGTCGGACGGCCGGTACCCCTGGGACCAGAGGATGTAAGACCAGCATTCGGCCCACCATTCCCAATCCTGCCACGTGTCCGCCTGGTAGACCGGCTGGCCGGTGGTGCCGCTGGTCTGCCTGAATTCGCACACCTCATCGAGCGGCACGCACAGGGCATCGCCGTAGGGGAAAGGGTCCTTGCGCTGGATATCGCGCATCATCGCCTTTTCCACCTTGGGCACGCGGCGGATATCCTCGAAGCCACGGATATCCTCGGGCCGGATGCCGGCCCGGTCGTAGAGTGGCCGATGGAGACGCGAACGCTCGTAAGCCCACGCAAAAATATTCCTGAACTTCCGCAGTTGCAGCCGGCGAAGCTTCTCGCGGGGCAACTGCTCGAGGACGGGGTTCCAGTAGGGCTGATCGAAGTTCACCCGGCGCCTCCTCATATCGCGGCTAGTACATTTTGTTGGGCAGATAGAGGATGATCTCGGGGAAGATCATCATCAGCACGGTCCCTGCGATGACGGCTATCAGAAAGGGAACGATCCCCTTGAAGATGGCCTCGAGCGGGATCTTCCCGACCACGCTCTCAGCCACCCCGTAGACGACATAGACGTTGATCCCCACCGGCGGGGTGATAACCCCCATCTGGGTCACCAGAACGATGATGACCCCGAACCAGATGGGATCGTAGCCCAGTTGGGTGACCACCGGGAAAAAAATGGGAATCGTCAGCATGACCAGCGCCAGGGCGTCCATGATGCACCCGCCCAGGAGGTAGACGATGATCACGGCCGCCATGATCAGAAACGGCGGCAGCTGAAACCCGCCGATCCATGAGGCGATGTTGAAAGGGATGCGGGTGACGGCCAGGAATTTCCCGAACACCACGGCGGCGGCGATGAGAAACATCACCATGCAAGAGGTCCGCAGCGTCTCGTTGAGGGACTTGACAAACCCTTTCCAGGTCATCTGCCGGCGGATCAGGGCGACGGCGAGCACTCCGAAGGCACCGACCCCGGCCGCCTCGTTCGGGGTGAAAAGCCCGATGAACATACCGCCCATCACAAGGAAGAAGACCGCCAGGGTGTCCACCATGCCGCTCAGGGAGCTAACTTTCTGCTTCAGGGTGAACCGTTCGCCGCAGGGCCCCTGGTTCGGCGCGAACCGGCACCAGACATATATCGCGATGATGAACAAAACGGTAATGACGATGGCCGGGATGATGCCGGCCACGAAGAGCGCGCCGATGGACTGTTCGGTCAATACCCCGTAGACGATCATCACCACCGACGGCGGCATGATCATGCCGAGGCCTCCGCCGGCGGCCACGCACCCGGTGGCCAGCTCGTCGGCATAGCGGTAACGCTTCATTTCGGGCAACCCGACCGTCGCCATGGTGGCGGCCGTGGCCGGGCTCGAGCCGCAGACGGCGCCGAAGGCCGTGCAGGCGGCCACGGTGGCCATGGCCAGCCCGCCGCGGGTGCTTCCCATGAATTTGTAGGCGGTCTCATAGAGGCGCCGGCTGATTCCGCTGTTGAAGGCGAACTGCCCCATGAGGATGAACAGCGGGATGGTGGTCAACCCATAGGATGAGAAGGATTCATAGATGTTGCGGGACAGCAACGCCAGCCCCCCCTGGAGGGAGGCCAGAACTGAAAATCCTGCGAACCCCACGAGGGCCATCACGTAGGCGACCGGCATGCGGGTCATGAAGATGGCCACCATCAGGACGATTCCGATTATGCCGACCATTGTGGGGTTCATCAGGCCTCTCTCAGCTTTTGGACGTTCACCGCGATATCCTTGACGATCACCAGACTGAAGATCAGAAAGCACACGGCCACGACGTAGATGATGACATGCTCGGGAAGCTCCAGGCTCATGGACACCGTCCCGGACTTGTGAATCGTGTCGGCGTAAAGAAACATCTGCCAGGTGACGATGCCGAACAGAGCCAGGCTCACGAGGTGGGTGCACAGTTCGATGACGGCCTGGGTCTTCTGAGAGAGGAGTTGGACCAGAACTTCGACGCCGATGTGGGCCTTGACCTGGTGGGTGTACGGCAGAGCGAAGGCCACCGCCATGGTCGCCATGAAGCCCACCAGCTCGACCGAGCCGAAGATGGGATGGCCGAACTTGCGGCCGATCACATCCACGCAGGTCAGGAGCATCATCCCCACCAGACATCCCAGCCCGATGAG